>Ga0126337_10000775_pt1 | contig 17570 bp, 5 predicted proteins | sample DipCmetagenome_FD_92527 | JGI IMG/M metagenome (GOLD analysis project Ga0126337, IMG submission 92527) | Coral microbial communities from La Bocana,Puerto Morelos, Mexico - Diploria C A metagenome | ecosystem: Host-associated > Invertebrates > Cnidaria > Coral | place: La Bocana,Puerto Morelos... | reverse complement strand
CTAGATAAAGCCAGCAACAAAAGCTCTTCCCTTAATGATGTAAGAGTCAGATCATAAATAGGATATCAAATTTTTGGTCAGGTCATAAATAGGGTAGGGGAAATCACAGATTTTGGTCATAAATAGGGTAAGGATTTTGGGAAGCGGGCCACACACCCCTACCAAATTTTTCTGGGAGTACTCCCCCTCCCCCCGGGACCGCGGTGTCCAACTTTTCGTAAATTAACGGACATTGATGGTCTGGACAACATTTTGTTTTGTTTCTTTTGGACTCACAATGCTATTAAAGTGCAGGAAAGAGTTCATAGGTTGCAAAAACTGATCATAGATTATTCCACGATTGTGCCCCAGCAAGAATTCTTTTGCCACCCCTTATATCTTCAACATATCTGATCGCCAGCCCCCGCGCTTGACAGCATGATAGCCTATGGGTGTTTAAAACTGTGTGGTCTGACACTATCTTGTCACGTTCCTCGTCATACCGACAAAGGTCCAGTTATCAAAAGAGATAAAGGTAGTTATCGGGAACTGAGACAAGTACAGATTTTGTAAGAATGTCTGCGTTTGAGTTGAAGAGCGATTTGAGTCTGAAAATGTTCCTGCAATGTTCCCGGCAACTTTTTCATGTTAAAAAGGGGTTGAAAGTAAAAACAATGATATTTAACTAAATCACCCTGAAATAAGTTCAGCTTGTTCCTGTACACGCGAGTGTAGATTCACGTGTAGATATACTCTACACCATATATAGAGTCTACACGTGTATATCTGGTATACACGTGTTGCCATATAAAACTGATAGCCAATCAGGATACAGGAAAGCCGTCGAGTGGGAAACACTCTCCACTAGCGATAGCAAAATGTTCAATGAGTGGTACATGTAATGTGTTTGTGCAGTACAAAATATGCACAATGCAAAAGACTTAAACTAAACTAAACCGCAAAATAAAAAAAAACCAAATCAAGCTATAATTAAGAATATTACAAGAATATTTTCACCCTTAAAATCGGCAGAAAAAAAGATGTATTCAGCCTGGACTAGAAAGGCAATATTTTTATAAAAAGAAAGAGTGTATATACACACTGCAGACGTGTATGATGCGGCTGTCATATGATGGCAGTCCTGGTAATTCCCCCTCAACAAGCTCTAAAAGTGTATGCTTCTCGTCGAGGTCTTCATAAAACCTTACCCAAAAAATTCATTTCTGACAGCAACCCTTTCATGTATCTTTCACGAAGCAGCAGAAGCATTGCCTCCCTTTCTGAACTTTTCACTTCAATCGTTACCTTTTAGACGTTTTATTACCTACGTTCTTTTGGTTCTGTAGCTGCAATGTGGTTTCCAATGTTTTCCAAATGCAGCATGGTAAGGTATCTGTTCTATCATAGGTCAAGTGCTCTCTCACTTGTTACTGTTAAAGTGCCCTACAAGGTTTTAACTGTTTTATATGAGTAAGTCCTCAGTGTGTAACCATTCAAATAAGAACTATCGAGCATTGTTTTTATTTGGCACTGTTTCTTATGTTGTAATGTTAAAGGTGATTTCCACTTGCAAGACCGCCGCCCTCTTAAGTATGACCTTCGAACATTCATCTTATTAAGCGAGTCATGAGATCGCCGTGCAACATTGGTATGAGAAAATATAGTTTACATCCCATATCGTATTCCAACCATCAAACGCGAGGCGCGACTGATGGATTGGGCATTTACTGGCGGACTTTATCTCATTCCATTTCAGTGTTACAGATATGTAGAGTTTATTTTCATTGCCGTGTTTGGACTTGATCCTGCATGCCTCTCGTGATGGTGGAATGCCATCCATTTCCTCCGTATTAGACTGAGGAATGTGAAGAAGTTAAGATGGCATGACAATTATGTAATAGGAATCTCCTTCACTTGGAATAACGTCTGAGTGCGGAGCGATTAATTGATGCTAAAGTTCATAGTTCAGTAGAAGCTACAAATCTTGATACACTCAAGCTAATTCCAGGCTAATTCCACAGAAGAGCGCCACTGGTGTTGGTCTTTCACCCGTGTCTCACTGCATATTCTTTCAGATTTTTTTTCATCTTTCGTGTCATATTTTCAAGCTTGCTTATTGCATGCCTCGCGTGACCTAACTTGCAAATATTACTGGGATTAACTAGATTCGGTTGCATGCGATCTGCTGCTGCAAAGATGACCTTATTTGCAATAAGTTTATAGACAAAGGGGGTCTGGCTAAAATACCGTTAAAAATAGAATGGAAACCTTCAGGACCCTTTAGTGACAGGTGGCTGTTTTGTGGGGTGACTGTCTTACGTCGCTTTTCAACCATCTTTGCGTGTCCAACAGCAGCCGGAACCTCTGCATTATTATACCTCGGGGGACACATTTCCCCTCCCCGTCCTCTTATAACTCGGGGTACAAATCCCCCTTCTCATAGCACTATAGAGGTCATCTGGGAAAACCGCGGGAAGCGTGATTTGAAGAGTGGTATTGTTTCTAATGTTCCCATTCGGCGTGACGGAACTTGGACTGAAAATCGCTGAACGAATGCATGATCTGTCTAAAAAGCAGATATGTCCATTTCTTGTTTTACTGTGGAAAGAAATTTAAATCCTTCCTTGTGTCGTATTTCTTCAGTTTCCAGGCGTCTGAATGTAATGTTACTGTAATGGACTGAGTCTCTTTCGCGCAATTAGTCGATCACGCAAAAATTACCGTGACGATTTAACTCAAGTTAGTACCGTAGAAAAATGAAAAAAAAAAAACAGCAAGTCAATTACGACCGTGTCCTTATCAGAAATTGTTACGGATGTGAATGTATTTCTTGCAATATTGGTTAAAAGAATTCCACTGTCTCCCTGAATTTGCGTGGACTTTTAGGAGATAACTCGAACCCATTGGGTGTCTCGGGGGCCGCTAGGTACCTTATTTTGTAAACGAATGCCCCCAGAACACCAACAGAAGAAGATAGTAAGCGAATTGTCAAAAGGGGAATAAATTGTAATTAGTTTTTAGCAATTTTTTAAGACTTAGATGAACACTTTTAGACTGTTTAAACTTGATATCCTTACTTAGAACATGTGCGACTTCTTCTGGCAGTGTGTGACTTCTTAAGGCAATGCTTCTCTTTTTGTAGCTTCGGTACGTGCATTTTTGCAGGAACTATGACTAACTATTTTTTTTTTTGAGGTCACGCTGATGATAATGCTGATGATTTATATCAAAAGGGCAAAACGAAAACTTTATATTTAACAATAAGAAATTTTCCTGCCTCGTTTTTCAATCTTGTGGAGAAGAGAATTCTGCAGACAGAAAACACACGAAAAACGCCTGCATTGCATACGCCTGCATTGTAGGCCAACTTCTTTGACTCCTCTTTCATCCACGAGTCCAACAAATATCCTGTGCCAGTTGTTTCCGCTCCTTGCCAATTTTCACGCTGTCTAAGTTTATAGGACCGGTCTCACGCGTTGCTATTTTCAACTCAATAATCACTTTCGATTTCTATTTCAGTATGTTGTTTAGTGTCCTTTAATGGTTCATTTGGATTAACCTCAATCTTTCCGCCTTTGAATATTCATTTATAAAACAACAGACTTTATAATTAGTAAGGGAGCTGCATGCTAACGCACTTAGAAATATTGCCAGGCTTTCCTTAAGATTACGGTTATTTCAAACTTCTGCTAATAATAAAAAGTTGTTGAAATGTTGTGTTACCGAGCGTTTTTCAGATGTATGCTTCCCTTATTAAGATCTTAGGATTCACTGGACCGGAGATCAGCTCAGATTAGTTTCCACAGATTCCGCAGAACAAACTAGGTCAGTTTTGTCTGCATATATAATTCACACACGATTTACTTTAAGGCCGGTCTTTTTGTCACTTGGAAAGCAGTCAAGTTTAGTTCCATTCGTAAAAGCCCATTCAAAACAAAAGACGTCGCCTGGGGTTATACGGTGAATTGGTGCAATATTAATGCAAAGAGCTTCGATTTGGTTGTAATTTCTGCATGAACAAAACACGTTTCGCCACAATCTAATCTGCAAATAGCCGCGATACGTGCCAAGCATTTAATAAACCGAGGTTCGTCCACCGCAACAAAGAAAGTTAATTTGCTTGCTCTCTTGAGGTACGCGGGTGTGTCCGCTCAGCCGGAAGCCATTTTATACTCCAGATCAGCACGCAGGATTTGTTCCATTGTTTGACCGTTAATTACAGGAAATTTGGCTTATTTTAGGACACGTTTCAAAACAATTTCGATTTTAATTTTATCAGCTCCGTTCGTGTACAATATTACGCGCTGTAGGTTGTGGGTTCTGCTTTTTGTGAGTACATAACAATGGGAAAGAACAATTTTACCGCTCGTAAAAAAATTTAGTACAAATATTTTTTGGCTTGCGGTCAATATGCTGGTCCAATGTAAATATCGTTGTTATGTTTATAGTTCACGCTTTGGGTACAGCTTAATATAGCTTGTTTAGATTGTTTGAGACAATGTTACTGGATAAAACGTTCGCAGAAAAAAACAACAACAACGGGTGACTCCTATATACTCCTTTGAGTGTTGTCTTTGCACGAATTAAAGTAAGTGATGCTCAGTAACAAGAGATGAAAACACCGCCTCATAAATTTCAACAAGACCTTTTTCCAGAATAGCTTCTAGAATAGTTTCCTGGCCGGGAGATTTTATGGATGGACGGGATTCGCCGAAATTGTTCATCACTTTGCCAGTAAACTGTTGTTATCATACATCACCATATTTAAGAAAAGGATCATGCTTGATTTCTGATCTTGATAAGCACAGATTTTCACGATTTTATAGCTCCGATTTATTTCTCATAAGTTTTAAACTCTGTTGCGTGTCGTATGTTGACTATCTTGACGTTGTTAAGATTACGTTGATTCATTACTTAAAGCATAGTTATTCGAATAACTATGCTTAAAGTTAAAGATCTAGATTAATTTTCCGAATTAGCCAGAGGAAGGAGTGCTCATTCGGCACTGTACTTTATATAATCAGCTTGCTAGAGTTATCTACACCTGCTGTGTAAACGTAACTAGCTTATAGCTTATCAACAACACGCATTGGAGGTTCCCATTAGCTGTACATGTCATACAAAACCTTGCACTAATATTATTGTTATTTTCTTTTTTACAATGAAAATACAAGGAGTGAAAAAATGAAACACAAATGAACTCTGTAACAGACGAAGAAGACTTAATAACAGTTACAACAGACTTTGGTCGGGAAGAACATTATATGGTGGCTAATTTCTTTCCTTTCCGTTCCGAGATAATCCATCCTCGAAAGCAAATTATTTTAGTATTTAAAATGAAAAGCTTTAAGTCAAGACTTACTATCATACTTTTCAACTCAACCCGTTCATGTTTCCTATTTCTTTTCCCAGCCGGGAAATCTTCTCTCTCTCTTTCGTTCTCCTAGGCATCCTAGACTGTCCAAAATTGAAACTTTAAGGCCTTTCATTGATGAAACAAGCATCACAGTAGATAGCAAACTACTTACAGTCAGGTTTAAGAGTTTCCCCAAGGGATGTGTAAGAATTCCCTGGTTATTCCCCCCCCCATCCCCCTCCTCTCCTCTTCCCGCCAAGTTTGCTATGAAAGCTGCATTTATAGCAAAAAAAATACTGTGTTTTGTTGGGCCTAGACGCAGTCCGCCTTCGATTTATTACCCGTCTCCGGCTAATTCAAAAAGAAAAAAATAAAACCTCCGCATCACTTAATAATATCTTCCATGTAAAGAAAGCACTAGCCACTGATTAAGATTTTCCACGTCACTGAGGAAATTAAAGTGTAGTATTTTGGTAACTTATTCTCTGTTTTTTCGGTTCCTCTGTTGGAGTTGTTGTTGTTGAGGAATGTACCAGTAATCACTTAAGAAACTGATTTCTTTGCTTGCAAGTAAAATCTGTTTCAGTTCTTGAAAGAGAACTACAGTGAATGAGAACATGCCTTGCAGTAATCAGTAATTTTACTTTGTGTACGAAAAAATCGATTTTGCAATGCAGGTTATGTTGGTTACGAAATCTTATTACAGTCGTAACGGTTATCACAGACACATTGCATTGGGGTCGAGCTGTGATCTCATAAGTCTCAATAACTGGTGTCTTTCTTCAGTGTAGATGTTTGTTTACGGATCTACCTTTTTCGACTGTGTCCAGGTTTTAGCGAACTCTCGGGTTAACACTTTAAAACACCTTAATCCTGTTCACCAATAAATTGGTCCTACTGTCTGATTTGAGTATTACCTTTCATCAGGTCAAAACAACAAGGCATAAACAGACGTTACACGAAACACTAATTAAAAAGTTAGACTTTGCTTCTTCCTTTGTGATTCTTTAGACTCTTTTTTGCTATTTTGCTGCCAATATTGCGAAATGTTTGACATAATTCCCTAAAGAGGTCAAGAGGTTTATTAACATGTTAATAACGTGCTTCTGAAATGTGAACTCTGGAGAATTTCGTCGGAGAATTCCGAGTGCGTGAACTAAAATATAAGTACTAAGACCAGCGAATATTTTCGCATTTGAGCAAAATAATCGAGTAAAAATGCTTGCAAACTTGTTTCTAATTCAACGGTACGTCTATGGAAATGCAGGCACATTTGCGTGTTTGAAAGTACATATTTACGAGAGGAACTCCCTTGCAAAGCAATTCGTTATCATAAAATCTTAATTAAAGAAGATTTGTGGGGAAATTACAGCTGGAGTAAATCTCGTGTTGTTATTTCTGGAACTCTTTCTAATTTTACGCGCTTCTTTACCGCATTTCCAGTCTTTCTTTTAAGTTTAGCTTTTAAAATACCATCAACTATGAGGAATTAAAATTTTTGTTTCCGAGATGAAGGACAACGGATAACATCAAGGATTTTCTAAATTCTTTAAGGGTATTAACGGTTGCTATCAACGATATTAACTGATCAAGCATGCACTCAAAGACAAACATTTTTGAACATTTTATCAGTTAATTTCAGCTTTGAATATAACCAGGGAATTCTATTGATCAGTGAAACTTTCAAATAAATATTTATCCTAAAAAGTGCATGTTATTATCGCAATTGATTTGATGATTAAAATGTTAGTTGTCGTGATAATCAATTTATTTCCCTGCGACAAGCGTGTACAGAAGTTCTCTCTCACGAGGATCATTGATTTTCGGCAGTTTGGAGTGGATGCTCGAGATTTAAAACCCTTATGCAGTCTTACCAAAAGCACGAAATTTCTAGAAAGTCCAGACTAGACAGAAAATTAACACCTAAAAAAACCATGCAACCCACATAGCCGCCGCCCACGGCGCGGGCAAACTTCACAGCTACATGCCAGCCCCAGCAGTCATTCACGACAATGACTGGAATACGTAGCTATTGACAGACGTTTTATGTCTTTTATGTGTTTTAAGGCTGTGTATGTGTGGTTCTTGTAAATCAGACACATACCTTGTAACTCAACGGTGTTGAATTTAGGCCTGCAGACTTATCGTAATGGCTAATCGAGAAACTTGCTTAAGACACTACTCAAATCTTGATTGTTTTGTTTTTTTGCTGCAGCACATGGATACCTTTTATTTGATTTACTTTCAATTTCTTTATAAAAAAAATGATTATTCTTTTCAATAAATCTTCGGGGCTGGTAGTTCTCTTGGTGTCGCCCTTGGCATCCTATCGCAAACAAATTATCAACAGGCTCGTGTAGAAGTTGATGTGGGCATGGAGAGCAAATGAAACCCAGAAACCAAATGCTCTATTTATGATGAAAATATTGAAAAGCACAAGAGTAATTGGAACCCAGATGACATGTTTAAGAGTTTTACAAAGGAAACGACAGAATACTTAGTTCTAATTGTGGTGGTTTAATCCAGGGGTAAGACCCCACCGGAAATACACCCCCGTGCTCTGATTCCCCCGTGCCGGAAGTGCGTCAGGAATCCCCGTTTCGAAGCACGTTTCGCTGTAAAGTTTATAAACAACTTAAAAGCATTTGTGTAGCAATTTCCTTGCTCCAAAAATAGTGTGTACACAAAATATTTTAACGTACGGTAAATATGCAACTGAAATTGGGAAACAGCTTTTTATTAATTGTTGCACAAGTGACTGTTAGATAAAAGTCTCAGTATCTCTCTTGGTGACCTTAGAAAAGAAGCACTTTGATAAACAATCAAGTCAATGCGGTTGCCCTGTGATAACACACTCTCAGGGACTGCATTTAAAACAAACACAGATCCCCGGCTTAACCCTGACAGCGGTGAAGATATTTTGAGATATTTCGGTAGCTGGTCACGTTGACTCGATATATCATGACCAGAATTTTCAACAGAAGCTGAAAAGTTCACGCAGCGTTGGTCCGGGCGGTTATTGTCTATTTATTTAGTTGGAATAATTTTTTTGGCTTATAGCACTCCCTGGATTAGAACTGAGAGCAGGTATTTCGTTGGAGACCGCAACGCAGTGTCCCGGAGCATAACATGCCTCGAAGACAACTATCGGACTGCAAGTGTGCGATATTGCATTTCGGAAGTAATGTCATTAGCGGTAACAAATGCGTCCGCCGCGAGACCCTCGTTTGTGATACACAGTATCACCAAATCTTATGTTTTCAAAATCTTCCCCAATTCATGCCATTTTTCGTGATTTTAACCCGCGATATCTGCTCGCAATCTCCATGTAATCCAATCAGTCAGTTATTATCGCTGGCTGCTGATTCGCATACTGTACCAGCTCGGCCTATCTTGATTTTGCCGCTGGAACGTAGAGATAGTGGAGCTATGGCCTTTGGGTTATTTCGGGTGGATTTATGTTTCCCGTCTAGTCTCGGTCTGACCCCGAAAGCATCTGCATTTTCTCTTAGCTCGAAATACCCCCGAATGCCGCAATAGAAAATGCACATGAGCTTTGGAGAGGCGAAAAAAAATTGTTCTTAACAACTTGGCGTGGAATTTTCCGAGCTAGTATATTTACCGTTCTTTAGTCACTCGCTTGATTTTTGTTCTCTCCGTGACCCTATCTCGGGTTTATTAAACTTAACACATGCAACCGTTAAAAGCGTTGAAAGCCAAAGTTTGGTTACGTCAGGTTTTGGCGATCTTTTTTAAAATACATTGCTTCTGTGAGCTTGTAATTTAATTAATTGATACTTTTTGCAGAAAGATCGAGAGACCCTGCTAGCTAAATTTTAGACGATTGTTTAATATTATCACTGCCCTTATCAAGCAAGAGGGCGCACTGCTTCTTAAACTGACATCTCCCACGAGTGCTTACGGCATTTGTTCCAGCTATGTTTTTCGCCCCTTCCTGTTATTTTCCTCTTCTGTTCTCTACCCTTTCCCGAACGCAAATCCTTTCTTCCCAGCTCCTACGCTAAAATGTTGCCCCGAAAAAAGACTGATGAAGTTTTTCATAAACTCAGACGCTACCGCTGTAACTGTATAAAAAAAATCTCCCGTGGCTTAACTTGATACTGTTAAGATCACACCACTGTGTCGTGCCAGTGGATGAGTTTGATTTGAGACGGGAGAAGAACGCGCCAGCTCTGTCAACAGTACGGCGCGAGATAATTATAGAGCGCGCGCACGGCATGTAGTTTATTTACTCTCTCGGAATTGCTCCAGCAGTGTACGAGGCCTACGTATCCTGCGAAAAGGAAATGAGTTTCAGTCAAAATTTTCCTCACCTTCCTAAAGACAAAAAAAGATAACAGAGTTGCTGAGGTTTTGAAAGTAACACTTCGACGCCCACGTGCTTTGTGATCCCTTGCCAGTGGCCAATAACAGAGCTTAGTTAAGTGGTTTTCAACACACCTACATCCAGCGGGTGTTTATGTCCTTGACACGAGCCATCTGATTGGCTGCGGTTTTCGGCTCGACCAATCAACGAGAGGGGTAACATAATATGTTGTCTCGCTTGATTGGTCAGGATATTATTATATCTGTGTTTTGAATATCTATACGGCAATATACGAATTGGCACGAAGTTCGATTTTTCCGCTGGAGAATTCTTAGTCCTGATTTGAAAGAGTTAGAAAACAACTAGTTGCGGTGGCAGAGATCATGACAGAACAAACACATCCCGATAGTACGAAGAGCGAACCTGACATCGCTCAGGCGAAGAACATGGATTTAAGTAGCGCGATCGCTACTGCGGTAAATCATGTCTTAGATGGCTACGACTGGTCTTTAATTCCGCTGCCTGTGCGAGTGAACGGAGGCCACAAACACAAGCCGCACGTTAAGAGACCTATGAATGCTTTTATGGTTTGGGCGCAAGCGGCGCGGAGAAAGCTGGCCGATCAGTACCCACATCTTCACAATGCTGAACTGAGCAAAACATTAGGAAAACTCTGGAAACTGCTGAATGATGCGGAGAAAAAGCCCTTCATTGAAGAAGCCGAGAGACTGCGGCTGAAACACAAGCGAGAGCACCCCGATTACAAATATCAACCGCGGAGAAAGAAGCAAAAAGGCAACGGTGGTTCCGATCAACCGGAGGCCACTATCTCGGCCGATGATCTGTTGAAAGTTCTGAAAGGCGATACACAGCTGGTACCTAAACCTGGATGCCAAGAGGGCAACTGCGCGAGCCCAGAAAGCAGCCTAAGCGAAGAAGCAAGCAGCCCGGGCTCCAGCAGTTCAGCAACTTCGCCTCCAACTACCCCCACAGCCACGGTCAAGTTGGAAGGTGGATTGAAGTTCTCCGAGGCGAGCGTGTCAGAGTCTGACATCCCCGGTCCTCCATCCAACTTCTCAGCCTGCCCAAAGAAAACAGAGCAGAATAGTGGCAACAGCGCGATCGACTTTCACGTTGAAATGGGCGACCTGACCACAGATCTAATGGTGGACACGACCGAGTTCGATCAATATCTGCACTCGTATACTCAGCCGCTGCTGTCCACACCACCTTCAACTGCATCGTCCGTCACGTTTTCCTCTCACGGCTTCACTCAAGCACACGGAGCAAACAAGTTCTTGTCAAATAATAATTCTGTCTCATCTAGTTACACGGAGTTTATGGAGCAGCTACAAAAGCTTCCCTCGTCTTACCCTCCGAACCAAGTCGCTCCGTCAGCCCTGCAGCAGAGAAACCAGCCTGAAAACGGCGCGTTTCAGTTCTCGTTCGGTGAGCCCGAAGTCAGTGGTAACAGCTCACGATCCTTCGCGATCTCCAGTGTCCCTTCAATTGTTATTCCTGCTTCAACACAAGCCACTACCACACAGAATCCACAGTCTTCTCCCTCTCGTCTGCACACGCTCGTTTGGAAGTGAACAATTTCAAGGATCACGAACATTATTGACGAATTAGCTCCTATGGAGCGAGGATTTTAATTTAACTTGCTGCTATGAGTTCAGCTAGGAGAACAAAATTTTGCATGGCTTCGATTACAGAAGCTCTAAGCACGCTGCCAGTTACTTGTTAGCAGAATCGAAGGATTGAGTGCGCAACCCGATTTTAATGGATCTAAAACACAGCTTATTGTAAAATTCATGGAACGATTCGTGCGCTTGACACTGAATATTTTTTTTATTTGGAGCGGAATTTTACAGTTCTTATTTTCACTTTTCTTAAAAAGCCAAAAAAATTTCTACATGCCAACTTTTCTGTCTGACACATCACCAGACGGGCGGTAGAAAAAGTCCAGGTCGCAGTGTGTTATGTTGCAACGGAGCCACCAAGTTCTTAATTTATCGCGTTCCTCTACATTAGAGTGCTAGCCAAATGAAACTTGATTTACGATTCTATCCTCATGTAAATAACAGATCGATAGAGATGATAGCTTTTGTAAACGTCTTGTAGCAATAATCATAGAAAAAAATTGTCATTCCTGTTTTCTCGATGGGTTGAAATCGCGTTTTTGATGCTCCCATCTTTTGGTCAATAAACATATTTTTTCGATAAGATATTATTTAGTGTACTTGGTTTGTTTCATCAGGCAGTGGGTTCCCTTCGGATATACAGTCACACTTGAATGCCTCCCACTTCAACAATGGACCTACAAGGCAAATGTGTGTTTAAGAATTTATACAAGACTTCCAGTAACTCTGAGAATCAAACTAAAGATAACTGGCAGTTCAGCAGGCCCAAGCCTTAACTTTAAGCCGGGAATAAAACGAAAAATCCCTGAGCAATTATGTAACTTGGAAACCAGATGAATCTGCAGCAACTACAAGTTGGCACATTAAATTGGCTTTTTGTACGTGTCTTAAGTTAAATTTACATAACAGTGAATCGGGTTATTTTTGACAAGTTTTTCTAAAGAATACAATGCATTAATAACGCTTCAACTAAGGTTTGAACCGCGCAATTTTGGCCTTTTTAAATCTTCACTGATAGAAAATATCTTGGAACGGATATGAAGGCGAAAGGTGACGTGGGCGTCTTGTCCGGACATCAAGATGCGTTAGTCTCGTGTTAAAAATTCTAAAGCAACGCGCGGTTAGTTTTATTTGCAAATGATTAGAACACAACAGGGAATCGACAACAAATCCATTGGTTTATAGGTTTCCGGAGAGTAGTAATGCTAACTAAAAAGCGATTTTTGATTATTTATGCAAAGGACGCGATGTGCAACTCAACACCGTGAAGGCGGAGTGAAATTTTTTGAAAGGGCAGCGAACCGGAAATTACGGTGACCGGTGTTTGACATAAAAAAAATTTATCTTCTCCACTTGTGAAGCTAAGTGAAAACAACAGAGTTTGCCCGAAACAGATCAAAACTAACCGTAGTCGAAGATAGAAATCTGCCCTTAATTAAGACGAGCAAACACAACGGGAGAACATACATAACACGCAAGCCGATACGATGCTGTATATTACCCTGCCAGTTTTACGCAGTGCGATAAGAAATGAGTCATTATATTTGTCTGGTCTTGTCTAGGTTCCACTTCGACTTGAATTACCAATGTAACAGCTTTTGCTGACGTGAATTAACTAAAGAAAAATGTATCGGTATAACAAGCTAAAGATCCCGTGTCACGAAAAAATAACGCTGAAGCGATCTGTAGTATATCGTGCTTGTTTTCAATAAAGTTACGTTCAGATTTCACTTTCGAAATCACGAATTCAATGTGTTGTCACGAATGTTTTTCAGAGACCCCCAAGAGTGATTCAGACAATTCTAGGCAGCATCCGCTCGAGACAAGATATTTATTTCTCATGCTTACGAAAATCAAACTGAGAAACCTACGAATTGCTACGCCGCTCTCATGGTCCTGGATTTTTCTCTTCAAGAATTTTGTTTCGCCTCAGGCAAAAAGCCCGGGTTGATTATAAACTAATATTTCGTCTTTGATTTTTGTCTAAAGCTGATTTCACGGAAACATAGTTTTTTTACCGCTCGGGTTATATTGTTTTGTTAATGTACTGTATAAAATGAGCTGGTTTAGTGTTTTTAAGTCTCGACAGTGAAGTTAATGTGTTTTTTTGTCATTTAGCTCGTTACTCTTATGGGCTGTGATGGATGTCTCAACTGCTGTTTGAAGTTTGAAACCGAAAGCACTTGCTGGGAAGTTGACATATATTCGATCAAAGTCACTGAGGATTAGGTATAAGGTTAAACAATAACAGGTCGTCGGCATATCCTATTCTAGTTTAGTAAACATCAACGAGTTTGTTTTGCAACTGAAATTCTGTATTTCTTGTTCATACTGTGTCGAAAGAGGATTTTAAAAGGCCGACGTGGGAATTAAGTTGGTCCAGGGACTGGTTCTACGTGGTTTAATAGCTTGAGTACTGACGAGATTGACCTTTCAAATTGAAGAACTGTGCTCAACAACTGTAGGACTTCGAAAAATCTTACTCAAGCTAATATAAGATCCGGTCTGCGGAACAAAATAAAAGTCATGTTGAAATATTGCTCTTGAATCGGGTGTCTGAAGGGGAATTGATCCTCGAGACGCTTCAAAATAATTGTCTATTTGGCGGGCTGCTTCGGTCTATAAAATTACTGTCTTAGTTGCTGTCGCGATTGTGGTAATCTAAGAACATATTTGACAGTTTTAAGGCATCCTGCAAATTTTTGCCCGTCTCCCTCGCTAAAGACAGTACCGGAATATCACATCGTTAAATTTAAAGTGAGTGATCATTTGTCAAACGAAAGCTCTTGAATTTTGTTTCACTATTCAGCTGGGGCGTTTAACATCAAATCTCCCAGCAGCATCAATCAGTACTTCTGTGAAATGACGTGTTTATAGACATGTCGTTAGCAGGGTGTACTCCACACGAATTAATTTTTTTTGATCTGCAAACCGATGTAGTGAATTCAGCTTCAAAGTAACCGAACTAAAGTGCGGTAAAGTCTATCCCTTGACAAAGTAAGACACTTGAGTAAGTTTCCTTCCGTTTTAGAAACGATGCAATAAGATTAGCAAGTTAACACGATCGCGTGATGTTCTAAAGGGGTTGAAATTTTCCACTGTAATTTATATCACTTTAAAGTCATCTTCCTCGTGGGAAAAATCGCAAGCCCGATTACTTTCATCCAACAGACGACACGCTATAAAATCATTAAGTTATTTTTAGTTTTAATTATTATTATTATTGTTATTATTTTTAATCCGATCAAGGCCTTTTTTTTCTTTCATTTGCGAAAAACAGGCCAGGTATAAAAACAACTTAGATCGCCATTTTCTCAGCTGCAGTGTGCACTCTCGAGCTCTGCTGTTAATGACTTTCTCCTAGTTTTACTGCTGCACCTCGCAATTGACAACTGATTCACGAAGAAACCGATAATTGCCTAGTCCAGTAATTAAACTCAAATAATGAGAAATCAGTTTAGAAAACGTTTCGCAAACATGGAGAAAATTTTTTGTTGAGCGTGTGACTCAAAGCGAAGTAAGTTCCCTTTTTTTCCTCTTTTTTTTTCATTTGTCTAGATTCAGATGTAGCAGGTTGGTGAATTTCATAAATCAAGGAGAAAAAAGTAGAAACCATGACACTAGAATTCAGGGTCATCTTTCATGTACTCTGTAACCAGCTTGCTTATGTATCGAGCTCCACGTGTAACTATTGAAACGCACCACTACATTGACGATTGGGCATTAGCCACATAACTACAGAGCTAAAGCAAACCACTGGAACAGTAACAAGATAAGCGAGCTACTTAACAGCAGTTACACGCAGTCAAACCGAATAAAAAGCGTATTCGAAAAAGTGTGTCACCCAAATTTATAGCTGGTTATCACCCGTCATGTGATCAAACCTAAAAATCATAACCATTCAATAAATAAAGTCACGAATAAGGGAAATGATAGATGATAAATATCTAAACAACTTCGCGAAGAATTAGGCCTCTGCTGTTTTTCATTCGCGAGTTATTTGGAGGAGTGTTTTAGAGCTATGTACGGAGACGCCATGTTGCTGGCACAAACATGGCTGCCTCAAAGGAACAGAAACATCTGTCGTTGAGTTGTGCTATTGAAACGCAACCTTATTACTCTAGAGCTCCGACACGTTGAAATAAATATTTCTTCTAGTGCAACAATTGTTCCGTTAGCAAAAACCAAAGCGATTACTCATTTTTTTGGCCCACGCGACGGCCTTCTCTGGCAGCCATTTTAGTCACGCAACGCAAAAGCTTGGAAATTCAAACGTGCCCTATTGCATAACGAAGAACCCTGTCGAGCTAAAAAGTTGTAAAAACTTTAAGTTCCTATAGGGTCTATAATCTGATGAAACTAAAACCTCAGAATTAAAGGCAATTTTTAATTTTGGAAAATGGCTACGTCGCTGGTTGAACCCGTACAATAACTGAAACATCTGTCATTGAGTTTTGCTATTGAAAGGAAAAATTATTACTCTAGAGTGCCGACACATTGACAGTAACAATTCTTCTAGATCACGAACTGTTAAGTTTGCAAACACTTGAGCGACAACTCCTCTTTTAAGCTACGCGAGAGCCTTGTCGGGCCGCCATTTTGATGTCATGCAACGGAAAAACCTCCCCTACTGACATAACGAGCCCCGTCGCGCTGAAACGTTGTAAAACGTCATGTTCTTAGAGGCTGTTATATCTGATGAAACGAAAACTTCAGAGATATTGGTAATTTTAATTTTGGAGAATGATGGCGTCACATGAAAACCGGCAATTGAATCATAAATAATAGAAGGCTCCAAGAGTAGCTTGGAATTCTCAAGTCGCCAGTGAAGTGTCTAGTACAGCTGGTAAGAAAAAATCGCTAGCGAAAAATTTGCTTCACCATATCAGTGGCGATTACCTAAACATTTTTCATGTTTTTATGTTGTTAGTTAAATTAACCATGAAGTCACGCCATTTTATGCGACTTTGTTACTCATTTCATTGTGATCGTTATAACACTATAGACAACAACTAACACTGAAGTGACATTAAACGATACTGATAAAACTATATTCCTGTTTAATAATATTGATTCCTTCATTTGTAAGAAACTAGGTTATTTTATATACGAAGTATTACATATAAGAGAAACATATTTGTTATCGCAGTAATTTCGTATATTGTTATTTTAGGTAATACCTTCTGTATATGGGAATACCAATAAATTAGTTGTACTCGTACTCATTCTGACTTTGGTCACGCTATCTTTTGCGATCCCGTTACATAATGATTTTAGTAACGCTCTTTTGGTTGATTCTGTTATAAACAAACTACTACGTAGGTCACACTATGTAATACAATTCTGGTCTATAGAGGGTGTGCATTGTCACGTAATCAGAAATAAAATCGAAAACCATTCAGTGGATAAAGTCAAGAAATTGTAATATCATAGACGATAAATAAAGAAGGCAGTTCTCCAAGTTTAAGGTGTGTGCGTTGTCCCAAAGTTGAAATGTTCCGCGCAAAATTATAGAGCCTAGCATGGAGCCGCCATGTTATAGGACCTCCTTAGTCCTCCAATATGGCGGCCGGAAAATAGTGTAAACATTTGGAACTTACTTTGGCTATCTAGACGACTGATTATCAGAACCGAACCAAAAACATTTACAAAAACACTCTTCCTAATACTTTAACACCAAAAATGGCTAAAATTCACGAGATAAGTATATTTTTCGACAAACGCGATCTTAGCTTCATGTCACGCACCGCCGTAACTCCAAAATTCAAAATGCGCTGGTTTCCAAACGAAGGACGCTATTGAGCTGGAAAGTTGCAAACAGATATAAATTTAGTAACTCTTATGCTCATGAGGATAAAAGCTCTAGGGGCTTTTTAGTTTTGGATTTGGGAATTTGATGACGTCACGTGCACACACTCTGTATACTTGATGCTGGTCTAAGTCCTGCTGCTTTTTTTCGATTCTGTTACCTAAGAACTCTCTTTCTTAGTTCCTTGCCCCCAGGTTGGGGATACCTATGAACTAGGTCACACTATTTCTTGCCATTTTGATCTTATGTGTTGCATGTAACCATACCGCAACGCTGTTTTAAGACGATCTTGTCAGAAAATAGGTCACGGTCTTTTAGGCAAGTTACACTGCTCTTTGATAGGCTGCAGTTGTGGGTAACGCTGTTTCTGTGATTCTGTTATGTACGTTACCTACCGATTATCAGTCACGCTATTTTTTTTTTTTTTTTTTTTTTGGTGGGGGGGGCTAATCCTCT
>Ga0126337_10000774_pt1 | contig 17587 bp, 10 predicted proteins | sample DipCmetagenome_FD_92527 | JGI IMG/M metagenome (GOLD analysis project Ga0126337, IMG submission 92527) | Coral microbial communities from La Bocana,Puerto Morelos, Mexico - Diploria C A metagenome | ecosystem: Host-associated > Invertebrates > Cnidaria > Coral | place: La Bocana,Puerto Morelos... | reverse complement strand
TATTGTCACTTTGGTCGAGGTGTAGGCTGACGATAAAATCGAAGTAAGATTTCTTTTGGCACACATCAATAATTGAACTTCTTTAAACCAAGATTTGCAAACTGTAGAGACGAACCTAAACTTTTTAAGCTTAATTCTCATGCACAGATTTATTTTTTTATGCAAGAAGACAAAATGAAACAGCGAAAAAAAGAGAATGAACGACCAAAATCTAGTTAACCTCCATCCTAGCATTCCTACTCTCGGCTTTGATTTAAAATGACAATTTGCAATTTAAAATTGTGGAGGTTAATCAGTAGATCAATACAATCCCAGACAGCTGTTAAAGATGCCAGAAATTTAGATGCATTACCAAAGGTAATAAGTTTAAATTTTCATAGTTTTGGACATTTCTTTAAACTTCATGCACGAAACGAAACTTTTTAAGCTTAATTCACATGTACAGGTTTAATTTTGTATGCCAAGAAGACAAATGAAACAGCGAAAAAAAGAGATGAACGACCAAAATCTAGTTAAATTCCATCCTAGCATTTAGTTCTGTTCTCGGCTTTGGTTTAAAATAGACAATTTGCAATTTTAAATTGTGGAGGCTTCTCAGTACATCAATACAATCCCAGACACCTGTTAAAGATGCCAGAAAATTTAGATGCATTACCAAAGGTAATAAGTTTAAATTTTCATAGTTTTGGGCATTTTTTTAAACTTCATTGGCAGCATATTCGGTTCCTCTAGGGTAAGTTAACTGTTGTTTTGAAATGGACACTGTGCCATCCCCAGGTAGCTACAGGCGAAATTGCTTTCACATTAAATGTCGTGTTTAAAGTAGACATGAATCCCGCATTGTGTAGAAAATCAAAATCGCTACCAAATTAATTTGCACTATTTGTCGACTCGACAGTTTATAGAATAATTTTTGATATAAAATCGTTCGTTTTCCAATACTCTACAAATTAATCTACAGCAAAAAGTATTAAAGATAGGTAGGAGACCATAAAGAAAAGAGAAAAAGGTTAAAGGTTTAATCATGGGTTTTCTTATCATTCTACTGCAATGCCACTATAGATCTGCATTTGTTTGATATTAGTTTTATTTTTTCTGGTTGAACATGCGCCAACAATATACGCAATTTATTATTTTCACGCCAATTCCAAAATTACATCGTTTCAATTCTACCTCTTTTCTTTTGCTTTTGATGAATAAGGTCAACTGTACTTTATTTTCTGTCTGACCGCTGCCTCTGCCCAAGTAATTTCAAGTTTGGGGGGAAAAGCTTAAGAGCTCAGCATTTACATCTAGAAAAATACATAATTATCAGTTTTGGCATACACTCCAACGACAATGCATGACAATCACAGTCCTAGACTTGATTAAGATTCTTTTCCTTGAGCTTAAGGAAAAATGTTTGGCATTAGGTAATTTACACACCATGAAATGTTAACTCCAATTTTAATAACTCCTACAGTCCTCTCGCATTACCCTAAAAGTAACGAGGTCTACTCTGATTCCATTACGTTTGTGGACGCTAGTACCCAGTTCTGTAGTAATTATGCCATCCTTTCACAATATATTGCTTAACGTGAGCAGTTAATTTTACAGTCGTAACTCAGTTGTTTTAAGCTCCTTGAATTTCCTTTATTAATCGGAAATCATTTTAATCTGTGTGCACTGTTTTCACGTGCTCCCGAGACAGTTCTCTCAAATATCAATATCCCCGAGGCGTTACAAGAGTAAGTTGTAGTGATCAGGCACTTGAGCAAATATTGCACACGAAGAACAGACAAACGCTATTGAAAATGCCAACAGAAACAGGCGATCTACCACGCGCGAAACGAAGATCCAAAAGTTACGATTTGCGACATGTTCGTCGCGTACCATTTCACAATGTGCTAGCTCCAGGAGTCCATCAGCCATCTTCGAGGTACTGTCCTGACTGGCTCGTTGTATGTCTGCGTGATGTGTCGGTGAAGATAAGGAATTGCCACCTGGGGACCCGAGAGGTTTTGTGCCAGAGAGCTTTCTGGACTCGAGAAGTATCAGATCTGCTGATCGACCAGGCACTCGAATGGGCTGTCTTTCTATTCTTTCCCTAGGTTGACCCGAGTTAATACACAGAATTCTTGCCAAATAGTGAAGAAATACCACTCTGACCCACTGAGGCATCTCGTACTTTTTGTAGAGACTAAGTGAAATACAGTTTGCGACTAGGGCAGCTCCAATTTGGCACATGGAAATGAGCAAGAACTTCGTGAGAAGAGGGGAATTGTCCGACGTAACAGGAACGCTGTCAGACACCATTAAAATAACGAACGACAGAGCTAGAAAGGATTCGATTACCAGAGTCACTCGTTCACCGATCTCCGGCGGCAGAACAAATGTCAGTACCGCTAGGGATGTTATAACCAAGCATGGAATGATGATATTGTAGAGGAAAAATCCTGGTTTTCGACGAAGATGAAGGGTGAATGTGACATCTGGATACGGCTCCGGGCAGCAGCTGTATGTAATAGAACACAGAATTACAAGCCAGTAGAGTGGCGGTGCCATGTGCAACGTGCTTGAAGGACTCGCATGCACTGTCAGACTGACTCATATTATTAATTAACTCATAATATCAGCTTTCAAGCTCATTTAAAACTAAAGGTTTCTGATGCATGTTGGTTCATGTGCACGTGCTAGTGTCAACCCCAGGGGAAATTTGCTACAGAAATTTATAAAATTTACTTTTATAAACGATTCTGACGTTGAGAAAACGCATTTCCCTCTCTCTCAAAGACAGGGAGGAAAAACGAGTGGCTGAAAGAGCGATTACTTAAGTACAATACATGCAGTTCCACAATAAATGGAAACACTTTTAGAATGAAATAAAAATTAATTAAAATAAAAAATAAAACAGAAAGTCAGCCATTTGCAGTAAGCTCAAGTAATTGTGTTCCATCGAATTTCGTCATTAGTTGTAGTTGTCTTGTCATACACTGTAAGTACAGAATCACGTCTTGAGATGAATCAGGTTCCTCATTCATAGTTTACATTTGTGAGCATGACTGCAGAGTTAAGTCATGCGATGCTATTTTTGCGTGAAGATATGACTTACGCTCATTGTAAGGAAAATACTTCCCTTTTATGAGGGTTTCTTTCCTTGGAAAGCAATTTTACAGGTTACGGAGAATTTCAACCTTCTGTTTTTTGTCCACAGTTTTTCGAGTAAAGTGCTCTAAATGGAGTTCTGAGGAAATCACGTGATGTTCCTAAAAGATCATTTAGTTCTAGGAAGCTCCAAGACATTGACTTTACTCGCATTCGTTTTTGTGAAGAACACCATGCATTCAACATTATGTTTATATCAACAAAGTAATCAGTGCATGATTATTCCACTGATCAAATGATCTTCCATGGCCAATGAAATCGTTTTCTGATTCGACAGAAATTATTCTGACATTTCCCCAATCGACTGAAGGGTAACATTACCTGTATTTTGCGACGTTTCTCTTAGCCTTTGCCGAGATGAGTTCAAACTCGGAGCTCTTCATGTAGAAATTAAGGTCTGCGGAGTCTCGCATTTGCACAATGTTTACTTCCAGTCCGTGGTAAGTCCAGGAACCGAACTTGAGTTCACACATTTGGTCATCAAATGGGAAATACGTAATGTCTATATTGCAACCGCTTCGAAGGATAGTGGGCGCGAACCAGGAGCAACCTCCATCAGAAGTCAAGATGACTTTGGTTTTGAACAGATATAGAGTTCCACTTGGTAGCAACTCTTCCGCGCTGACAAAAAAAAAAACGATTCACAAATATTCTCAGAGATGCTTGTCATGAGTATTCTTTTGTCTGGTATTTTCTTTTCAGAGTTTTCTAGAATGTACATAATTTCCGAGTTTATCGATTGGGGGAGGAGTGTAAGAGGCAATATTAAAAAGCTTGGAGTATTTTAAGTAATACGGAAAGAAATTGGTTTTCAAATATGCCGCAGAAGATCAACATTTCGAGTTTTTCCTCTAAAGACAATATATACCTTGTAGCTGGTGCACAGGTCATATGATAATTGGATAAAACAGACTGCATTATGCAACCTTAATGGGATTTTGTTCATTGAAAAAAGTGGAAAACCAAAATCAACCGTTTTTCTGGCACATTCTATTTTTTTTCAAAGTTGAGATTGGCCTGTGTTTTGTTTCCTTCTGTTAATCATTTTGGTTCTTCGTGTTATAGAGACGAAGAAGAAATTGGTCAGATGAATTGGAATCTAATTTCTCTCACTATCTTTTCCCCTTGTCCTAACAAATTTGTGAGGTACCCATTTATATACTCTTGGATTGAAAGGTCACCATGTTGTTGTTTTATGGCTCGATAACATGCCTTAAGAGGAATACTTGTCGGATCTCTTAATGACTTATCCAAATACCTGCAACGCACTAACAATTAACAAACCGCATGGGTAATATGTCTTGTCTGTAATTCTATCAATTTATAATGCGAGTAATACCCTGCGAGCAGAGTCACTTCGATCTTTTCTAGAAATAACTGCGGGGTTTCTACCATACTCAGATGCATATATTCCACTTTAGGAGATGATAGTTCCAACTCTTTTCCATCTAAAAAAAAGATCGAAACGACTTTGCTCGTAAGGAACAAGAAGTGCTATTGCAAGAACACTAGAAAATGTTTTTATTTCTTTAAAAGCCACTGCGAGGCAAAGAAACTCGTTTAGTGGTGGTAAATGTTATCAAGTGGACTGTGCTTACTTGTTGTGGAGAACGATGTCAGGAAGCCAGACTAATTTGGGACTGACGTTGATTGTTTTAATTCCGCCATACTCAGACGAATTCCACCTCAGGAGATGATTGTGCCATTTCTAGTCAAAATTGAAAACATTGCAAAAAAAAAATAAAGGCGTTCAACTTGTCATACTTTGGATTTGGACACACAGCCTGAAAGTAGGTAAAGATGCTGCGAAAGTTCATTTGCTCAAGTAAGATTGTCAGAAGGACGTTATGTTAATGTTAACGGAAAATGCAATTTTCTCTGGTTGAAGCACACGATACATACAAGGGGATGCATTCTGTATGCGAATGTCCTAGAGCTGCACTAAACCAAGCGGACAACGTTTATGAAACGTATATTTTTTGAAGTAGGAATTTTGCAGATATGAAACATAAAAAATGCCAGCGATGTTGAAAACTCAAGCAATTGAATTAGACCTTTTGTTCAGGAATTCGTATTATGCCTATCTTACTCACCATTCTCACCCAGATATTGCTCACTAGAACTTGATCTTTTTCAATCTGTTATAGTAAGTGATAAATATTAAATGACAAGCCAACCTCAAAATAGTCTATAAGTAAGTTATATGTAAGTATATATAGGCACTTCATGTTCCAATCTACTGAATCTGATTACCACTCGACGACGATGAACTCTGGTGACGTGTTCAAACCGTTCACAGTAACTAACTGAGCAATAGCTTAAAAGCATGGAGAACGGACTCGATTACTGATTTGTCATCTTTGTCTATCGACTAAGGCAGATACATTATTTAAATAAGAATACTGTCCAGAGCTTATAAATCTGTTTGAAATGTCTTCAGTCCTTAAAAAGGTTTAGTGAACAAATTATTTACCAAGTCAACAATCTGCGTGTAGGCAATTCCAAATTTAACTTCAATCGGCAAATCTTTATCCTGTGCGGGGCGTACATTTTTGTTGTAACCTTTATTGAATAGATCGTACACCAGTCGCGCTTCGTCGTCATCTTTTTCTAAACCAGGAGATGATGAAAAGTTGAATGTAAGCCACAAAATCGTGATCTTTAAACTTATTCAGACCGCACTATTTTTACTATCTTCTGCGATCGAGAAAGGCCGTCACACCACTTCCGGAGCTTCAAGAGCAATCAGTAATAAAATCTTAGAGGGTATCTGGTGTTCTGCCGGTGTGAATATGGTTAGTAATGGTATTAGGACTGGGTGGAGTCTGGGTGAACTCGGTCTGTAATCATTTAAGTGATGACAAATTGGACGACACAGTCTTATTATCATTTAATCATAGAAATTGCAATTTCCGAGAAAAAAAGAGTAGCCAAGTTATGAAAGCAAAGGAAAATTTGAGTTAAAAGACTGAAGGAGGAGGAGTAAATTATTTAATGTCGCTGTGAAATTGAGATTGGTTGATATAAACTACCGACAACTTTGAATGTGATTGGCTTATTGAACTATCCGGTAGCAAACTTCCCCATAACAACTTGGCAAGTGAGTTAGTGGAAAATGGGAGTTTTTTTTCAGCCAATCACGATCGACGAAATTGTAATTTTTATGATCAAGCACAAAAAGAACTTCCATCGGTCCCTAAAGGTCAAACAAATCAAAAGCACAGGAAATCCACTGCAGATAGCAGAGTTACAGAGAAACTTTCATATGGGACTTGTCATAGTCACTTTGAAAAACGTGCCTCTATTACTCATCGGACAAATATATTCTTCTCTGACACTATAACATGTCGTGGTCAAGATCAAAATGAAGGTTAACATTTTACGTCATACTAGTGTTAGTTTTCTATATTCGTCTATCTTTGAGTTACGGAATAGAGCTTTCTTTATTTCCCATTACTTACCATAGCTGTCATCGAGAGGAGATTCATATACACTACCATTTAACGCCTCTTGTGATAGTCCTTTGCCTGTTTTGAAAAGAAAACAATCTCGAATTTCTGACTAACAAGAAAAGAAACAACAGTTAAGGTTAACTCGATGATACCAAGGACTGTACCAGTTACTTACCACTGTTGTCAGCGGAGGATTCGTGCACACTTGCGTTTGACGCTTCACCCTGCGGCAGGGATCCATATTCGCTGCCGTTTAATACTTCCTGAGACAATCCGATTCCTGTCATATCAAGTAAAATTGTGTTACTAGATTATACCCCAACCTATTAGTTGTTTAGGGTCAGCTTTATGATACGGCCTGTGCAGTTCGTTTGTAGAAAGAGAATCATTTTGCCTTTACGTTGAAAATTTTAATGGTATCTACCGTTTCACTTTGTCTGAAGTAGGACTCGATAAGAAGTCTATAATCGAGTTGACAATTTTCTATTTAATAAGTGAGTGGCTCTGTTGATGCTGAGTTTGATAAAGGACTATGTTTGGTTAAAGATCGATGCAATTTGACAGCCTTTTTTGCAGTTTGAACCTCCGTTCCCTTGGGAGCTCTACCACGTTATAATTCCAGTTAAGGAGTTTCACAGCAAAGAAGTTCTGAGAAGGTCAGTTTCTTTCGCGAACTAACTGATTAAAGAACAACTTGCACAAGAGATACTAAACATCGCCTCAGAGGTTTCCTGTATAAACTCGCCAAGTTTGTTGAAATGCCTAAAAAATATTTCTGTCATGTATAAGCTCTTTACGAACAAAGTTTCATCCACATCGTGTTACTGTACCATAACACATTAAATCGACGAGGTAATGAAAGAAAAATGGTAATTTTTTGTTTTCAATTTCTCTCAAGGATTGAAAATGTTCTGTAATGATCATTTTCAATCTATTCTTTGGTGTCTAGAATTTTATCAATATTCTTGCATTATTCAGCAAAACGATCAAAACCTGTGATGCAATTGCCTAGCTAGCCTAGGTCTTTGTCATGGCAAGACCGTCTATAGAATGCCATTTGAAAGAAAGTTACACATGATTGAAGCTTAAGTGTTATGTCTGAGCAAAAGATTATCAAGGAAAGATTACCTTGATAATCTCTTGGTCTAAACCAATCTTTAAACGAACCACGACGTTCCTGGTAAATAGCGATGATTAATTCAGCCATTCGGAAGCAATGTTCATGCGATCTTTTCAATAATGAGCAATAATTGAGTTCCCGCCGCTGGACTGAGTAGATTAATAATTTAAGACTAAAAATTTGCGAAAGAAAATACTTGTAAATTTCAGGAAAAAAATGTAAATTTTATAGAAAGTGCTTTATTGTTTTGTTTTTTTTCAACTTTTCAAAGTTTCTTCTAATTTTTTTTTCTAATTGTTATCGTAAACGTTAGAACAGAAGACGAAACGTGGTTTAATTTTACTGAAGAAAGACGTAGGCGACAAATAATCAGCTATAATCGTGCGAATGGTTCTTCTATAAAACGATTTGATAAGAAGTTTTTTCCACGATAAGGAGACTGACTAATTCCACTTTGCGGTGAACAATAATTATTGCGTAGATAGCTTCCTGAAATGGAATTTTGACAACAGCGATATTCGTTAGCTGAAATAGAACCCTGCGGCAAGCAGATAAATGTAGGAAATTCCCACAAAATACTAAATTTGGAAATAGTAGAATAACTTTACATGTTGAAGTTACGAATTTTATCTGTTTAATGCAAAATATTTTACCAATACTTTTTCTGATAATGGCATGGGGATCTCAAGTTTTGTTTGTTCATCAATTAACCGAATTCCACTCCTGTGTCCACGAATTAATCATTTATAATGTCAATAGTCTGAAGATGTAAAAATATGGTCCGATATGTTATGTCCACGCAGTAAATCGCAAATGCTTTTACTCTGAATTATTTCAGGTTTTGTCTACCAACCAGATTGAGCCACAGTCTTAGTTTAATTAACGTAGTTACGTCGTTGCATTCACATTAAAATATACAAAATAGTTGGAGAAATTAAATACGCATACTTTATGTTTATTTTACTCCATGTTGTCTTTCACCACAAAATGTTTCTGTCAAAATAGAGATACGGAGAAAGTTCTTTAAAGACTTAAAATCAGATCCTAGTTCATCGAAAAAAAACGATTTATTTTTTTATAGCCTTTAAAATTTAAAACGAAATGCCACCTGAAGAAAAAATGTGTTTAAAATGGATTTAATTAAATCCTTAAATCGTTTTTAGACGAAGTGCTCTAAAGTAAATCATAATGAATTTTATTCCAACGTGTGTAGACTTTGAAAAACACAACAGACAAGGAAAAGATAAGCTTGGTTTCCCTTGGCATTACGTTATAAACCTCAATAAAAACATTTTATCAAATTTGCATACATGCGGTGGTGAGTTCATCTCGTTTTCTCATGAACTGCGTATAGCGATGTTAAATAATGAAAAAAAGAGAAAGAAAATCAGTCATTGAGGTTCGCAATATTTTGGCATCACCTTTCCTCCTGTTACTGAGCAGAAACCAAAATAAATTTGCCAGTAAGCCCAGCCACTGTAGCTGGGTGATCCAATGTCAATTTTTTTTTGAATCAGTGGAGATAATCCATTAGGAAAAGAAAGGTGCCGAGGAATCACTTACCACAAAGTGCATTTTATAGTTGTACCTCAACGTTAAAACCTTACCTGGAATGAGCAGAACTACGTAAAGGATATTGAATGTATCTTGGATCGCCATGGCTCTTGAATTCGAGAACTGTTTGCCCTGTGAAAAGGATTGAAACGTCCTTGGGCAGGTGAAGCAGTGACAATATGATGTTGGGATTGGACCAAGTTTAGCTTGATTCCATCTATAAAACCAAAAATTGTGAATTATTAATAACAGCCAGCTTTCTTTTCTTTATCATGCCTCACTCCCGGTTGTAATGTTAATCAAGTGTTGTTTTTATAATCTAAACCTACTGTCCAATATACGAGTCAAACAGGTCAGTTAAAAATTGCTTTTCCTATTTACGTATAGAAAACTGTATCACTAATTTGTTAATCTTCCACAGATTGAAAATAATTTATGTTTCCAATTTAGACTTATTGGAGAAAGAAGATTTAATACAATATGGAACAGCCTTTGTGTTCACTCCATTTTCATGTCTTAAGATGAAAGAACCTCTAATGTTTACGTCAAGCTGCGCTGCTGAATGAAACCAATTGCAATGTTTACCTTTACGTTTGAATGTATTATGTTAGCTTTTCAGTGCTGAAAAGAAAAACAAATATCTTTCTTAGTGTGAATTATTCAGATGAAAATCGACTCCGCTCGAGTTATGCTAACAAATTACAGGAAGAAAAATTGTGATTAGATCTTAGCTTGCGTTAGTGAGATAATTTCCCTTTCCGATTGGCTAAAAAAACTATGTTCGTGTATGTTATAATTCGTGTTTCTCTGGTGTGGCAAAAAAGGAAAACAAAACAACGTATTCGGTTCTAAGTTATGCATCAGAAACACACTTGTGGTGCCATGCGCATGCAATCAAACACGTACTGGAACAACATGGCAAAGTATTCAAACATTATTGTTGTTATCATTATTGTCTCCGTAATAACTTTCAACGCAGGTTTCTTTTTTATAATGTATAAAAAAGGAAGAAGAAGTCGTGTCATTTCGTTCGAATTTGCTGTAAGCTAGTTATGTGTATCGTTAGTTTTGTGGCAAGTCTGGTGATCAACAAAGCGCAGAAATCAAGTTTTTCTTCTTTCTTTGCATGTCGGATTACGATTGGCCAAATGCCGAAAGAAACGCCTTCAATAGCAGATATAATGATTTTTTAACCGTTGAAATCTTCTTCTGATCTAAAACTCAAAATTGGTTTTAGAACCATCGTAGCTAGGTTACCACAAGTAAGAAAAATTGATTCATGTCACTTTCATCAATAAATTGATCTTGTAGGTTTGTTTGGGTTTTCGCTAATTTGCTCATCAACTAATTAAAGGAAAAGTTGAACTTTGAATCTCACGGCTTTCAATATTTAAGGAAAGTGGGTTTATATAACAAAAATATTTAAAGAATTTCTCTCATTCTTTTACACTGTTGATAGTAACGGTGACAACTGTTTTTATTATTGATAATCGAAATTGATAATCGTTGATTGTAATCGTTGCTCAACTTTTAACTTACTTCTCATTTGAGGAATCGTTGTTAAACATCGATAATTTTGTAACAAGGACAGCAGTTCATTCAAACTGATTGTTCAAAAGTACGAAGGGTGTGGCACGAAGTCATCGTAATCACGAGTTTGAATTAATTCTACAGGGGGCATCAACGCATGAATCGTTTATGCTCATTTCATTAAATATTCGATAAATATTCAGAACCAGACACTTTGTATTAAATCGTAACTGAATGACAAAAAAAATCATCGTTTCAAAGAAAACAAAACGACGAATAGTTTTATAGTTATGTATTTTTCAATAAAAAGGAAGACAGAACTGTTGCTTTCAGACTGAAACTCGTGACCGAGTGCATCGAAGTGAGCAAAAAGGAATTCTGGTTGACGAAATTAACACTATGACAAATTTTATCTCTCTAGCTGATCACAAACGCGAATGTTAAAGCGAAGTGCATTCATCAGATTTACACTTGTTTCAAGTGAATGATTAAGATGTGAAACAACGCGTAAACTATAAACAGTTTAAAAAATAAGCGGTGGGTTTACACAGGGAATTCTTAATAGTAACGTTAATTATGATGTTTTGTGATAATTTACTCAAAGGATGCCGACTCGTTGTTGGTGTGAAACGTTTGGCCTTTGTGATCGCCTTAGTACCTAGTCTCAAAGTCGAAATTTGAACTATATAGAAAAATATGTCGAAAAGTCATGTTCATAATAAATGACAGCATCTAAAACTTATATCTTCATTGCATGAGTCCAAAAAGACCATGTTACAAAAACAGACATTTAGGCACAATACTTTGATCCTTTTGTTGAATCTCTCATTAGCAGGTATACGGCAAATCCATCCGTTCAATCACTTCATTTCTGTTTTAAAGGTGTTTTAACAAAACACTTCACCTTTGGCACCGAAACGTCTGACAGAAGCGTGGCAAGAACGGTGGGTCTGTTTGACGCTTAAATTCCAAGATCTCTATGTTGTTGTCCTCTTTTGAAGAACGTTTCAAAGGAAGAACTTCATCAATCTGGTAATTCAGGTATCTTATTGACTACAGAAAACACTTTTTAAGTCAAGCGTATAACAATTCTATGCCATCGTTTCACTTGTTTATGCGAAAGATTCCTTATGCATTCAAGAGGCCTGGATAAACGTTATGCTCTTTGGTATTAACTGCTTGCACCCTGACTGACCGACTAAGACTTCGGACGATAAGTCGATTAAGTTTACCATTTGGCTGCCAGCAACGGAGAAATCAAAGGTAAATTTGATGTATTTGCCTGACAGTTCCAATGTCGTCCATAATTTCCTCGATTTAAAGTCTGCGTAATGAACCGCACTCAAACTGTAAGAGAATTTTTCCGACAGCTAAAAGAAAAAAATAACTACGAGAAAAGACATTTTCCGGCACCGATCATGCGCAGTGGAGGGCTTAGTGTGAACAATTGTATCAAATTAAGAATGTCAGTTCCAAAGTTGCTATGAATTATTTCTAGACCTAGTAACGTCTCGTTTACTAAATAACAACTTTCAGTGGCAGAAGAAATTAAAAATCTCAGAGCATCAACAGATTATTTTATCCTTTTTTTTTGAAATCGTGACACCAGGGCAAGGCATTAATCAATAAACATTTCTCGTGGTTTTTAATCTATGCCGCGCATTTTTCTTCTTTATTGTAACCAAAAATACCTTTTCTTAAGTCACAGTGTCTGATTTGTATTTTACTTCTTACCCTTTTTTCTTAAATTCATAGAATACAAGGACTAGCTGTTTAATCGTTAATATAAGCGTTTTCTTGAAATTAATGCCGACTTGTGGTTAAACGTTCTGGAAACGTCTTCCTGACAGATTTTGAATATCTTGTATAAACGTTTGAATCGCATACAGTCGAGAGACCATGACCGTGGTCTCTTGATGCAGTAGATTAAATTAAAGAGAAAGTTTTTGTGGTGGCTTGTACCGAGCTGCTGCAAGAGGTCGGACATCATAGGAAAATTAATCTTTAAATGATATAAATTAATTAGATAAACAGAGACGGAGTTAGGAATTAACTTTCATTTCCATTGACGACTCGGCGTCTGTAGATTGTCTACATAGTTAAGGCTTTTCCGATTGTCTAAATTTGATGTAATAAATGTTCCTGTGACTCCATATTGGCGTGCACGTAAGACTCTTCGTACTGTTTTCTCGGGCGCGGCCTAAAGATTTTTAAAACACTGTTGTGATATTGTGTATCCAGAAAGAAAATTGGGAAATTCTTGTCTTCCAAGGAATCGAAAAAGGACACTAAGTATTACAGTTTGTTTAAAAGTCTGTCGTCTTTAAATTCAAAAGTTTTCGTTTACTCTCCGTCTATGTGTAAAGTAAAAAGTAAACATTCCTCTTGTCTCATCAGGGACGACCACGACTGACTGATTTTGGGGGAAAAGAGAAATAGATGTACATATTACAAGAGAAATAGAAACAAAATGCACAACAAAACTAAACGAATAAATAATGGCTTTCCTAGTTTTCGGATTTTGAAAGACAACTGAAATCGTTCACAAGTAAAAAACTTGATTAGCCGTTTTCCTTTGGAAAAGAACATAGCCAATTTAATGCTACGTACCTGAAGACCATGTTTTTTTGGCGCTGCATTTGATTTGCCCATTCCTTTGAAATAATGTTTTAAGTAAAATTGTAATAGTTTAAGTAATTTTTTATCACCTTCCGTCTAGCATCTGGCTAGACCACAAATCTGGCACTCACTTTTTTCGAGCTGCAGCTATGTATATCGACATAAATTATTTCTTTTTTATCATGCAGTTTTTCAGTTACTACCGTTCCGAAGCGGTAAAGTGCCTGGCGATCGTTTATCCGGCCAGGTGGAAAACTGAGCACGATGTCAAGCAGATATCAAAAATAATTAAAATTGACACCAGGATGATCTTGTGTCGATGCACTTCCAAACTTTCAACACGAACATTGACAAAAAGTACGACTACTAGTGAGAAGATTTCTAATTTTCATTTTTAAAATAAAACATGATAAAGGAAAATATGGGATATTTGGCAATAAATAAATCACTCTTCCTTCTACTGTTTTTCTCACATGCAGCAAATTGAGACAATTACTTTTCGGAACATCGAAATCAGAGCACGCGTAGTTCATACTTGGGTAGTACACCATGATTTTTTTTTCTTTATTTTACCAAACGAATTCAGTACAACTGGTCAAATCGACATCACGTTTTTATTCTGTACTTAAACTTTATTCATCTCTAGCTACACCCCATGTTGGGTTCTTATTAAATTATTGCAAGTGTGAGCTCGAGTTGTTGTCTTTTTCATAGCAAGTCGAGCTTTGATCAGCAGCTGTGGAGAACGATTTTCGGCATAAAGTGTTGAAATTCGATAACTTAATATATAATTACTTGCATTGTAGACTCACCAAAAGTGTAGATCGATCCTTTTGTTCTTTAGAATAGAAGGTCAAACAGTTATTAACACCAAGGCAAAGAATCCGAGCTTAATGTTTGCATAAATTTGTTTCTCGACAAGGTGAGATTGAAAAAACGTATATCCAAAAATTATAATTATGCAAGTTATTGCAAACATTTTTATCTTGCTTCATTATTGGATAATTAATGGACTCGGCTTTCACACTTACTTTTCGAGGCGGAACAGAAAAACTTCGTGACACGAAAAACACCAACAGCATCAAATGAGTCATGTAACCGGCTAAAAGATCTCAAGGTATTGCCTTACAGTGAGTCGAGGTAAGCCTAAAAATATAATAGATCGAAACTCTTAATAAACCATCGATTCAACAACGCTTTTCAAAAATGGGAAAACCTAAAACCTTTAACATCGTGAAATTTCATACCATGTTTTTTCAATTTGATGCCTTTCGAGTCTTTCTTGTTTTCTTTGTTGATTTACACTAGTGGCATTGAAGAGTATTGTTTGACGAATGAGTACATTTTGATACGTTCTGGCTCCACTCAGCTACGGATCATAAGACCATTACAATTGCAAGAACACTGGCCTGTCGATTCTTGGACATTTGAATATCAACACTACTGCCATTGAAACTACTATTTTCAACAGAGCTGTTACTAATTCACCGGCCTACCGAGAACATTTCACACGGGATTTTATATTGTTTTGCATGGTTAGATAGTATGTTATGAATTATTACTTGACATAGTGCCACAAACTTCCTTTATGACTTTGGCGTAAATGACAGATAAAGCATACTCTTAGGATTGGAAGGTAGCCGTTGTTTGTCTTAAATATCAGGATTACAGGTAAAAATGTACTGTAAGTAGAAACTCAAACAGTCAAAGCTAAAAGATGAACGTAAAGTACACTCGATTTAATGACCTTATCTCTTCGTAAAATGATTGGACAACTTGTTATGTACGAAATATGTGTAATGATACATAATTTAGTATCATTTATTTACACCATAACACTGGTCAGATGGCTCACAGTTTACAAAAAGCAAGAGATCAGAAAGTTGAGCTTTTTTTTTTCTTCCGTCAGCTGTAATTCCTGACATTGCAAAGTGTTTTGCCCTGAGAATGCAGAACGTGCTGTAAAAACTATCCAATAAGTTCGTTTTGACATATTCCTTCGATGGGAGCATTAATTTTAATTGTGTGAAATTCGCGGGTTGTTGGAATTCATTGTATTGATTATCGTAAAACGGATATTTCTTTAACCAAAATCTTTCACTGTGTATTTTCCAGTTATTTAATTGGATAAGATAATTACTGTTCGCGAAATTTAAAGCATAGGAAACAATGTCTACATATCAGGCACGTTTGAGATAGCCAAATATTGGTATTTTGTGATATAGCTGAACAGATAGGTTGAGTGATATCTTCCACGAGATCTGACAACGAACCTGTGGAAGTGGACTAGGCCTCATAATGAGACTTATTTTGTTTTTGCGTTCACAAATAGAAAGAAAAACTCCTAGTTATAGTAAACAAAAATTTTGCCTGAACTTCAGCTGATGCGTTATTGCTTCATGTCGTCTACGAGCCATAAGTACAAGATTTCAGTTGAAGTTTAGGTAATGTAAACGACATCTTCACACTCAAGAGCAAAGAACTAATAAACGTGATAGTTAGTTAGTTAGTGTACACTGCCTGATCTGGGTGCACGTCGTTTAGTTCCAAAGGATTGTGTAGCTAGATTTACTCAAAGAGAATACTCCAGAAATGTAACTTTTTAATTATTTGACGATTATTTCTTGTTTTACTCTAAGAAAGGTTGACTCAGTACAAAATTCAGATGTCAGCAGGGTTTCAAATATTTTAGTTTCTGGCTGCGTTAATAACTTTTTTGACGTCAAAGATAAAATAAATTTCACGTGCTGAAGTAATGCTGTTGATCTTCTTATTTCTAACCAATCCAACAAGGAGAAACATTAGTTTACTGTGTCAAGAAATACTCCTTCGACTTTATTTGGTTTCCTCGCGTAGAATGTGAAACATTTTTGTTGGGACGATCCACATTTCTGAACCTGCAATTAGCATTTGTTTTCCCAATACCTGGAATGCTAGGAAAGGGTGAGTCTGCTAAAATTATTTTCTAGTTTTTTTGTTGTAATGCTATTTATAGGAGAGCTCACTACGAAACCAGCAGTATGTGTTAAATTACCCCAAATAAGCATTTCTGTGTTTCTAGACAGTATAGTTTTTCCAGAGGCAGCGTGGCCAGCGCTTCGGACTTGCCAGAGGTCCTGGGCTCGAATCGCACTCTGACTACTACCTGGATTTGTTTCACGGTGGGCCCGAGTTCAAATCCTTGGCCACACTTGGCGGAATTTTTCTATTTTAAAATTAACCCTAAAATATTAAGTTCTGAAAGATAATCTTTGAACAAAAGCCGTTGCTCGTATTCGGTTTGATTCTTCTTTGATTTCGTTGCTTCGCATCCTTCTTTTCTTCACTGACAGTTTTTTAAACATAATTATCTCTGCACATTGACATATTCGAACAAGATTTATATTGAATAATTTTAAATTCTATATGTGGGGTTCAGAGCCCCTTTAATCGAAAATTAAAGGTGGCACGTATACGTACGTATATGATTTTTTTTAAAATTTTGCCAAAGGTTACGTTATATATATCCTACTAATCAAAATTAGAAAACAAAAAGCGGGGATCATCAAGCTCGCTTCTGAGTTATTAATAGTTAAAGCTGGAATAAAGGATATTCCGGACGATCATACTAATGCTATGGTAACCTATTGTGTCATCACAATTATAACAACGTGTTAACTAATGATTGAGCAGTTTTCCTGGTACCGCCAATAGCTCTTACGCATGCGTCAAACGTACAAAATTCATCATGAAGCCTCGCTTGCCCGAAATGTTCTCAAACCTTTAGCATCTTCGTCACGAGAGAATTCTTTCTACCTTTGCTGCATTAGAAAATTGTCCACGATAAAATCTGCAATTTGCATTTTCAGAGCGAGGCTTGTTGGTAAAACTGCTCATGTCAATGAGCAACGCTGTTGTCACCATGCATAACGGCTATCGCTTGTTGGTTACCTCAGCTTCCACGTTCTTTCCCAACGGTTCTTGATTATTTAAGGTCTTCGTCTAAGTCTCGTAGTTTGTTGTTAAATCAGTTGTCATAGTTTGGTCAGTATTCTCGTAGTTTGAGCTCATATATGGCTGATTTGTTGTTTTGCATAACATTGCTAGCTTTGCTTTCAAGGTATAGAGTTTGTGGACCGGCCCGTTTTGAAAACTCTCGAGATCTTTGTATGCAAAATAAGCGGATAAG
>Ga0126337_10000772_pt1 | contig 17595 bp, 4 predicted proteins | sample DipCmetagenome_FD_92527 | JGI IMG/M metagenome (GOLD analysis project Ga0126337, IMG submission 92527) | Coral microbial communities from La Bocana,Puerto Morelos, Mexico - Diploria C A metagenome | ecosystem: Host-associated > Invertebrates > Cnidaria > Coral | place: La Bocana,Puerto Morelos... | reverse complement strand
TGGGATGTCCGCCATCTTGCCAAACGTCGGCTTATTTAAAGCGCATGCCTCAAAGTGATAAACCGCAAACACATGCATGGACAGGCTCAATAATTTGGGGGTGCCGTTTCTCGTTTTAGGGGTTCCCAAAAGAAAATGACAAGTGCCTTAAATCAAGACAATTTTGTCGTGTAAATGGAAACTTGACGGGCACGGGTAACAAAATTTAGGAGTGCCGTGCCTAAAACGCCTGTCGTGTAAATCGGGCTTAATGTGTTTTCAGAGTGAAACATTCCTCTGCCGCGGTGCGGACTAGGCGCCATTTGGCGACCCGAAAACAACAAGGGCAGGTGAAAAAACAAAACGATTTAAGGCAGTCTGTCTTCTTTGTTTTAGGCCCGGCCTTTCCTTCCAGCGTCAATTTGTATAACTGTTATCAAATCAGGTAAGCCGTGGACAATATATATATATACTTATTTCAATAGCTTTTTTGTTAGAAATTGTATTATTTCCCTGGAATGAAACACCCCGTCTACAGTTTTTATCATTGGTTTACTCGCGCCAACACCGTTTTTTGTTTTGTTTTTTTTTTGTGTGTGCGGCAAAGATATGTCAACCGCCAATGACAGACACGTGCTTGCTGCCTAATATATTTATTGTATAAATTTACTGATTTCCATGAAATAAATTCTAAACTAAAATATACAGTGATTTCAGCCTTTTTAAAAAGACGAAAAAAAATACGTAATATATTCAAAAATACATAAATTGTATGCCTTTATCTTTTTTAAATAAATATTGCAGTAATGAACTGGAAACACTGAGCACTATGTCTTTTATAGTTTAACTGCCATCTAATTTAATAATTGACTATACTATCAGAAACTCTTGTGAGTTTTGTGACATAAACCAGTGTGCTAATATCGGTGGATCCACACACATGAAACACACATTTTCTTTCCAGGAGTATTTGGAATAACCCAGTAACGAAAACTAAGAATGAAAGTTTTTTATTTTGTTGATCAGTCTTAAGGCCAAGCGGTGACTTACGCCCACTTGCGACTCCGTTTCGCCAAGCCTTTCGAAAGCTTAGCCTTTGCGGTTCATCGAGTCTGAACTTTTGAAGGATTATAATTGGCGCTGAAATAAACACTTAAGTTATTTTTAACTCGGCAACCAAAACAGTCAAAACAAATTTTATAATGAATTCCTAAAAAAAATTACTCATAGAATACGGTGTTGAGTCGGGAACATTTAAGACTTTTACCGCAGAACAAGCAATATTTTGACTTTTAAGATAAGTTGACCACCGTAGAAAATTTCATTTCAAGCCATTAGCTTGGACAATTAGACTGAGTTACATTTTGCTTGCGGGCCCAAGTCCCCGTCCATACCATAGTCACATTTCCCCGGCATAGTGTGCACGGGGCCTAAAAAGAACAGTTGTACGTTCTCGGCTAAAACTTGCATTTTCCCACAGCGTGCTCTGCTTTGTACTTTTCTCTGTGCCGATGAAGCTCTCTGTTAAAAGTATTATTATTGAGCTCGATAGCCATGTGAACCTGTTGCAGCCATCGTTTCTTTCTGAAAGTCATTGCAACACCCATACTCTCTTTCGCCGCCTCGTGCATGTCTTGTCCGGTAACACTGCTGTACAAGCGGGTTGACTGCAGGCTCAAATCCTCAAAGGACGCAGCTCTAGGGCGCTGATTGGCGCTGTGAAGGCGTTTCGTTGTGTTAAGGGAGCGGGTTCTTCGCCGTTGTTTATAGAGAAGTGCTCCGTCGCTTTTTGAGCTCTTGGCAGATTTTGATTTCGTTTGAACATAGTCGTCTGTTGTTAAATGATTCACACTCAAATCCTCTCCGCGAGATTTAATCGGTGGCACCTTGTCCGTAGTTTTATTCTCTGATTCATTTGTTTCCTCCCTTTTGGCGTTTTCTCGCTTCTTGCGTCGCCTTTCCGGACTCACTGCGACTTCTTGCGTGACAAAAAAGTCACGTTTATTCGAACTCTCAAAATCATCGGCAATTTGAATATCTATATTTATGTCGCTTTTGTTTACACCAACCAAGCTGGTGTTTGTTGTAATCAGTGGCATACTCTCGCGAAGTTCTTTACGCGATTCGCCGCTCGCTTGTTTTTCTTTGTGCGACTGGCAAAAACACAAGATTTCGTAATCGTCTTTGTCTGAAGGCTCCTTCCACCTGTACGCTTTGTACTGGTTCGTAAACGCACTACGCTGCTCTCGATTCGCATTCTTAATTTGCAACTTTTCCCTCATGGAGGTTTCAAGTTTCGATATTTCGCCATGGTAACGTTGTTTCGAAACAGAGGGGAGCAAGCAATTACCACATGTCGACCTGTCGTTGTTCGCTTCTTCGTTCGATTCACTTGAAGAGTTTTCCGAATCAGCTTTGTCGTTTTTTTTGTCGTTTTTATTCAAACCCTGAAACTCACCGCTTCCCGAAGAATTACCATATTTATCTGTCTGTACTGATGTCAGTGCTGCACCTGTCGGCGGTTTATTTTTACCACTTTTAAGTGCCAAAGAAAATTGTAGTTTCGATGTGCCAGCCTGCATATTTTCCCCGAAGCCATCTATTTGTACCCTTTGCCCGACTACAGCGTTCCTATAAGTTCTGTTTTCCATTGCTAGAAGAAGGGGATTAGGTGAATGTTTGTGAAAGACGATGGCCCGATCCCTTGCGCGTTCACACCATTTTCTAACACGCCAATATATCCCCAGTGTGAGACCGGACGTGCTACGAGAGCGAAACTGCTCGGCAATAAGCAGCTTAAAACACTCGGTTTTGTTGTACCTGCGTGCGATGTTACACGGTGTCAGATCGTTGCCGTCCTTAGCGAGGATGCACGCGTAGTTGTGATGAATGAACTTCTGCAAGCAGTTGAGGCTACCGTGCTGGGCTGCCTCGTGAACCGGGGTTTTGAAGTGATCGGGGTGAACAGCTTCCTTGTTACACCACTCTCGTACTGGATGCTCGCCAACGGGCTCGTCGCAACGCGCGCCGCTTTTGATCAGCTGAGCCGCGAGTTGCGTGTAGTTGAAGTGAGCCGCGATGAACAACGCGACGCGAAGCTGATATTTAAACACTAGCGGATCATCGTGTATGCTAACCATATGTTTCATGGTGGGGGTGAGTTGACCCAACGTTGCGGATTGCAGAAACGCGCTCCAGCCGTTCCACGTTTCCAAACGGACCGTGTCTCCGTAGTCGATGGAATATTTCTTCAACGGGTGGCAGTCATACATCTCTCTCCCTTCGGCGGACACGAGACGGAAAACACTGACATGCAATCCTGTTTTTTCGGTGATCATCGTTTTCAGAATACCTGTCCTCGTTTCCCACACGTCAAACCATTCTGTAAATCTAAGCGTTTCGTTCGAATGCGAACAAATCACGTTGAGGTACGTTTTAACGTTTTCTTGCAGTTCACATCGAAGCGTGGCTCCAGGTGGAATGGCAATATCCGTGAAAACCCAATCGTCTTCCATGTTTGATCCAGCGTAGTTGATCGCCATAAGCATGTCGTTCTCGCCATCTTCGTTTTGCACCGTGTCCAAATCGAGTTTCTTACGAAGGATGCTCTTTATATCGCTTACAGTCTGGCCAACTTCTACGTCTAGTAGATATCTTACGCCATCAAACAGCACAAAAACTCTCATGCTCTAGTTGTTTTTGAAATAAACACTGTATTCGTCATGAATATACGATTCCTGAGCGGACAAACGACATGTGTACCAAAATAGAGTTTATCGCTAGGAAGCAACGAATAAAAATGCTTTAAAACATTAATATTTCATTAAAGTGCAGCGAAGCTTGCCTTTGTGACGTGAGACATTGATAAGCCGAAAGTGGTGCAATTAACAGCTTAAATAATTAACACACATTGCCCACCAATAGCATTGGATTAAGGCAAATTTGTGGATCTTTGTTGTCCAAGCAAGAAATGCAAATTGGTATGTTGAGAAAAGAACCTGTAATGTTCAACAATGAAAACGGCTTTACTGCGAATTGTGTAAGGTGTTCAGTAAGTTCACAGAAACTGGTGTTTCCGCTGAGGGTAATAACTCTTTCGACGCTTTTGGGCTGTGAAAAGTGTTTGTTTTGCTCCTCAATTCAGGCGTAGAGCAGATCAGAATCTGACATTCTTAACGCATGGACGAGCTCCAAATTTTGTAGAGTCGAAGACTATAAGCGTGCTTCTGATGGCCTAATAAAACACTTTCTTCAAAGCCGTAAGAAATTCGACAATAGATAGATTCCAGTTCATATTATTAGCAAGCCAACACAACAAAAGGGTCAATTAGAAATGGGCTAATTGATATCTATTGATTGTTGTACATGTGTTTATGCAGACAGGCACGAGGTATGCACTTCGCTTCAGGTATTTGATTGAAATCAATTTGGAACTACCTATCAGTTGCTGTTCTCAAAATTTCTTGATCTTTTCCACCGTTTCACTTTTTTTGACAATCCAACAGCGAAATTTCGGTTCCGTTGTTCCATTGCCCGAGGGAGGTTTGAAAATATTGACTTAGGTACACTACCTCACGCAATGATTCACAATGGAAATTAAGGAAATATTTAGTTACCCGCTTACATGATGTATTATACCCGAAGTACACCCGCTGACTTGTTGCTTGTAAAGACCTTGGCTGTTGGGAAAATATATCATTTTTGAAGTATGCTCGTTACTTTGAACTCGTGTCTTCAGAAAACTCGAAAGCAAATTTGCGGAACGCATGAAAAAATTTCAAATGGATATGACAGAAGATTGAAAAAGAACTCTGAACTACGCTTAGCTAGCTTTCCATAACAGAGATTGTTGGACATAAAAAGAATTACCAGAGGAGCATTGCCATAATTGCTGGACTCACTTGCCCAGCATGAAGCGTTTACATGTACATCTAGACAATACGGCTGGTATTTAAGTAATTTTAAGTATTATAAATAGACCGAAACAAAAATTATTTACTTTGTATATACAAAATTCCGCCTTGTAAAATTGTGCACGAAATCTGTAGTTAGGAACACTGGAGACTGGATTAATATTCTACCCATGGATTGATTAATTCTACCCTGCCTGTTAAAGTCTTTAAAAACGACCTACAGCATATTAATGGGCTGAAGAACAGCTCCCGGCTCGAAAGGCAAAGTGGCGCCATGAAAGAATTTCTGGATAAGCGTAAAAATTGCGAGGACTGGCGAGAGACGCAGAGCCCACTAAGAAGGCGCGACATTTATGGACGCCTCATGACGCCTTCCAAATCGCGCGTTTTGTGTTCAAACTTGAGGAGAAATTGTCGAAGCATTTACAAGCGTAGATGGGCCGGGAAAGTTGATACGGACCGATTCACAGTAAGCCAATTTCCGTCTGTTAGAATAGTAACAGAGCTAAAGGGGGAGGAAAGAGAAGACAACAAATCTACAACAGAAAAGAAAAGGAAAAAAAAGAAAACAGAGAAGTGGAAAAAATGGTCTTGCATGGGAGGGAAGCCATTACATTACGACGGTTAGCTTGACAAGCTGTAATCCTTGTGCTCTGATTTCATTCCCAGTCCACCTCGGTTTATCTACATGTGTTCTGTTTTTAACAATGCAACTCTTGACCACAGAGCTCCTGTCTTTTGCTCATAACTGACTTCCCGGGAGGAAGAAAAGAGCCCTAGGGTTGAGAATGGAACGTTGCCTCTAATTCAAACCGCCTGACATGCGCACTGAAGTACGATTTAAATTAACGCTTAACTCTGCAGTTATTTAGAAAAGAAAAGAAAGTTATTGTCGATAGCCATTGGTGTTTGAGTAGTTTATTCAGTTAGTATTTCTAGAGTAGATGTCTTACATCTTTAAGAGTGTTTTTCCTCCCCGAGTTGCTAATTAACTAAGCTTTAAGGAAGGAAGAACTCCCTTATGAAAAATTGATCTACAAGTTTGAAGAGTTTATTGAGCATTTCTAGGTGACTTGAGTTTTTTCAAGTTTGCTAATTAACTAAACTTTATACTGCCTGTAGCACAGGGAGGTCCATGTTACTGAGAGGTAGAGATCATCGATCTTGGGTGTGGTAAATTGCTTATTTCTAGCTGTCCTGCAGTTTCACTAGAAATTATAACCAGATTGGAAAAAAATTAAGTTAAATATTACTATAATTTTATATAAATAACTTGCTAACAAGAATTTAAAATATACATTTAACCAATATTAAAACATCCTTTATTAATTTATAATTTTGGTAATTGAGGCTTTAATTGAAACAAACGAAAATAGTTGTAGTTAATAAACGAAAAAAACAAACAAAGATCTAAAACAAAAGAACAGCAACACAAAACAAAAAAGTAAAAATTCGATACAAAGTTAGTTGAACTTCTTTCATTTAAACCATTTAGTACTTCATTTAGTACGCTGCACTATTAAAGCTACGTCAAACACGGAACATATTGAAAAATATTCAATTTTTTCAAGTCATCGACTCAGGGACCAAGAGTGCACCATGATTTGAACTTGGCAGAAAACGAGACGGCTTCAAGGCGGTTTTCACCTGAATGTCGAAAATAATTGGCGTAAGTCAGATATCGACGATCCTTTTAAATCGCGTAAAGGAGCTGTGTCAAAAAATCAGAAGTTTGGTCATTTGTTTTTAGTTTCAATCACAGCAATTAAACATCATTATTATGAATGTTTGGGTAACTATGACCTCGTAAAAACAAAAGAAAAAGTGAAATAACAAACAAGCAAAGAAACAGGAAACAGCAAAACTAAAAAAAAAATACAAACTTGAAACTTTCAAAGCGGTTTTAATAACCTTTTTCCGTAATTTAAACGTAGCTTTGTACGTCGATAAAAGTAGCTCAAATATACTCTTTTTAATATATGTGACACGGCTCACTTAAAAACTACACTGAAAAATGTTTATATTTAAAATTCAGTTTTGATCGCGGTCTCCCATGCGGGCGCTGGGGTTATAGATGGACGACGTAAATGCAAGAATCGTTAATAAAAATAAAGTTAGTTTTGAACCGGGATGGCTATCACCGTCGGCGTTGGTGTTGCTACAATGAACTTTGAGCAATTAACAAAACGGGTGTCCTAAATTAAGGCTAAACGACATCGTCTGACAGCGAGTTGTCATCATGATCAACACAGAGATTTTCTTAGTTTTTAGACATCAAAAAGCTGTTGAAAAACAGGCTCTAATTGGCCACAGAAAATTGGAAACCTAACTAACGCAGAGAGCTCAAACAGCTGCCAATAACCTTATTAATAGTCTGTGATTGGCTGAAAAGATTGGAAAGCCAACGACGCCAAAATGCTGTCAACAATTCTACTATTTGCTTCGTTATTTGTTGAAAAGATGAGAAAACCAATCAAATGCTGTCAAAAATTTACATTAGTGGCTCATTGAGAAGACTGGAAATCCAACACTTACGTCAGAAACTCTCAAAAAATAATTACTAGCTCTGTGATTGGCTGACAAGATTTTAAAACCAACAAAACATGACGTCATAAAGCTGGCCTTGTAATTGGTTGAAAACATTAGCCAACCAACAACCAACACAGACGTCAAATAGCTATCAAAATTTATTATTGGCTGTGACTGGCTGTGAAAATTAATTACAAATAATCATGAATTTCATGACACCACTTGAACATTCTAGAAGTGAAAATTCTGAGCAGTATTTCAAAATACCACGTGCGAGTGGTTAGCTTTCTTTTAAACATCGTTTGATAATTGAACGTTTTCCTCTACAATGTAAACAGGTCTGGGAATGAAGTAGAATGTTTTCTTTTTATATATTATTATACTTGAGCATTTGGTAGCATGAATTTCATTTTGGCTAAAATATAATTGTCATTTCTTCTAATAAAATACTCTACAATGTCTTAAATGTAAATCATTTTGTTCTCTTAATTCAAAAGGGCCCATTATAATCATAAATAATACGATCACAAAATGGTTAATGGCTTAAACTGACTAGGCAATATTCTGGCCAAAATGATTTTTTTTTGGCCTTTGGCCTTGTCAACTGATGTTCACCTAATTGTTTTCAATTACGTCATAAATGGAGTTAGCCTTTCGCTACGAAAGAACATAAAAAGCAACAACTTTGTTATATACATAAAAATCTCTTCACTTTGAAGACAAATATAGCATATTCACCAGGGTATTCACTATATCAACCTCGCTCTCAACTTGACAATAAATTGAGCCATCGACCAAGGAAATTTTAGCAATTTCATTCAAGTAAACAAGCCTTTGGCCATTCAATCTCTCCCTTTCCATTAAATTAAATTACAATCCAAAGTTTCCTTCCGTTAATTTCGTCATTTTCTATTTCAAACCAAATTTAGAATACACTTATCAACTAGCTTTGTCTGCTCGATTCCTCCTTTGCTCAGGAAATCGTTGAACAAGCAAATTTTAACGGCTGCTTTGGCCAGGATAAACGTGATAAAACTCTCACTGTCGTCAAGTTTCTGCCCAACGAGCCAAGCCGCGGTTCACTAGTTCCCTGTTAATCAGGATTGTCTGCAAAACAAAGTCAATCAGTTAGTCAATCAATTAGTCACTCAGACACACCGTCACTTTGTCAATCAGTTCGACAGACAGACAGACAAACAGTTGTATTTCTTTCGCAAGTTCCAAATTTTGGCAGTGGTCGCACCAGACCAACATGGTTTTAGCCAAAACTTTCCTGATTGAAATATACGTCACAAAGCTTCACAAGATCATGCACTTCTAGTAAGTCTTGTTAGATTCCATGTTAGAGTTTAACTCTTCGCAGACTTTTCTCCACGCCGTTCTTGACTCTCGGCTCTCCAGCAACTCGTGATTTTCGATAACGTTTGCTCAGCTTGCGACCTATCTCGCTTGAACTGTTGAACTGTCGGTCGGTCGGTCCGTCAGTCAGTCAGTCAGATACACCATCAGTTAATCAATCAGTTTGAAGTCCGTCAGTCAGTCAGACACACCATCAGTTAATCAGTTCGAAGTCAGTCAGTCAGTCAGTCGGTCGGTCGGTCAGTCAGTCAGTCAGTCAGACACACCATCAGTTAATCAGTTCGAAGTCAGTCAGTCAGTCAGTCGGTCGGTCGGTCAGTCAGTCACACCATCAGTTAATCAATCAGTTCGAAGTCAGTCAGTCAAGTCAATGAAAACATCTAAAATAGTCCCGACTTTGTCTTAAGCGTTTTTGTTCGTTCCGTGCATTTCATTATACTTATCATCAGTCCGTCGAGCAGCTTGTGTTTTTTTGTATGTGTGGGGGATTGCCCATTGTAATTGCTTTGGTTTGGTTTAACGACGCTAGAAGGAAAGCAGCCCGAACTTGCTAAGGTAATGCATATTGCTGTGAAGTCTGATCAAACTATGAGGAATTTATACTATAGGGGGGGCGGGGATGGTACAGGGGTGAGAGCGATCCCCTTCCACCAGTATAGCCATGTTCAATTCCTGCCCGGTGTGATATGTAAGTTGAGTTTGTAGCTGGTTCCCGTTTTTCTTCGAGGGTTTTATCTCCGGGTTCACCGTTTTTCCTCCTTCCACAAAAACCAATACTCCAAATTCCTATTCGACGGGAATACATCAGACCCGCATCAAAACATCAGCAAAGGTTGATGTGGTTTTCTCTCTAAATGTTGTCATTTATTTATTTTTTGTTATTCATTTATTCTGCTCCTGAATGTTTGCACAACGTTACTCTAAATGAATACGCTCACATACCTGCTGGCCTTGTACGAGATAAAGTTCTAGACACGGCAAGCCGTTTCTATGACCGATAACTCTGGCAGTCAACAGAGCATTCATTGTCAAGTCTTCCAGCACAGCATTGGCCACACTTGAGAATGTGTCTCCTGAAACAGCATGTAAACGGATACTGAGATGGTTGAATGTATGAGCAAGCGTGTTTAACGAACGAGCAAAAGAATGAACAAGCAAAAATACGACCAACCAAACAAGGTCACCATGAGAGCGAGAGACGAACGAACGAGCGAACGAACGAATGAGTGAACGAACGAACGAGCGAGCGAGCGAACGAAAAAAGGAAGGAAAGAACGAACGAACGTACGCGCGAACGAACAACCGACCGAACGAACGACATAAGCTACATATCGAGGTAGAAACTAGTAACGATAGCATTATCGAGTGAATGCATATTACTGTCTTTCTTTATCTTGGTTTGAACGCTGTGCCTTGTTGTTTCTGTCCAAATTTCTGAAAATTCTGATCTTAAAACAAGCTACTTATGTCACACTGTTAGCTTGGATTTGTGTTTGAGGAAAACTCGATGAGAAAAATATCATGATTATTTTGACGTCCTCGTTTTCGAAAAGCTCCGTTTTCAAATATTTTCCGTTTAAACTAAAACGCAAAGCCGGTGTTTTCAAATTCCTCCAGTTTATAGAGTGTTTTGGAAAAGCTCCTTTTCCTTGACGGATTAGCGTGGTCGGTTTGCCGAATCGAGGAATAAAGCTGCGTTTTCAAATTTCTCCGGCATAGCCGAGTTTGGACGAGGCCTTTCAATGACCCTATCCAGCGCTCAAGACCACGAAGGTCCACTAATTTGTCATAAAAGTAAGAATAAGAACGAATCCTCACGTTACAGTTTAGCTAGTTTTATTCTTACACTTCACTAATTGAAATCATGTAATATGCGTGACTACTTAGCACAATACCTTGCAGAGGAATTACATTCGCAAGGTAGCACTCGATTGCTTGAAAAGGCAGCGCCAAAAAGTCAGCCCTGAGAAAATAATACAAAAAGTAAATCAAATATTAGGGTGGGTTTCTTTGAGAAATTCCAAGATTGGATTCTTAAATCAAAAACGGATTTTGCGTTGCTTTTCCAAACAGATTAATCCAAGATCACTCGGATCATGCATGGTGCATCAAAGTAACGCTAATAAAGTAGCCTAAGAATCCACTCCATGGGAAAAGATCATTTAACACCCACCCTATGATTTGCGGGTTCACGCTGGGCAAGTTCTTTTTCATTTACCAGGTGCTTAGTGTGAAATCAGTCTGAAAATGTTCTTAAAATGTTCTTAAAATGTTCTTAAAATGTTTTTTTCAGAAATACTGTATACTTGTAATTAAAATACAATGTTCTATTATTAGTATGAAAAACAGTAAAAAATAAATTTCAAATAAAAAAAATTAAATAAATACTATTACTAATAGAATACCGTAGTACTTGAATATGAATGCTTAAGATTCTGACACGCTAATTTCTTTTTATAAAAGAACAGGCTGAATTGGTTCTTATTTATATATTATATGGTGTTTTATTGGCCAACTTTCAACCTGATGATCTAAATCCACTTGTTCCTATATGTGGGTGTTGACCGCATCATGTCAATAATCTCGGCACAGTTGCCACTCGAATTTCTGGTAGATTCCTTTTTAAAACTCCTGTTTGATACATTTTTATTTCTATACTGCACAGAACATGCTTTTAGGAAATTCTAGTTAGAATCGCATAGCTAAAGGTAAACTCGCGGTCTGATTGGCTATCGAAGAGAGGGTATTTAGCGTGGAATTGTACTAGTGTATGAAGCGATATTGCTGACGTGAGTGGCGAGCAAAAATTGTAGCTATTGTGAAAACAAAAATGCAACTCGTGTTAGGAAAAAAACACCTTGGAAATGAACGAATTTACAGAAAACGAATGTTTGCCAAATCTCTAATTGAAATTCGCGATTCGTGGGATATCGGTTTTTCGCGTGAAATTTAACGTGGAATTCACTCGTCAGGCAGTGGATTTTTCTATATGAGCGCATACAGTTGACTGCAATGTAAGATTAATGTCTACTTTGGTGAATAGTTCTAATACTGCAAGTGAATATATGAAAGACCATATATTTGAACTGTGGAGAAAGATATGAAGACATGATTGATCATCGCAGTTGATCATTGTATTCTTCATCATCTACGGGTATAATACGAACTCACAACGTCACCAGCTCTCAGTTGGCTTGATAGCTCAGTTGATAGAGCACTGCACCTGTAACGCAGAGGCCATGGGTTCGAATCCCGTGCAGCCGTTAATTTTACACTGAACTGCTTAAGTTGTGTGTAACTGGGATGATCTAATACTTAAATACAAGAAATGGCTCTTCAGGAAGTATTGTCTGCCTTTCTAGTTACTAGGATTCCTGAGGAAAACCTCGGGGGTCAAAAGGGTACTTAAATGGCCATCCACATTGCGCAAAGCAGAGCAAGTTGATACCCTGTTTTTTGTGCATTTTAATAACATAATTTACCTAGTGGGCCAAATGTTAGAGAATTTAAAATACTCCTTTTTCGATTGAATCACCTTAAATGCTGGCTATTTTGGGAGCAATCAATCAAGTTTTACTTCATTAATTTTTACGAAACGACCACTTTACCGGCGTAACAAATGCCGAATTAACTCCGCGGTGGACAAAAACACTTTAGCCGTTGCGCTATTTAGCATTTAAGTTTTAGAATATGAAATATGCGATTTAGTCTAGCTTTTTCGCATTGAGTATTTCAACTGGCTATTATTTCACATTTGTTAAGAAAATTACTGACACATTAACAAGACAACACAACACAACCTTTAGTGCAACTAACTGGATTTGCTCTCGCTATTCTTTCAAGCGTACGGCCAAAGCTGGCCAACTGCCTGGGTTGGCCTCTCTCTCTCATTCCGAGTTTGCAAGACTTTTTGCCATTTGCAGGGTCTAAAATTAGCACCGCAGTGCTAAATACGCCGAAACTGTAATAAAGTCAGCGAAAATTTCCGGTTATAGAGAGCGAAAAGGAAAAAAAACACACAAAGAGACTTTGAGATAAACCCGCCTCCACACAACTTGAACTTCATTTGAATTTCTATTAAAAGTTGCGGTGTACTGTAGGAAAAAAAACAAATTACTTTGAATTGTCGTGTTTCAAAGTACGGAATAAGCGACTTCCACTATCGTGTTCCTGTTACAAGATGACAAGTTCCTTATTTATACAGAAGGAAACCGAAAACTGATTTAATGTTTTGTGGAAGTTCTAAGACAAAAACTCATTTACGTTTCTTTAGTGATGAGGTGGAACATCGAATTTTCTTTCCACGGTATCTTTTCTCCCGTTTTTACTCACGCTGGTTTTATCAGTTCACCTAAACAACTCACCAGAGATAGTGTTTGCCACAGTAGCTATCCATAACATATTAAATATTCAGACTAGCGTTTAACAAATTTTGAATATAATTCTCTCGCATATCTTCCTTTCGCCAAACCTGTCTCGCTGATAGAAAAAACAGAAGAGGTACTGTTTTGTCAGTTGCACTTAAACAAATTGCAGTAGTTATAAGATCAGGCGCGAAACGTTCTGAGGATTATGAATCTATTAGACGGGGCAGGTTTTATTGTGTTTGTCGCGAACACAGGTGTCTTCGATGCAAACCGTTTTGCAGAAATAAAACAATTCGTTTCGGTTCCATCTACGCGTTGGCGGCTAAACATATACAAGAAAATTAAACCTGCAAAAGATACGTTATTTAGCAAGGACTAGTATTAGTTGCAGACCTTTCTCCTCAATTAAATCATGAAAGTTTTATTTATACCTGGCATGCAAGATATATTTCGCCAAGGCAAAATTATATGTTACTTGGAGTGTCTTCAACATTCAGTATGAAGCCCCAACTTTACGCCATAACTCAGACGAACTGAGATCAGAGCTCACTTAAACTGAAACAACAGTGACGAGGTGTTGAAGGGCAGCATAGGGTGTTGTTTCACATTCGATAGAATCGAAACGAATTTAGCGCTGAGAGATGTTGAAATAAGCGTTCTCTTAAAAAACGTCAAACGCATATTAAGTAAGAATACGCAAACACCTGTGTTGGCAAGACAGTAGAATGGCACAGTAATTTCCTCAAAGCGAGTGTCTCAAAAAGAGCTATTGCTAATGTGCATTTAGGAAGACCTAAATTTAAACTTAGAGCAAGCGGCCCCACCGAAGAGACAACATAGCGCACTAAATTTGCTTTCTCGTTCAAGACGAAATACGTCATTGCACAATCAAACGTGAGCTTTCTGCATCTCGAATGAGCAAAAGAAAAGATAAAAACGAAACAAGGCCACGCATGCCACAAACGAGATTAACAAAACACTTCTCTGAAGTGTTGGAAGAAATAAGTTTAACACTGAATTACTCTCACCTTAACTGTCGAAGACTCGACGCAGCTATCCGGCCATATCCCCCATAATCCAAATATTTTACCTCTACTTCGTCCGGATTAGCGGTCGGTCCAAGCACCTGAGCTCTGTACCAGCCATTATACGTATATGCCGGCGCTGCACAGCAAGAACCTACCACAATAGGCTGCGGTAAAGGAAGAATAAGAGGAGCTGTTCCTTGTCCGTAACACTGCAGCATGTTCTGATGAAGATCTTGAAGTTGCCGTTGCATGAAATCGTTATGCAGTTGAACAAAGAAGTGGCCTGCATCCGTAACACTTGTAACCACAACATCGAAGTTTGCAACGCTTGGAAGCATGGCTTGAACGAAAGGCAACGCTTGGTGAGGCATTGCGGCAGGTGCCTGACTAACCATGGGCTGCACGCAAGCGTTTGGTGGTACGCTGCAATTCAGAGGCGAGTTTAACCGCGTCAAAGGGACGCATGGAAACTTTTCGTGAATAGAATCCAGCGCGCTTTTAATCTGAGAAGAACTTCCTGTGACTGAAATTATTCTATGAGTAGAAACCTCACCCGGTGATTGCGGAATCAATCGAATCTTTGCACCGGATTTCTCAGAAATGACACGTACGTTTTTTCCCTTCCGCCCTATCAACCTTCCGCACAAGATCTGAGGGAACTCAATTTCCCACACGTCTTTTTCTCCGTTTTGCGAGCCTTTTCGTGACTTCACGTTGTCTTCGCCAAGAGGTGGAGTGCCATTGTTAAAACCTTCCGTAAAGCTCAGCAAAGTACTGCTATCTACACTGCCCTCGCTGGTCGACTCTTCACCTCCTGACAAATCTTTGAGTTCTGAACTCGTAGATGGCTTTGTCTCTATTCCAGAATCCGCTTGCTGAACGCTCTCCGTTGTACTTGGTTGTTTCTCTAGCGGGTATCGATTCCTATCCGAAGCGTCTGCTTCCTGAGTCTCTTCCCTGTCTTCACTGATCTCTTTCTTCATAACATTGTGGTCTTCCACATTTCTTTTTCTGTCGTTTACATTTCCTTCCCCATCAAGGTCGTCGAGATCCTCGGCTTCTTTGCTCCTCTTCTTCATCCACAGAAAACTTACAATGATAGTGATGGCAGCTGGAAGTACCAAGGAAACAAACAGTTTCATTGAAAACTGCATATCGGCCAACCTAACGAGGGATGAAAGAACACACACTCAGCACCTCACAAGGACAAAAAGACACGATCTTGGCAAAGTGGATCTTAATTGTGCTGTTACTAAAACAGACCTCGGTTACTCAAGAGTAGACATATTTTAACCTGTTTCAAGAATCATCATTGCTAAACATTTTGTTGGAGGCTTAGAAAACGGACTTCGTTAGTTACGTAAGATTTACAGAGCTGGGGTTGGCACTCATTAAGAGTGTACTTCGGTTAGCAAATCAAACCATTTACTTCGGCGTAACAAACGTGAACATGCAAAAAAAACACTCCCGAGTGAGAAAACTAAGATTTCAGTATTAGTTTGTGGACAGATAACGGCAAGGTTTGAGCCATTGCAGCTTGATTGCTCAGGTAAAGCTTCGTTGCAAGATTGCATCGCCAAGACCTGTTGCTAATTAGTGTTAGAAAAGATCCGCGACACCGGTCCCGAAGATAGATACGTGCAGCAATTACCTAACTGAGCTGGTCTAAGCGAACGGAGGAGATTGAACTTCACACTTTTCGCTTCAACCACCGACGTACACGTAATGGCAGCTTCGTTTCTTCGACATCAAAGGCTGTCGATGATCAGAACATTTCAATGACATGCGCACCAGCGCTGACGAATGCTTACCCGCCGTGAGAGAACTGGGATTCTCCTGTAGGCTATTTCTGTGTTTCAGAACAAACATTGCTCTTAAAGCCTCATAATGAAGTTCATCTTTGGAAATTTGATTTCAATCTTCAGTTTAGGGCCACATTTCAGCAGGGCTGTAGCTAGTAACAAACAAACATCACGGCACACGACTCATTGGTTTTCATTTTTTAACACCCTTAATATCAAATTAATACCAAGAAGAGAATTAAGCCATGGGCATTGCTCCAGTCATATTTTATTTATGGCCATTGCCTCAGCCATAATTGTTTTCTGGCTACGGCCCTGTAGAGATTGATCATCACACTTGAGAGTATACAAAAAACACATTGTTTTACTCGACGTTTGTCTTCGGAAGTGATCGATTGAATGAAATAATGCCAGGATAAAAGTATAAACAAAATGCCCTTTTTAGGCGAGCTTGTTTAAAAGGTTTGAAACATTTAAATCCACTGACTATTTTGACTGTTAGAGCGATGACTTGCATAGCTGTTGCGAAGGTTCGGTTAAAGTGGGAAAACAAAACATTTCTCAGAGCCGCAGTGCGTGTACATAGTTTTTACACTTAAAAACACTTTTCTTCTTCTGTTTTTGATCTCGTTTTGCGGCTCCCCTTAATCGTACTTTGATCTCAAACGGAAAACATTTCAAACTATTTTTCTTTTTCCATCAGCGCAGCGGACCTTGCATGATTTCAATTTTCCTTTTCGCAGCGGGGAAGCAAATACTCCCTTCTATGAAATGAGAAAATGGATGAAAGTTAAGGGGTGTCGCTTATCAGCGACTTCAGTAAGAAAAGTAAAGAGAGAAGTAAAGAGAGAACTCAGTACTCGGGTCCAAGAGAACGATGTTGTTCAGTCTTCTATCAGACGTCGAGCAAGAGCAGATTAAGAACCAGAGTAAAAACCAAAATTTAAAGTTGAAATTTTACAATGCACAACTAAATCGTTTGGTAAGAATACAATAGATGTGAAATACGTCATTGTTGTTGCTGTAGAACATTATAGGAAACGTCTGGCAAGCTGTGTTATCGTCACCTTGTTTTGAACTGTGCAGGTGCCTTGCCTTGGGCAGTCACACTAGCGGCCATCCTTTTCATCCCAGTAAGATTCATACAAATACAGGCGCGAGATTTCCCACTGACGAACAGTGCGCTCGAAAACACATGACGGCAATTAGGCGAGAGAAGCGTCGCTGCAGTCGTCACTGAAAACTATAAAAGTTCAAGTTCTTAAAAATGCCGTTTGTGACGCGAAAACAATTTCTTCATAGTGAGGTAAGGATTAATTAATATGATTGTTCGGGACAAGAAGATTTTCTTGCAAGGCTAGTAACTCTTCATTCTCATGTGCCCAGTGGGCAAGGGCTCAGATAGGTTTGCAAACTTTGAGAGCTACTTGTCTGAAGGGGAAGCTGGAATTCAAAATTTTTGTTGAGCCCTGCAAAATGGCGATACAGATTTTCAAAGAAGGCCATTAACCTACGCTACAGAATTTTTGAAACTATGCAAAGCTGTAACGTTGCTATGGTAACTTAATCATGCGATGAAGATGAGCACAACTTGTTCACCAAATGATTAGGCATTGTA
>Ga0126337_10000771_pt1 | contig 17614 bp, 6 predicted proteins | sample DipCmetagenome_FD_92527 | JGI IMG/M metagenome (GOLD analysis project Ga0126337, IMG submission 92527) | Coral microbial communities from La Bocana,Puerto Morelos, Mexico - Diploria C A metagenome | ecosystem: Host-associated > Invertebrates > Cnidaria > Coral | place: La Bocana,Puerto Morelos... | reverse complement strand
ATCGCCTGTTGTAGGTCGAGTGTCGATCATGTATCGGTCGATATGTCGACCGAGCGGCGACAGACATGTCGATCGCGGGTCGATCGAGGTGTCGATCGCTACCATCGATCGACACTCGATCGCAGGTGTCATTAGTACACATGATCCATTCCAAATCGGTTACCAAATTTTCCAAGGTATGGGGTCTGATTGCATGCAGGGGCAGGTGGTGGTGGGTAGGAGCTCTGTTATTAATTAACCCCTACTTGGTAGTAGACAATTAAATGTAAAACATTCTTCCATTTGTAGACATTTATTCAGAAAGTAGAAGAGGCATTTACATGCATATGCTGTCAAGATGTTGTTTTTCAACCTGTAACCACACATTGTCTTCATAATATTTGCAAGGTGAGTCATGTTCTTAGTGTCTATGAATATGGACTTGCACCCTCTACCTGGTCTCATCTGGGAAACTAAGGTATGGCTATCATGCCTAGATGCATAAAAAGTATCTTACTTATCTTACCAGCTTATTTCATGATTTGTTTATAAATAGTTGTCTTGTTTGTCAAATTGTGGTCATGATAAAAGAAGAGATAGAATCAAATTCTGATTTGGTATACCTCTGTATGTAAGACATACCCAGTTTGTGACAAAGGTATTACACAGTCATGACATAGCAGTATGCATTTGTTTAGTACCAAGCTTGTTGTATTCTGAGTTCTTTGAGTGTTCACTTGACTTAGCGATATATTTCTTCCTAGAAATTAATTTATAATTGATCATTGCAGTTATACACACAACTTAAGCAGTTGTGAAATTAAAGCCTGAAAAAATTCAGGCCTCAATGGCATTTGAACCCATGACCTCTGCAATACCAGTGCAGTTCTCTACCAACGGAACTATCAGTTGTGTGTACAACTGTGATGATCAATCTTAAATCATAAATTCATACCTTTCTCCGCAGTTCAAATAATTACTTTCTTTCATATATTCATTTGCTATCTTTTCTTTCAAAACAAAACTTTGGGACACGTAATGTTCTGTCATAGCCACAATAACTGGACTTGCGTGTACAGCAAGTCACACAAGTAAACAAACTTTCAGTGTATCGTATGGTTTATCTCAAAACAACCACAATCCTTTTGTTTCTTAATAAATTCTCTTGCAAACTGCTAATACAAATTCTCTTATCTTTTTTGTAACACAGAGTTGTCTTCAACGTTCATTTAAAGCAGAGGTTTACTGTTGTCCCGCTTGTCGTGCTGAACTTGGGAAGAACTACAAACTAACAATTAATAGCTTTTTGGATGCAGCTCTCAATCATTTGTTCCCAGGTTATACCAAGGGACGGTGACATTTGTAAAGCTCTAGGTTACATAGGTTTTATTTAGTGTGTTTGCTGCACTAATGCATTAGCAACTTTTTTTCTACATTGAAGGGTTTAAGGGGTTGCTCATATCAAAATTTACATTTTCCATTACAAACTTATTACAGTAGCAGGATTTCATGGGTGGGTCATATCTGATCATATCTTGAAAGTATTGTACAGATTCTTCAACAAATACAACCCTGTTTTTGTTATGTTAAAGTTTGTAAACAGTTTGTAAATGTATGTTATATTTAAAGTTTTCACAAGAGTAGGCCCCATCCACACTATGCTTGACAAATATAAACTTTTTTTCAAGGTTAGACTTATTGTCCACACTCAACTGGGGAAATTGTCCACCAAAAACAAAGCTTTTTGAAAATGTGTTTCAAACTGGAGGACTTTGAAAATGCCAACTTTGTCAATACTGTTACACTTTTGATTAATACAGTATTGGAAACTTATCACTGATAAGAAGTTTATTTGTTTCGCTAGAAGAAATTTGTTTGTCTGAGAGTGTGAGGTCTAGTTTCTAAAAGTACACCCAGTACATTTAATTTCTTTTTCAAGTTTTTTGGATGAATCTCCCCATATTTTAATGTAGGAAACAGTACATCCTTAATTAGTTGCTCTGTAGTGTTAGTTATTTTGAAGTTTTTTTCATATATGTGATACAAAATATTATATTTAGGTAGGAATGGTAACACTAAAGATTTATTTTCAAAGTTTCTCATTACTTATAAGAGCTTAATCTGAAAATTACTCACAACTTCAAAGATCAGATCTTCTAACCCCAGCAGCAGAAACTGTACACTGCTGTTATAGTTTAACACTAAAGAGCTCAGCTTGCTTACCATTCAAGACTTATTTCATTGTGAACTTAGTTTCAACAGTATGTTATGAAGTGTCATATTTTATAGATATCCTGATGTGTAATCTCTAAGAAGCATGATCTACATATTTATTTTTTGTGCTCAAAAACGTCTTCTTCAGAACCTTGTACATCCAGGGTTTTGACACAGACCGAAAATTTCACTGATGTCAAACATTGCAGTCACCCGTTGGTCACTACACAGTTGGCGTAACGGAATGTAACTCTTTGTATGTACTGCTTTTCGGCTTTTGAAACTGTATATTGTAATTGATATTGCTGTTTAAATAAAAATTACACTATATTCTAAACTACCCTTGATGGGGATTGGTTACCTCAAGGCGCAAGTGGTGTGTTGCTTGATCAGTTGTAATGGTTAACAAGAGTACTTTAAAGCTCCAAAATCACAATAACAGAGAAGAAATTTCTTCAAGGTCAGGAAAATTTTGTTGAGTCAGGGAAATTTTATATCTTAATGAACAGTCAGGGAAAATTGAAATATCGGTAATTTAATACAGCTGATTTAATACCATTGGATGCTGCAAGAATCATTTGAGGTCGTCACAGTAATGAAGGAAAATTTGTTCAAAATTGAGTGAAAGACCAAGCTGCTACTAGAATTGTATAGCCTGTAACATGTGCCAAACCATGAAGCCATGCCTTGAAAATTGTACCCTCACTAGTAAGAAGGGGGGCACTTCCCTTTGTCTACAACCTTTACCACTCCAAGGGATGTGTTGTCACTATGACTAGAGAGGGAACTTCAAAATAATCTTCTCACAATGTAAACCCTCTTGAGTTCACTTCAATCTTTAATGAATTTAAAATTCTGATTTCCAGCTTCCTTGTAATAAATAAATGTTGCTGTGTCCCAGGCTTTGTAAGTCACATGCCATCTTTGTCACAGGTCCAGCCAGACTGTTTCTAATTCTTTTTTAACTTCTTTTGAAGAAGTACATGTGGTATTTACTGTCCACAAGATACCGAAACATGTTTCCAGATCATGAAATGATCCCATACATATAAAGCTGACGCCTTTCCATGAGCATGTGAAAATAAACATGAATAATTGACAGTGATGATGCTACTAATGACAAATACTCCACTTGTGGGGAACTGGCAAAAACCAGATTGCAAAAGATAAACCGAGGAGGTGTTGTGAGTTGTGGAGGTAATCATGACTCAAAATTGATGAACAACTCAAAAATATGTGCTGCTGGTATTCCTTAGACTAAAACGATGAAGACAATTTTTGTTCCATGAAAATGGTGCACTAGCCACAGCTTCGAGTTTCCTGGTTGCCGAAAGAGAATCCACAAGTATAAGTATCCAAACAATGCTCATTCATAATCAGTTTAATGAACGTATTTCCATTTTAACGTTACAGTCAAGAATTAAAAAGTATGTGAATATGCCAAGCGCACATGAACCAATGAGGTCATACTTTCCACATGGCTCCAATGAGATACAGGAGAAAGAGGTGGTGGCCTCAATTCCTGTATCATGCAACATCGATACACTTTCTATAAACAAACTACATCTACCAAAATACTGCCTCAACCTTGAATGACTGTATAGACTGTTTTTCTTCATATTATCTTCACTTTTTTTCTAATGATAAACTTGACCATTTAAGTTGAGTATGAGTTTACACTTACACGTATAATAAAAACAAACTTCTTCGGCAGTTTGACTGGTTAAAATATATATGACTGTCGGTTTTGCTGCTTCTGAGAGGCTGAAATGCTTTCTTGCTCCGTTTACTATGAAAGGACTTCAACTGTGAATAGTTGGAAATGCAGGTCACTTTTTAGTTATCCTGACATGTCCTGATCATGTAAACTAAAACTCAATGACAAAAGCAAAAAGAAACAGATGTAGACCTCATTATTCATTCTCTTCTGTCAGATCAGTGATTCCAGCATACTCTACAGTTGAAATCTTTTCACCATCCCTTGTTCTTGATCAAAAAATTACAATTGACAATTTAAGAGTCCACAGTTCATAATTTTCAGACACACTGCTTGAAGATGGATTTGAACCAATATTATAAACACAATAATGTCCAGCTCCACTTGTAAAATTGCTTGATTTTACACAGATGTAAGGTGATTAGACTTCAAACACTGCAAGACTTTTTGATATTTCATATGTACAACTTGGACTGACATCAGAATGCAGAGAAGCTTTGAGCAATTTTTGAGTTCCAAGGGAAAGTGATGAGATTTTTTATTTTGATAAAGTTTATTACGCTACAAACTTGATCCAAATGTGGATGAAGAGCTTTGAACATAATTATTTTAGTTCCAGAGAAAACTGAAGACAAGACTTTGCTAGAGTTCTTGATGATACAAACTTTTTCAAGTGAGTCCTCTGATAATGAAACAACATATAACAACGACACGAACTACACAAGCTGTGCAAAAACTTTTTTCAGCCACTGCCACGGATAACAAGAATGACCAGATGATCTTCTTTTGATGGTTCAGGCGACAAATGTGGAGCAATGCGTACCAAATGCTCATGAGAAAACTGACATGGAGGAAATGCATGCAAAACACCAACATCATCCTTTGTGGTTGCAGGATTTCCAGGAGTCACAGGAAGGTTAACAACTGCAGCAGCTTGTTTCTGCTTGAGATAGGTCATAAGGTTCCTCAATGGTCTGTGTTGCAGAGGTTCATCTGAATTTGGATCTTCAGGAAGTGGTGTTTGAACACCAGGCAAAGCAAGCAACAAGCAGTGACCACTAGCTCCGGCAGTATTAATCCTTCGAGTTACTTCCTCCAATTTAGGCTGGTCCAAACGAAGACGCTGAGTAATCCGCAAAACTGAACTCTGCGAGGGTCCAGATCCATCAGAACGAAGCAATGAGTCAGCAACTTCCGGATTTCCACCAATGAAATGCATCCGAACAGGAAATGCACTATTTTTAAGGATGAGCCCACCACGCCATGCAACTGCAAATCTCTTCACCAGGTCCTGCAAGGTTTCTGTTCCAGCAGAGCCAGGATTCTCATTTTCCTGTCCAGTTGATTCCTTTGGTTGCATGTCTTTGGTAGAATCCTCCTTGTCACTGGAAGTCTTGTTGTCATTAGCATCATCAAGGCTGCTCCGTTTTCGCTCAGTACCATTGCCAGTACTCAAAATATCTCCCCGATCTCCCCGAGAACGATTGAAGCGCCTGTCTAGGGAACTTGACCGGCGGCGAGAATCTGTAGGTGAAGTTGTACGCGAATGGTTAGCATGATTAGGAGATGGAGATCTAGTTCTTGGGCTTCTACGACGTTTAGGGGGACTGCCGTTGTCCCTGAAGTCTTTGGTCCGTATAGGAGAAGGTGGTCTACGTTTTCCAGTTCTGCTGTTGTCAATCTCTCTCTGAGGTATGGGTGAATGGTCATATGGTTGGTAATTATCCACTGGAGGTGCTCGCTGTCTGTAGCGCTGCTGTCCCCTCGAATTTCTTTCTTGAGACCTCTTTTCCCAGTTGTCAGGCTCATCAATACGAACGTTTTGCTCATCCCTAGGCCAACTGTTAGAACTGAAAGACCTCTGAGGAGGAAGGTCATGCTGACGTCCAAGATCTTGTTTGAAAGAATTACTATCTTCACGCCAGTTTCTGAATTCACTTTCGTTTGAAGGATGAGAATCACGGCCACGATAAGGCGACGGTTCACGCTTTCGTTCATACAGTCGATCACTTTCGAAGGTCCTATCTCCCTGGTCCACAGCAAACAAGTCATCATCCACCCTGCTGTCGAGGTTATTGATACGGTTTCTCGGTGGACTTAGTGGTTGCCGAAGACGCGGGTCTTGTAAATGATCTTTATCGGCAAAATCAATCTTCAGCCGGCGATCGCGGCCCCCAAGAGGAAATCCACGCATTTCACGAGCAGCGACTGATGCAGCATCCAAACTGTCGTACAAAATGTAAGCATGATCGTCGCCTTTTTCGTAGTCAATCTGTCTGATAGCACCAAAACGATCAAATTCTCGTTCCAACTCGACAATCGACGTCCATTGCCCCAAACCACCCACCCATAACCGGGTAGTTTGTTGACTTTTTCCGTAGCCAATTTTCACGCGGTTACGACCGATAATTTCACCTTGCATATCCACCCTCGCTTTAGCAGCAACATCAAGATCTGCAAACTTCACAAAAGCATAGGTGTTACCTTGTCCACGAGCCGGTCGTTTGATATCCACGTCCAAGACTACTCCGAACCTCTCAAAAGCACGACGCAACTCTTGGCTCGAAATGCTCGTTTCCAAGTTTCCGACAAACAGCGTTCTCGTAGCTTTTGGGTCATCTTCGGGAGGAATGTACTCTGCAGGCCGTATTTGATTTTGATGTCCAAACGATCCACCAGTCTTGAAGTTTTTACGATCATTATCTCCACGATTTCGATCAAGATCAAACTGTGGAGTATTTCGTTGAGTTCGGCGAGTAGGAGACGGCGGACGATTGTAGTTTTGCGGGTACTCGTTCGGACTAAAACTTCGTCGAGACGTCCTTTCTTGAAAATCGTAATCTACACTAACCGGTCGGTCAAACAGTGTAGGACGTCCACGGCGTTCAATAGCACGCTTTACTTCTCGAGCATCGTCGATATTTCGAAAGTACACAACTCCATAACGGTCGTCATCCCGTCCGGACAAATGTACGGTCATCTCGGCACCTCCGAACTTTTTGAACTCGTGGAATATTTCTTGTTTCATTGCCTGATCTCCAATATGACTGTCAAGATTTGTGAGCCGAATTTGAGGTTCAGGCTCTCGGTCGGTTCTCTTTCGCTGGTTTTGGTAGTTGTTTTCGGTTCGCATATTTACATTTGAGCTGCGTTTATACGTCCTAACATCGACCTTTCTTGTCAAAGAAGAACTTCGGCGGATCGGGGAACCACTATCCCGCGCGCTGTCTGGGGAAGACAGTCTATCGCGAACACCGTTATCGTCGAATTCTCTCGAACGAATTCGCTTCGGCTTCGTAAGCGTCTCTGAATCAGAAGACCTCTTCATGACCATTATTTGTCCACCTCCTCCGGAAAAATATATAATCGAGTTGTTACGATCATAAATCCAAGATGGCGGTTAGAAAAACTGCTTGTGCATGGTGACGTACACGTGGGGTCTATATGTCTAAGTGATGAGAAATTACACAATGATCAGGAAAGAACCTCTTCACAGTAGACGTCATTTTGAAAGACAAAATTGAAAAACGTTCCGATTACCAAACAGTTAAACCACGATATAGAATATGAAAGCGTAAATGGCTTAAACCAGATGGTTGAGAAGGTACGCAGATCTTAAATAACGGAAATTATGAAAACAGAAGTTGTGACTTGATACGAATGTCAACTGAGATCGATTACTATATTCTTATGACCTTACTCCTGCGCCAATGGCGTTTGAGCACTTGATCACAAAGGCGGGACAAAAGCCCAAAAAGCAATCCAGATGGCCGATGGTACATTTACTTCTTTTCGAAGCGAAGCTTATCCATAGAAAGCGAAATTCCTATTTCCCGTTCTGAAACTGAAATTTACAATAAATTTCCACTCTTCCATGTCAAGACAAACACAGACATTTTTTTCATTAGCGACTGACTCTAGCAAAGATTAATGCAATTCTGGCAAAAAGGCAAAAGCAAAGATGCCACAGCTGCTTCGGGACACTTGTTATGTAAATTTTTTCAAACGATTTATACTTGCATGAGCTAGCGCAACCCTCAAAATGCTGGGTGTGGAGTAGACATAATGAAAAACCAAGAATTTATTCAACCTAAATTAATTTTTACGTCTTTGTTCGGGCGACAATGCAAACTCTTCAACCTGAGATTATCCGAAAATATAAAATTGTAATATTAAACATCGCCACAGCCAGTGACTACAGATTCGTGTATTTTGAGTAATACGCTACTTAAAGTTAAATTATTGAAAATGGTATTTTCAATACCGTGTCTAATTACAAAAGAATGTTTAGTCTAGCGGAAAAAGCTTGGAAAATACAGAGGTATGAATATTTAATAAATCTCAAGAAGGACTTGAGAAAAAGCTATTAATGATACTATCTGAAACTGTCATAGAAATATTGATATTGTAAGTAAGATATGTCCAGAGCCGGTCCTTTATCGTTTTTTTTTTCGTCGTGAAAGAAAAAAAAAAATAAAACAGCACCCGGCTCAATCGACCGGGCGTTTAATTTCCTCGCGCCTTCAACGATGTTAAAAGAATACAAGAACTGTGTTTCACTACGACTAGAGAAGACGAGGTAATGAATTGGCGAATTTTTTCTATTCAAACGTTTTGCTCGGTCAGTGGGAAGGTCAGTTTGCGGGCAACCAAACATTTTGCGGGGCTTGCCATAAATTTTAGCCATCTCTATACTATTGTGCGAATCTTCCTTTCATGTCTCCCGAAAGAAAAGTCATTTAAAAAAAACTTCTCTCTAAGACTTAATATTCCGACATCAATACTGTCACTTAATTAACTTTTTTCACGTGTGTATAATAATTTCTGAAATGACTGCTGTAATCAGCACACTTTTGTGTAATCATTTACACACTATGAGATATTCACTAGTGAGTAAAGTGTCATTATAAGTAGAAATTCGGGTTTTATTAGCTAAGTTAAAAATGTGCTACAATGGCGATGTGTTATCATAAGGATACGACGAGTGGTATTATGGGGAACAATAAACGAAAATATACAGAAATTCATCCAGTAATCAATGAATGCAAATCAAGTAATTGACCAACAGAAAACACACGAACCCAGGCTACTAGTAATCAGTTCTTGCGTCAACATTCTTTTTTTTAAACTTCCTTCAGTTTTTGTTTTGGTGTTTTTTTGCGGTTTTTTCAAATAGAATTAAGTGCGTAGAATCACAGAAGCAGATGGGTCTTGCAAACGAGTTTAGTTTTAACTAAAACCTGACATGAGTAGAGCCTGGACAAAAAGAAGAGAAAATATTTTTCTCGGCCTGTTGACATTCAAGTTTACGCTTAGAGTCCAGTTAAAATTGCACCTTACCTGAAAACATTACATCCCTGCATGGAATACGTAACACTGTTAATCGTAACAATTACTAGTATAATTTTCTCAAATCTGATTGGTGCATAAACTGCTCTATTTTGCACTAATAAATCTGCAAAGTTGTAATCGGACATTGTAATCGGACTGTTGGCTGCAATCGGACACTTAATGAACCTTCACCAATTACAGCGTTGATTACAATCACTATAGTAACCAATTCAAGTAAGTGGCTTTGTAAAATTGAGAAGGTTTATCTCTGGTGACCGTTTTAAAAAAAAATCAACAGCCATTTTTCTAGCTATTCTCCATATATTTCATTATCGGACTTAAAAATGACTATTTAAAGCTATTTTTCAAATGAAACTTTCACTTTTTGGGAAAATTGTGATGATTATGATTAATTGGTAACAGGATAACGTGTCGTCCAATTCTGTCTGTAATGATATATTCCGGTGATCAACAAATCGGCCTCCCGCTTCGCGATCGTCCGATCTGTTAAATAATCACTCGCATGACTACACTCCACTCAGTCCTATTACCATTATTAATAAGTAAAACTTGGGACTCATGAAAACTTTTCAGTAACACGACACGTCAGTGAACTTGGCAGAAATAGCGTAAGGTATAGAACCCCCGTAATATGGAACGCCTTCCCTAAAGTACTCAGGGACGCTTCATCCTTACAGCTTTTTAACGGAAAACTCCAAAAATACCTCCAGACCTCTCGACCACATACATTTGAAAAGGATGCTTGTTTAATCCATCTCAATCACTCCCTCTATTTTAATTTTAACCCCGGAGTTCAACTTTGCTGGGGACAAATGTTGCAACTGTCGGACGCCAGACCACTTTTTCAATAGGTTATAAAATCTTCAATTGGATAGTCAAGCTGAGTTTTAGCCCGACATGAGGTTAGCTTTCTTTCAAATGTTGCTTCATGTTGTTTTCATATGTTGCTTTATTTTGGCCATGACAACAATATGTCTCAGGAAAGACCAACATAGATACATACATACCGATTACGTGTCCGATTACGGGTGTCCGATTGCAGCCAACAGTCCGATGACAATGTCCGATTACAAATTTGCAGATTTATTAGTGCAAAATAGAGCAGTTTATACACCAATCACATTTGAGAAAATTGTACTAGTAATTGTTACGAAGTTTTGATAACGCAGGTCTAAATATGGCAACCCTGGGACTGGTGTGAACCTAATAACTAGCCTAATATTTTTCGAAGAACGAATAAAAACATAAAAATCTGTGGTTTTAGAATTAATTTACCGTAAATCTTCGAATTAGCACCTCCCCTCGAATAAACTAAACTCTCCCCCCCTTCTCTCGCCCTGTTTTATGGATGAGTACTGATACAACAAAGGATGTATAGTTTTGGTCGTCTTCAATCACAAGCAAGAGCTGCTGGTTTGAAAGCCGACACTCACCACTGAAGGATTCTAGAGCTACAGGGATTTCCTACTGTCTACCTCAGCAAAAGTCAAAGAAAAGAAGAATCACTTCTTGGAACCCATGAAAGAAATATTTAAAGCAAAAATAGTTGCGTAATGAACCTCAACATGCTTCACCATATCAAATACCATGAACGGCTATTCCCAAAACTGAACCGAAGGCTTTCTCATGCAGTCTGAGATAAACATGCATCATACAATACATACATACTGTAGGTCAGTTAATCTACACTTTGTACGTTGGTCAGCCCAATGATTTTTTCGTAATTTGTCTTCTGAAAGAGAAATTGTCAACCATCGCATATGAAAGTCCTCGCCACCCTTCCAATGAGAAAAAATACCAAGGTGCAAGAATCCATATTTTTGGGCATGGCGCAGGAGACGTAGCTACAATCTTTTCATTGATGAGCGATCATGATGCTGGCTAGCCAAACGTGCAAAAAAAGTGCAGAAATTAACAAAGAAAAGTTACCCTGTTGCCCGATAATTCTCTCGATTTCCATGTGTTTTGAATTTTATTATTTTTTTTCGTGGCATGCCTGAAAATAGGTTGGTACGGACAATGTAGAGGACACAAACAAAACGCGTTACGCGTGTGCCGATACGTTACAAATGAGGCAAATTTTATGTCTGTAGGATAGAATGTGGATTAACGTAAATCGTTTCGCGTAATATAAAGGTTCTTTGTTACTTAGTATTCTTTGTGTCATGTGGCGCGTAGGGTGGTTCCTGTCTATTTACGAGCCTCCAACAACACCTGGACTAGCTAAGGGATATCACAGTGTGGCAATTGTGAAATTTTGGGAGGACACATTGCAAAGCGATACCAAAAGCCATTTACATGTAACACCCTTAAAAGGATCATAAGAAAGCTCAGGAGTAACCCACCCTTCAGGTTAAAGATCTTCTTAAATGGGTCTGTTTTGTACCAGAAGATGAATCTCTGTAAATTAGTAATCTCTCCCTTATGAAGCTGTACATTCTGTAAAAAAATAAACACACACAAAAAAAGACACGAAAAACAAAAGCTTGACATCACAGGTGAGTTCGAATCAGGACTTTATTGGCTATGAAGTACATTGAATATGTCCATTTAAAATCAGTTTTAATAACAGCACTGATAACCAACAATAACTCTATATACTCCCCCCTTCCCCACCACACACCTTTGTATTGTTAGGAGTACTATACATTCAATAGAAAAATAAAAGTAACAGGGGTGATTATTGGACATTTTGAAATGGAACCCTTAAACAGTATCAAAACGCGAGAGAGAAGGTATAACATGCTGGGATTGTATGATTCTCTGTAGAATTTCTACTTCAAATGACATTTTGGAAGCTAAAACTTTCTTTCTGTTTTCCACAACTGCAGTGAAATTCATGGTCCCCAAACCCTATTACATTGTTGTACCCCACAAAATTTTTGACAATGAAACATCTCTGACAAAAGATTCCAGTTATGATGCAGAGATTTTATAAAGTTACTTACCACCTGTAGTATTTAATATATTGACATTTCTGTAGATGTTCTGCTGTTCTCAACACATTTCTGATTTTTATTGCTGTTTTTTTTTAGCTTAAAGCTATACCCTCCATCCTCTCTTTTTAAACTTCAAATAATTCAAAAAAAGCTGGCATGAAGGGATATATATATCTTATTAGACATTTTAGTGTGTAGTATTGCTGTATATTTTTACGAGTCATGCAGTATTTTGGCGAGCCCGAAGGGCGAGTCAAAATACAAATGAGTAAAAATTTACAGCGATACTACACACTAAAATATTGAATAAGAGATTTATTATCCAACATTTCTTCAAAATTCTGACTTGCCAAGGTTGTTAATCTTTCGCGCGGTTGGGGGAATGAGACAAGTACAAATATTGTGTGATTCGTTTCACGTGTTATTTGTACTCTATGAAGCAGTGTTGGATAATAATCCATGTTATTTCCTGCTTAAACTCATTGAAATGGTAATTACTTTGCACAAAAACATTTAACCGGACTAAAGCTAGTTTTGCTAGTAAAATACAATTAATTGAGATAAATATTTATAGCTTTCAACCAACTGCCCCGAGTCAAATGGATCTAAGTGCTGTACAAAATATACTATAAACAGTCCCTGTGGAGTTGACTCACTACATGTCTGCATGCATACTGTAACATGCATTCACATGCACCAAACAAACTGCCTCAAAGTCATTACAGGTGATACTAACTGCTTTTGAACAATGAGCCAGTATGTGGCACCTTCATGTGTAACTGTGCAATCATTTCTATAAGGCTTTGATACAACAAGAAAGGTTTGGATAACAGAGATATATTTAGACTACAGAAAAGTTCTGGAACAGCTTGTGTAAAATGAGAAAGATCACCAAATGCACATTTTTAATTTTCATTTACATAACAATATTATCCCTTCCACACAAGATTATGGAATCACCAATAATTTAAAAACTAACTTATTTGAGCTGGGTCAAAATTTCTGGTGCAAACCAATATTTGTTTTTATAACATATAGACTGATGAAATACCAGGATTTTTTCTTGCTCTAAAAAATGTGCAAAGTGGAGATACATTTGTATCTCACATGTTAACATGTTGTTGTCATGGTTATGGACCTGTCAGTTGGAAATGTCAACATCGCTGAGGTCTTAAATTTTTCATTTTTGTTTTAATGGTTTTTTAATGGTAACCACTGTTTTCAGCGCTCTTAAAATAAAAAAAATTAAAGAACTATATTAAAAAAACTAAGATGTCAGAGATTTAGATGATTCATCAATATCTTGGGGATACAAAGTTTTACATTTTTTAATATGTATCTGCATGGTCAGGGATGACATTGGAAGTTTACAATACAAAAATGTATCTGAACTGGAAAAGTGCTTAATCATTGTACATTGTACCTCTTTTATCCAAGCTGTTCCAAACATTTTCTTTTTAGCATGCAAATGACCTAATATAACAGCACTAACAAAGTGTATGCTAGGAAATTAACTTACCCTGTGCAACAATGTATGGGGAACCATTTTGAGTCTGTAGCCAAAGGAAGTAAGATGTTGAACCCTATTCATTACTCTGGATTTGTCAGCCCTGTACCAAAGGAAGAATGCATTTCTCTACATTTCTCCCATGCCTTAGTAAATTCATGATGGCTTCCCACATTTTAGTAAAGACACTGGATTTCAATATTTTTATTTACACTTGATAACCATCAAAGCTAGCAAAAAAGGTCTATAATTATATTCCTCCAAGTAGAATTGAATCCCATCCAATAACATCCACTCCTAATCACGGGAACATGATCCTTTGAACAGATGTGTTTCACGATCTCAACATTCTTGAAGCTAGTCCTTGCTATGCTGTTAAATACCCACAAAGTTTTTTTATATTCCATTACTTGAGGACGAGAACATACAATGCCATTAAAATACACGAGAGTGCCACTGCCCAGTGTAAACGAATTCCAATAACTGCAGCTGAAAGGAGATGGACACAAATAGAATCAAATATTACTTTACATTGTATGGAAAACAGTATAAACTATGGCCATGTTCTATTGGAATCAACTGCATTTGGCTGCTTGCATTGGTTAAGTTCTTGTTATGTTTAATTGGGAAGATTGCTTTGGTTGGTTTGCTTGATCAAATCCCTCAGCTGACATGATTTTAACTAAGTTGAATTTGGTTAGTCATATATTGTCTTTGTCAGATATACAGTGTAAATTACAATTTTAAACTAGATACAAGCAATCAGGTTTTGGTAGAAACGCATGCCTTCTTCTGTGCAAGTGTTAAGCCCCGGCCAAACGATTGCAACATGTCAACGCAACATATCGCAACATTGTTGGGCGCAACATGTTGCGCGCATTTGGCCACCAAGTTGCGTCGTGTTGCGATATGTTGGGTGTTGTTGGCTCAAATTTGACCATCTTCAAACTTGAGCCAACAACACCCAACATGTCGCAACACAACGCAACATGGTGGCCAAACGCGTGCAACATGTTTCGCTCAAGAATGTTGCGATATGTTGCGTTGACATGTTGCGATCATTTGGCCGGGGCTTTAGAGAAGATACACAATGAATGTAAATAGACTAAATAACTAGAGCATGCTAATGACTACATATCTACAAAATAGAAAAAAAGAGCATCTACAATTTTTGTACCTACACATTATCACAGAACTGGTCTGAAACAGTTGGTTTTGTTCTACTGAGCATTTCAATATTATTTCTTTACCTTCATGTCTAACACAAACATTAAAATATTAAATTTTAATAGAAGAAACAGCAGATTATTTTCTACTTCTTGCTGGAATTTGCATACATTCACATTTGATGCATAAAAACCCTGTGTTTTTCTATTATTATGCGTACAAGTTTCACAGCTGTTGTCAAAGTGACAATTTGTTCCCTTTTTCTCACGAATTCCTTTATGAGACAAGGAAAAACAAACAGAATCAATGGAAAGCTGAAGCTGTCACTACTTGTTTATTTTGTCATAGAATGTGCTGCTTAAAACCACCTTCAACAGCAGTATTTTTGTACTGGGCTGAGACAGCAGATATAGAATTTTTCTTAGCCTGCTTTTAGAAACCTGCATTTGCTAGTGATGGTTATAGAGAGGAAAAAAATGTCATGTTATTTTACCTTTATAAAATACTCCAAAGAAACCCTTCTTTTCAGAAAGAAAGAATGACTTTAGTCTTGGAACTTTTGTTATGTAGGCACATGTACAGACCACCAGCAGGGCTAAGACTAACACACCATCTAATGAATAGACTGAAAAAAAAATTAGTAATAACGTTACTTGTTGAAATAAACGGTGATTCCTTAAGGATGATTTTCACTGGCGGTGGAGTCAGAGACATACATATACTTGGAGTCATGTAATAAGGGAATTAGTGTTGCAAGAATCAGAACATTTCCATGATCTTTTTAGTCCTACTTTAGACTCCCTCGTTTATGACCCAGTGAAAACTACATGTAGATTGTCAGAGTCAGAAGCAGAAGCAGAAGAGCTGACCAATCATACTGTGAGAAATGTCTGTCTGCGATTCTGACACTCTAGTCTCAAGTACATCACAAGCAATGGAGTCATAAGCAGAATCAATAATCTCCACTTTTTTCTTTCTGACCCCCAGTTTGATTTTCACTTAATTCTATCACTCTTTGCTTCTGACTTCCTCTCTCATCCATACTCAGATGTCTTGTCTTGGAAACTGTTGATCCAATCTTAAAATCTTGGAAGGCTTTGCCTATGTTACTTCCAGTCAGAGATTTTCAAAGAAGAATCTTGGGATCTCAATGAATCTTGGATTTACCATTCCTCACTTCTGATGATTGGCCTGCATTTCATGCTGTTTTAAGGTAGTATTGCATGAACAATGCAAACAAGGGAATTATCTCATTATTACTTAATTTGATTTTGGAACTTTTTCACATTTAAATTAAGGAAACAAGATAATACTGTTCCGTTAGGATTTTTTAGCAACTGAAGGTCTTTTTATAATAATTGACTGTCCACACAAAGACATTTCTCCAATAATCATCCTAAGTTTGCTTTGTTTCTGATTTAGTTTGACAGCATTTATAAGAGAACATCCAGGATATATCATGGGCTATGTTACTAATTACACATTAAAAGGGTTTGTTCAACTGTTACAATGATTTCCCTACAAATTTGTCCTTGAAAAAGTGTCAAAAAATCAGTCGATATGGAGTCTTGTAGAGCATTTTCTAGTGTCCATATTCACCAAAGTATAATGTCAGATATATGGGTTATTGACCAAGCGTGAGGTCAAGATGGCTGGATATTGGCTAAGTTCTTTTTTGCGTGTTTATTGACTGAGATGAAGTTGACATGCAAAAAAAGACCAAGGCCAACATCCAGCCATCTTGACCAAACAAGCTCGGTCAATAAAGGATTCATTATATGAAAACACCAAAACATGATAAATTTTCCTTGCGGGACAAAGCCGTATCCCAAGTGGGACAGATAGCTCCATCTTGCCCGCTCAGGTATCCAATCACAGCATGAGATTCGGTTCATCTTGCCCGCTCACAGAGCTAGTCATATAATAAAACAGATTAATACTGTTTTTATTCAGTTGTTACTTGTTTATCAAATAGGACAAGAAGAAATCTACTTGTTTTATACAATAAAGAAACAAGAAATGTTGATGACGTAATCTCTGTGTCTATCTTCAAGTAAATCATAAGTAAGAACCAATTAAAGTGCCTATAACCCTTACCCAGTTTTAATAAATTTCGAAAATTTAGGTATTTCAAAGCACTTTTCCGAAGAAATAAAAGTTATTCTGCGTTCCGACATCTCTTAAACGGAGGATGAAATCGGTAATTTGAAGCGAATTTTCCGCCATATTAAATTCAAAAAGGAGCAATTGACAGACTGGGCAAACTTGTGACGTCAACCCGGTATCTTACTTCGGAGAGCCTGATTGTAATTTCTTACTGTAACATGCGAAGTATGCTGGGTAGATGCGTTGCTGGAGGATATTCTGCCTTCCCAGATGTGCACAAGGGTTTAATTTTACATGCAACTCCTTTTCTCGACGACGAAAGCCCGGAAACAAGGAATATCCGGCGACAGAAGTGGGTTGATTTCGTAAAACAAAGGAGAGCGAAGGGAACCTACACGAAATTCCTCTATATGTTCGAGACACTTTACTCAAGACGACGATATTCGTCACTTCAGCTTCGATGAAGAAGTAGCAAACAAGGCATTCATGTCAAGGCTTACACGTGATGAAATCGAAATAACTGCTGTCCCATCAGCCCATGCTGAAGCGGTGACAAAAACACCAGTGGTCACTGAAAGTGCAAAGCGTTGTCTTGAACGGGCGATTAGGATGAGAGAGTCTTTGTCAAATTTT
>Ga0126337_10000767_pt1 | contig 17665 bp, 20 predicted proteins | sample DipCmetagenome_FD_92527 | JGI IMG/M metagenome (GOLD analysis project Ga0126337, IMG submission 92527) | Coral microbial communities from La Bocana,Puerto Morelos, Mexico - Diploria C A metagenome | ecosystem: Host-associated > Invertebrates > Cnidaria > Coral | place: La Bocana,Puerto Morelos... | reverse complement strand
TGACGATGATGACGATGATGATGATGATGATGATGATGATGATGATGATGATGATGATGATGATAACGATGACAACGACAACAATGGACCCATATTATGCCGAGCATTGATAAAGTGTTTTCATAGTGCTACCAAAGGGGCTCGGTAGGAATCTCCTGATCCTGATTCTGCTCGATGCGATGTTGGAATGGCTGTCCATCAGTCTGTCCATCCTGTCATGGCTGTTTGAATACTTGACAGTTAGGGAAAAATGCCCTTAATGCACCAAAATAAGTCCAAGTATTTCATGAAAGCAAACATGCGAGAGTTTCTCTTTGCTTAGCGGCGGGTTTCTTGGCCGGCTTGGTTTTGGTGGCTGCTTTCGCTGGCTTTTTCCTGGTCTTGTCTTCTTTTTGTGCTTCACTTTTGCTGCCACCACCAACTGCCTGTTCATCCTCATCATCACCGTCGTCTTCATCCTCTTTACCAGTGATGGGAACATGATTTGGGTCTTCAATATTCTCATCTTCTTCCTCGTCACCATCATCAGTCTTTTTGCTGCGTTTTGTTTTTTTTTGTCTTTGTCCTTAACTTCCTTAGCCTTTTTCTCAGTCTTCTCCGTCTTCTCTTTCTTGCTACTGTCCTTTCCGGCTTTCCCTTCTTTCTCCTCTTTGTCTCCAGACGATTCCTCTGACGCAGCAAACCTAGGAGGTAAGGCATCGGTCTCTTCACCTTGGAGTAGCAAGTCACTACGTAGTTGATTTGGATCTTTAAAGATATTTAAGATAAGAAACCTAACAAGATCCAGGCTGAACAACAAGCAAACTGCAAGCAAGATACTTTGTTGCACAGATGCTTTTGGCCTCGCTGCTGAGGCTGACGATGGGGGCGTCACTCTGGATGTAGGTGGCGGCGTCACACTGTTACTCGGCCTCTCCGATATGAATGCCTCAAGGCGGAAAGCCTTAGTGAGCTGTTGGGATATCAAAAAAACATTTATTTGGGATATTAACTCCGAAAAAATCCAAAAGGATCTAAGCCGTTGGGACGAGAAGCTGGCATTGAAAACGATGCACTAAGAGGAACCTCCATAACGTCTTCAGAGTCTGACCCTGGTTGTCTAGGACGGCTCATAGTGCCACCGTGTATGCTACCAATGATATCTTTTTTTGAGCTGATGAAATGGCAAACCCGGAAACGTAATATGAAGCAAAAGTATGAAACATATGAAACACCAATGCAGGCAGGTAGATTTCCAAGAAACACACCAACGTTTTTCACTGCCATTGGCACGTGTCACCGTCACTACATAGCAGCATCCCTGCATTTCTTCCACCTGCAAACCTTAAATCAGAAACCTTGAAAAGGAGGCTGAGGGCTATCTATCCTCGAATATTCGGATTGCTGCAGAATGGAAGTACAAGGCTAAGCCCACTATAAAGTTTACCCACCCACTGTGTAGGAGCTGAGGCTGTGCTGTTCAAGTCTAAATGTTTAGAAGAGTTTAGATGGCAATCAGTGAGTGAACTGTAGATGCAAAATGATGCAAAATAATGTTTTGTCATAGTTTTGTCGACCTCTTTTGCACAGCCTCCGCACAACACCTAAGCACACGAAGAGAAGGAGATGGTGTCATCTCCCCCCACCCTGCTTTGAAACTCCATGACACATTTGACATTTGATTTCCAAATGAATGAATAATAAGGTTTTTTATTATGTTCTAGACGACTGCTTTGTATCCGAAGGTGTTTCTAGATTAATTGAATAATTCGGACTTTGCTTTGCATTTGAACAGTCATGGACGATGTTATTTATCATGAGCCCAAATCCATGAGCACGGACCCCCCCGAAACCACAAGATGGCGTTTCACATCGCCATGCTGCCCGCAACCATTCACATGAGGCAGAAGTTTTGGCTTTCAACCTCAACCATGCCTTGAAGAATTGCCACTGGTCTGATAGGCATCAGAGACACCATTTCCTGTTGGCTTTCGAGACGGCACCTCCAAGCAAGCCCCAAGTTTTCATTTCGCTTGAACTTGGCGATGTTGATAAACGCCCCAAAGTTTTTCAGGTTCACAGACTCACCATCCTTGTTGGTTTTCTTGCTTTTCTTCTTGGGCGGTTCTGCTGCGGGGAGTTCATCCAACAGGAAGATCAAGTCTTTGGATGTAGTGACGTCGCCTTCTGATGTTTTTTTGCGATGCGCAATCTTCAGCTTTACCTGGGCCAGAGACGCAATACCGGGACTTTGACTATTTCTTTTACCATGATGAGGTAGTCGCAAATTTTGAGACTGAAAAGAAAATAAAAGAAAAATACATATTGAGTCTGTAGATAGCTACTTCACCAATATCCTCCAGCTCCTTGACGATCGACCCCAGCTGCGTAGCAGCATCGAGACACTCCAAGGACCGTAGATGCTCTGGTATGGAACGTTTCTCAATGATCACCATCGACGAGAGGCTGAGCTTAAAGGTGAACCAGCGTCCATCGCTGTCTTGCATGACCTCTTTTGCCTCCTGAGAAACTTTGGGAATGCAGGATCAATCAAGAGTTATTTTCACAAAATGATTCAGTGAGATATTCTTGGAGATTTTTGGCAATGCAGGCATTGAAGGATCAATCAAGAATGATCTTGACAGTTTTGGCATGGTTTGGCAATGCAGGACCAGGAATAGTGAAGAATCATCTTTGCATGGATGAAAAAATCATCATGACCAATGACTAAGCCATGTTTTACGTGAGGGTAGCTACTTGCGCAAACTCTGAATGTGGATGGTTTCCGCTTGATGTGTTTCTTCGTTTGACTGTGGCGCTAAAACGCACGCTTTGTCCAATCCAAGGTACAGCACCATCTCTCCACTCGCCACTTCCGAAGGAGAACCTTTGGTAGCAGATCACAGATGCCAGGCCACTGATCACCAAGTTACAGGTCCAAAATACGTTAACGTCAAATCAATAGAAGACGTCTATTTTGTAACCATTTCTTAGAATATATAATCTGTAAGGTTTTTGTAAAATCTACTGTCAGCATTTGTAAGCAACACGACGGAAAAATGTAAGAACTTTTGCCATGATGGGCACCCCAATTAGATGTAAAAGCCAATTTGGTTTTTCATGTTTCATTCGAAGCCAAGGAACATCTCCCTGTTTGCAAAGAACTGGTTTTTTGAAGTAGACTTCATATACAGGGAAGCGGCATCGTCACCACCCACCACCAATTCACAGGTGTTGTTGATTTGCAGCTTTTTCCTGACAACCAAAGAAACCACCATGACAGGTATGACAGGCTATGAAATTATCAATATCTTTACTTCAAATGTCTTAACATGAGGCAAGAAGACATCAGCATATAATGAAGAATGGATAGTCGATGACAGCAAGAAAAACAAAACAGACCCCCACTTCAGGTCGAGATACACGTTTGTCAGGGATGTCAGTTTTTCCGCACAAACGGTCTGCTCAGCACTAATCTTGATCCGCTTCGCTGCAGGCGGTTGTGCTTCTGCGCCAGTTGTGGCAGTCCTGGCAACAATTTGTTGGTTGCCTGGCCTGATCTTGGGCTAAGTTTGGCCACAATCGCATGACTCACACAATATGATATAGTATGAAAACTTAGTGTGGGCTTTAGACTCTCACAAATACTCTCAGATCGCAGTTAGTACATGTCAAAGTCTTCAAAAAACCGTGATCGATAATAACTAAGTTAAGAAAATATATATGGCATATGTCCTGTCTTCCACCCACATTTCAGCGTCTGGGTTGAAGTTGCCATTGTGCTTCTCGATGAGATTCAATGCCTTGTCCTTCAAGCAGTCTGTGTTGACCCACTTCCCTGCCATACTTTCTAATATCTTCAGTCGGTCATGCTGCTGAACACACACTTTGTAAGAGGCATTGTTTTGTGGCCGCGTGCCCTCACGTAGTGCATTGATGGTGGCAGTGAAATCTGGGAAGTTAGGAAGGGTCATTCCTCCTCCCCTGCAAGCTTCGTAGATCTTTGTGCTCAGGCGTGTCACAACGTCAGACCCCGAATTGCCCAATGCCAGGGAAGCGCAAACCATGGGGTTATTCTGCTGAATCTCCTAGGGGCAGCAAGTAAAAGTGTTTGGAATAATAGGTTCATTCAACACTGACTTGTTTGCGCTAACCTGCTAAGACCTCCCAAGAAATAATTGTCATATTTTCCTATAAACTTTATGACGAAGAACTGTACACACACACATTTCACACATTGACATATGTACCCCAAAATATTCATTGGTGGGTGTTTGATGTTAATGTATCCCACCTCAAATGTAGCGAGCGCCGGAAATCCGTCGTAGGCATGCAAGTCAACAATGGCACATCCTTTTGATGTAGGAACACAGAAGGATTGCATCGTCTTACGAACGATGTCCGTTCCCCCTGCTACCTAAGCTGCAAAAGTTATTCACTGAGAAACAGGCATCAGAAGTAGTCAGTACGCTCTAACGGAGGAATGTGGAGAATTCACTACTTTGCTCGTGTTACAAATTTCTTGAGTTACCTGCCTGACGTCATAGATTGTTCATTGACTAACTTGTCATTATTGGGTCTAGATCCTAGTCACAACTGTTTCCCACAACTGAAGTTCAACCCATTTGGCCGAGAGACCTGCTTCAATTCTTGCACGTCCGTGAACGCACGGCCAAGGTGCGGCAATGGCATCCCTTGCTTTTCAGGACTGGCCTTGCAAAGGCCGGGTCGACCGTATTAAGACGGAGGAAATGGAAGAACTTGAGGGTATTAAAATGTATCAAAGTTTAATACGTTAAGTTTCTACGGACAAAAATTCCATGAAGAATATACTACATTGCCGTCAGGGTGCGGACTCCGGCTTCCACATCATGTTTCGGGGAAGCATAGCCACGGAATGTACCACCCCTTGCTTCCACCCTCTTGTTTGTTTGAAGTAGTTGTTCTTGTCACGGCCCGAAATCACCGCCAGACCAGACAAAGCACCATCACGTTTCCCAAAGATAGTGTCCTTTGTTTTGAGAGAAGTTTCTCTTCAACACTGATTGACCTGAAAAAACATTAAAATAAAAAGTAAGAAATTGAAATACAGGACGGCCTATTGAGATCAAGGGTCGGGGTCCCACACCCACGTCAAGTTCCTCATCCGCAAATTCCTGTCTTTGACACGTAGGTCCTTCCTTGGGCGCCACTCAGTTTTTTCTTTTTGATAATCATTGCCAAATACCAGGGGGGCCAGCCAGGCATGCTTATCAATCACAGCAAGGTGACAACAATAGATAGGTTTGACAATAATAACACACAAAGGGTTTTGGGTGTGATAATTGAAAACTGCACTTAGTGTTTCAAGGGCAGAACATTATATAACAAATAACCCAACATTCCTTCAACATTCTAAATAATCTGGTTTGGTTGAAGAATAAAGTCTCGCCAAGTATCTCCAAGCTGTAGATCACGTCTCGCACGTCGGCCTCTTCTCCTGGTGGTACATTTTTGCACTTGCTGTCATCAATCGATTCATCACCACTGTCTTCATCTTTTGCCTCGACCTTTGCACCATCCACAGGCTCCGCTTTGGCGTCGTCAGTTTCTGGCTCCTTCTTTTTGGCAGCATGCTTCCTGAAGGAGGCCATAGAGAAACACACAGGGTGATCAGGGTGGTTGGAAGCTGCAACGATGATGTGATGTCCAAACCATGGCGACTACTGGTCCTGGTACTGATGAGACACTTAGTAGTTGATGGTGTTATAAGCTATGTTCGAAGAAATGATGATAGTGATGATGATGATGATGATGATGATAAGGAGGATGCTGACGATGACGATGACGATGATGGTGATGATCATGATGATGATAATGACGATGATGATGACGATGATGATGGAATCCCCAAGTATTGGGTGGTGCACACAACGTTGTCCATGTTCCCCATCGATTGTGTCAAACAGCCGTCCTCAATTGCGAAGCTCGGTTCGGGTGGACGATAATGCAAACAGAGTTTTTTGGATAGTCAGACAATATGTTGGTGATGAACGTCAGAAAAAAGTCGTAGCGATCACTTGAAAGGATTCCACAGGTTGGAGCATTTAGCCACAGGAACAGAGTGTGGTCTTCTGGGCTTGAAGCACCCATGTCTTCGAACGACTTTCGGATCCACGTTTTGCAATTCGGCATCAGAGTGTTCTCTGCATGCTCGATTTTTGAAGGCATCACCAAAAGGTTGCCCTCAATAAACTCTTTCACAGCCAGCCAAGCGCGAGTGTGGCTGTCCTCCATACACAAAGCAGTTATATACATTATACTCTTCTTTGGATACGACATTTTGGCAATAGTGGTTCATGATCGTGATGACGATGATATATTGAAATTTAAAATCAGAGGATAAGACGGTGTGGTTTGTGTTTACAAAAGGCCTCAAGCTGCTTCACCAATTTGGCCCGGGCTTTCACACCTTCTTTCGCTGTCCTGGGGAGAAGATTTTTTTTCGTGCGAACCCCACCAAAAAAAACATTCAAGTACTAATTAATTGTCATTTAATCTCCATTCATTGCCCAAATTGCCCCAAAAGGGAAAACACAGACATTGGGGAATCAGTTTTAACATCATCATAATATGAACAAACAAATCTATGTGTGATGAAAAAAAGAGATTTTCAATTTATGAAAGCCAAGAATCAAGATTTTGTCGGCCTCAAACTTTGTTTGATCCGACCGCAAATCTTCAGCCCATGCAGCGAATGCTGCCTCTAAGCTTCGGTTGCGCGCATTCCTAGCTCTGTCTTGATTCTCCGAAACATATTGCTCGATGTGCTGCCCACGGATCTTCAGGGGACAACAGGTATTGCCAACGGACATGTGAGTTAGTGTGCTCCAAATTTTGTTTTTTGGTGATGATGGTTTAAATTGAATTGATCTTGTATGATCTTTTCAAAAAGAATAAGTGCGGTTGGCTAAAAGGTAATCAGAGACATTGTCAATCTTTATCTTTTTGCCCCTAGGGAAAACATGTTATAAAGTGATTCTACAACTACGTTCATTATGTAGTACGTATAAGTGTTAAGTTAATTCAAGTCAAAAAAATGATAAGAAGGTGCCTCCAAAACGAAGGCAATTCGGTTCCAATCGAAATCCTCTGCAGCCTTCATGACTGCAGCCAGATCGTTGTCCAAAAGCCTTAGCTTGGGGAGGAATGAAACAGTGCACAAGTTGAATCGAAACAGGGCACACATCAAAAAGACAAGAAAACACATCAAAGTTCAACTATGTTTTTTTGCCACAGATTGCGATGCGTTTTCTGCAAAACACATCACAATAATCTAGATTTCAGGGGGAGGGCATCACACTTATCGAATCAAAATTCATATCCTAGATGTGACGCCCCCTTCTTGTAGCCTATTACTTTTGTGACGCGTTTTGCAGGAAACACATCACAACTCCAAGGCCAAATTCAATTTCGGAATGTGATTGCTTTTTTCTGGGATTCCTACGTTTTTTTTTGGTGGGTGGCCAGCCAAATCCCACAGCAGCCCAGATTGTGACGTGTTTTCTAGAAAACACATGATGATTTCCACGACTCAGCCAAATATATTTGGCTAGCAACCCTTTTTCGAATAACTCCTTGTGCTTCTCCACCACCTCCCCAGGGAATTGCTTTTCGAGCCGTGGCAGTAGCCACAACCACAGGCAAACGCAATCGTGTAGGACCACGTGGTCATCTTCCGACAGTTGCGCATTTTTCTGCAGGGATTGATGTACAGATGTTTCTCGAGTTTCGAAACACTAAAAGTTTGTTGGTCACCAAACTTTAAAACCAAACATTATGAAATTCTAGGTCAACCCCGTCCTTCGCCTTGGTTGAAGCTTCTGGGCTGGCACGGCGTGCAAAGTCCTGCAAATAGGAAGGGGTGAGGAGCCCTACAACATGAATCAAGTTTTAAAAAGAAGACCGGACAACATGCGCTATAAACCCGATCCTGACAAGCGCGAAGTGCATATAGGCAAGCTGTATCGTCAGTGCAGGTCAAAATATCTTGAAAGATCTCCTTCTGCTGGAATTTCGGATGTTCTGCACGCAGGGTGCTATTTGGCACCCAGAATTCCTGCGCCAATATCTCCAATGGAAGACCTGACAAACATAAATGCATGTGAAAGACACTAACCGCCCTGAATCGTAAATCAAAAATGAAACTACAACAAAATTCAGTGGAGCAAGCTTGAAATAGATTCTCATGCCTATACAGCGTCATGATGTATCATGATTGAATTTGGTACTTGTAAAATCACTCGTCGACAAGAATATGCGGGCCTGAGCTTTCATGGCGATAAAGGTCATAGTGCCGATGCACGATGTCCCGAAAAGGCTGTGGGCTTCGGAGCCTGTTTGCGCGTCACAGTGTGAAGACTAGAAAATCTCTGACAAAAAGCACTTTACACAGAGAGGGTAAAGAACATCAGAAAAACTTCACGCAAGTAGTATTATGCCGAGCGACATATTGTACAGAAGGGCCTTCTTGACACCATCGATCCTATGCCGTTTGATCGATACCATTTTGTTAAAGTCCGCAATCACACGCGATAGGATATCTTTCAGTGCCATCTTTGTTTTTCCCATGCGGCGCTCAATGTCAATCGCTGCAGCCACATCCGCAAACAGCGAAATGGCCGATGGCGGAACCTTCTCAGCTGTGACGTAGCCAAGTTCTTAGTTTTCACAAAGCCCAGAGCAGATTGGAAAAAATATAAAAAAGGAAAAACCAACGCAAGAACATCAAGAAAACCAGAACACTTAAGGTTAAATTGTTGAATGCAAGAAACTCAAACTATGGAGATAGTGATGGCCAGGATGCAAAAAATGAGCGTACGTGCAACGCACATACTTGAAACTGGAAAGCACATGCTTCAAAGTCTCAAGCTCCGTCGACGATGGCTCCAGTTCCCATAGGAAACTTACAATTGCAAACATGATTGTCAGCTTGCACTGGCCGTCAGTGACACCCACACTGAAGTCAGCGATACTCCGCGATCCATCAGCATTTGGAAACTTGCACACCACAGCATCAAAGCTGGAGATGTAGCCATGCAACACAAACTCTTGGAAGAACAACTCCACTTGGTTGTTGTTCGGGAAATCTGCAGGGATTCAAGGTGCAAGTTCCCGTTACCATCCACGCATTAAAAACAAACGCAAAAAAACACAAGTTGAAAAAACCAAGTAACAGCCATTCTTGCACTGCGCACTGAAATCAAATGCGTGCAGCGGCAACCAAAACTCCGAGAGGTTATCATTTGGCACCAACGTCAACACGGCGTGGGCTCCGGATGGTGGATCTGGAGCTGAGTTCACCAGGGAGTCTAATGCCTGAACTCATGCGTCGCATTCACAAAATATGTAACAACAACTGCCATGATGCAAGATGTAAGATTGAGTCAAAGTCACCTTTCTCATCAACGCCCTGTCGTTAAAGCGATCATTGATGTGTTGCCCAATGTTGCTCTTGGAAGCCACCTTAGCCGCCAAGCAATTACATGCAATTACAGGCAAACGTTTGAAACAACTGGATCCATTTTCCAAAATGCGCTAAATGAAACATATTTTACAGAGTAAGGACCGACCAATTTATGATAATAACAAACGAGGAACTGAATGAAGGTACACGCAAAGCTTCTCCACCAAATCAGATGGCACATTGCCATTCCGATCAGTGGGGGGGGTTTCATCCATGATACGAAGACCAAATGAACTACAGAGTTGAACTGTTCACTCCAAGTCACTCTTGGGCCCCAAAAACTGTTCGGTCTTGAAATTTCTCCACCATATGAAAAGCAATAAAAATCAATGAACAATGACTGGATCCAAGAATCAAAATCAAACAACAAAATTATCTAACACGGGTGCGAATTGACCCATGTACTCCGAAGAATCATCTGAAGTTACATTTGATTCCTGACACTAAAACGATCTAAAACGCATGACTGTAACAGTCTGTAACAGCAGCACTCGATGATGTTGCTTTCCCCTCCGACCAGATTCTATGTCGAAATCGCGAGAGGCTGACCATTGCTTTGCATTGATTCAGCCACCACCCCTGCCCCGATGAAACACAACTTCTAAAAGATGTGGCTTCGGCCGAGGCTGCCGTTCACCCAAATTAAATTGGCACCAGCGGTTCCCAGCGCGCATAACATTACCTAGAAACTTGATCTCAGGATACGGTTCCCACGAAGTTGCTTCCAGTAAAGACCGGTAGTATTTCACAGCTCGCATCATGTGTGGGAAATCAGTTTCAATTTCATTGGCAAGATCTCGTAGCTCCTCCATTCGTTCTGGCGCTAACCACGGCGTGACACTGGGCGCAGTGTTCACATTATCCATGAAGTATTGAGTTTCTCCAATCAAGCTTTGCGGCATCACCAGTAGCGGTTCTTGGCAAAGAGAATCATCGCTCATATTCTGTCGCACGCAGCAAAAGATATCCAGCCAGCGCTCATCTTGTTTCAATCTACGGGGAATTCGTTCAGAAAGGCGCACCTCTGAATCATCAGGCATACCTCACATGTTCAGAACTTGAAAGATTTTAAAAGGACAACTTCAACGCATCACTGCACAAGTTAGAGGTTGACTCATTGCTGGCCCTGTTCAATTGTCAACTCAATTTTTCATAATAACTTTAAAACTTGAAAACATTCATTCCGTCAAAAAAGAATGGCCTTCGCGTGGCACAAAGGTAAAACTCTGCGGCACTTTCTTCTTTTCGTGCCCCGGTTTCGGCTTGCGATCTCTGTATGCATTCTTCATGTGCACAGATTCAGGAAGGAGGCTCACCCAATCGCGGACCTTCAGACGGTAGAGTAATCCAAAAACGATGATCGAACGTTGATCCGATTTTTGTCTGAAGAAAAATCATGAAAAATAAAAAGTATTGGACACGACCACGTTCAAGCTAAAGTTTGATCCAAGCGTCAGTTTCCACCCAAATGGTTTTGAACATCATGCCCTGTTCTTCATACATCGGGGTCAACTTTTTGGTGATTGCCCTCATCATATCTCTCGGCGTCAAAAGGATTGATTCCGCATCGAGAGCACGTTTTACCAGACTCAGGACCGCGTCCACGTCCTCGTGGGTGTGGCCAACCACAAGATGACTGTGGTTGGCCGTTTTGAATGTCCGGGATTGAACGAGCGCCGTCAAAAGTCGAGAGCAATGACCATTTCTGATCTCCTGGTGCACGGTCATCCAAATTGAGATTGCGACTAGACAGGGCCCAACAGTCCGACAAAAAAGGCGACCAAACCATAAGGTTGTACTCAAAACAAGGCGAAGGATCTTTGACCGTATTATCGCTTTGTAGCATCATCCTCGCACGTCGGATGGAATGAACATCAAATGTGATAAATTTGACCCATACCTGCCATTTCCCCCCACCAAAAGAAAACACAAACTTCAAACTGAATCCATTGCCAAGGTGCTCACATGGGAATGGTTTTCCCTGCTGGGATGTGCGATTGTAGGTTTCCTCCAAGGATCGCATGACCTATCAAGTGAAAGCCGTATGTCTTCAATGTACTGTTGACACGTTGTCGCAAATAACGAAAAGCTCCTAACACAACATAGTATTTCAATTGAAAGATTTCTATCAGCAAGGCACGCATTCCCAGTTCCAGTTGCTTCCCTCAGTCAGAGCTTCGCTGGAGAGGTACATGAAACATCCATGCCCATGGACAATCACCGCTGTGAGGGTCAAGTAAGTACCTCGTACTAAAAAAACAATGGGGCTCCAAACAAAATGTGACACAAGGACTGACACAAGGTTACATAATAAATGGCAGCAAACAAAATTCTTCAAACAAATCAAAAATCAAAATTGAGAAATTAAAAGATAATCAATCGACCAAGGTTCGCCGCAACTCCTCGTATATCGATTTATTCGGTGTTCGGGCAAAGGGCCATCGAGGAAGAGATAACTTGGCCTTATCGTACGAATCTACGATAATGGTCACCAACCCTTGATGAGACCTCGAGTACTCCCTTGCCACCCAATACACTTCTCGGTCACGAAACTGCTGCGTGTAATGTTGCAGCAAACTGTCGCAGAATCGCGCATGGGTCTGGAAGTCCTCACAACACCATGCCCCACAAACTCCAACCAACATGTGAACAGGATGCTAAATTGAATTCAAAAATATTCAATAAATTAAATGTTAAACAACGTCTGTTTGACCACGACCACGACAAATAGCCAAGTTTCTTTCGCTTCGTGAATCGCGCACTTAAGCTCCGAACAAGTCTTGCACATTGAATGCGTGGACCGCTTGTGAAATTTCAAGCACACAGACCACTGCTGATAAACATCATAGAAGGTGCTTCGTGATGATGGTGTCTCTTGCTTCGCCCGGCACCATGCTGTAAACAACAGATACAAATTGGCAACATTTCCATGTGGTAGCTCTCGAACTGGCAGTTTGCCCGGATCAAAGTGCTCTGTGATCTGCTTGAGCGGACCTACAGAGCAAGGTCGGAGTGGTCGGCGTGAAAAAAAAATTGCGTTGAAACCTACCGTTGCGGTCCTGCAACTGAACAAACAAAGATACCCTTCACAAACAATTGATCTTAAAATATCTTAAAGATAAACATCCCAGAGTCCAAGTAGTGACTGCGCTACCAGCCGACGTAGGAGATCAGAGCGCAAATCCTCATCTGAAGTTTCGAGCATAGAGCCAGAAGTGATCCTTAGAACAATCGACTGGTGCGAACTGGTGGCCATGATGCGTCAAAGGATGTTAATGCAATGAACTGCATAGAATGGCCAGAAACTTTACTGCAATCTAAAATAATATCTTTGCTCCAAGCGACCGGGTTGTCATTGATTCACCTGCAGTCCAGTACAAATGGATAAAGAATGCTTTCACGGTGGCACTCTGCACTGCAGGACGTTTTGCCAATCCTTGGTCACAAGAGAGAGTGGATCCATGTTGAGGATTGCTGATGTTGATGCTAATCAAACGCTCTTCATACAAGAAGAAAAGGAAAAGATAGTCAAGTTATGACCGGACGAAAGAACCTTCCAAGAAGAAATTACTGAAAAGAAACATTGACAAGCGTCCGGTTTTCCAGGTGCGTTCGTCTTCACCTCTATGACGTTTTTTGGTTCTGCGAAGCCGATTCTTACCCAAACCAAGCATCCGCAGCCATGATTCACGACAAACACTATGACCTGATGGGGGGGGGGACATGTGTGGAGACAACATTTAAAAAATCCATAGACACATTACAGTAACTACTTAATATTTTCATTTTCAACATATCATCTAACTTGATGTTACTAACTTGTCTCTTTTTAGGAACCCGAAATCCAACCTTCAATGCTGTAGTATCGCTTGCGGCGACAGTGTCCCGTCGACTGTAAAGACCACAAGATGCTATCTTGAGCAGCTTTTGTCAAGCGCCAGAATGCCTGGCACACCCTCAAAAGCAAAGGGAAGGGGATAGTACACTGGCAGCTGCATTTCGGAGAGCGGATTGTGGCCTTGATCCTCCGAACATTGATACCGTTTTTGGCAAAGGCATCCAAACTGCCTCCTTGAGAAGTTGCATCTTGCGTTGCAAGCCCATGAAACGACTGAAGCCCAGCCAGAGTCATGCTAACATTGCATGGTTCATCCGTCGCCAAGGCTTCAGTCTCTGACCCACTGGAATTCCTGGGCCATCACGACAAATTTTTTGACATACTGAGTAATCTAATTAGTAGATGAAATGAGAACTTCTTTCCAAGTACCATTTAACGACACACAAACAGATTTTTAATTGTTTTTGTCCGCCATGTAGCGATTCTTCAGATTGTTCGCCTTGTTCTGAACCACTAGCACTGTCACTACTCTCCTCATTGGAGCTACCAGTACCATTGCAGTCTTCTTCCGATGATGTGACGTCATACCGCCACACTGCAGGTTTTCTTCTTACTGGCTGCGGAGCTCCCGCAAAGCAATCTCCATCATCATCATTGCAATCCCAGCGTCCGAGGATTCCCATGGCAAGGAGGCTGGGAGAAGTCAAGAAATTGTAATTTGTTTCATTGATATCATTGAGTATTATCTATTGTGGAGTAAATGGAAATTGCTAGCCGTTTGAAGTTCATGAATGTACTTGGTTCACAAATATGTCACGAACGGTTTTCATGTTTTTGGCCCAGTGAGTGGCTTTTCCTTACAATATCCCTGGCCCTGTGGTTTGGGTCTAAGTCATGAAAAGGAAGAAAATCAAAAAAACATGACAATGAAAAAACAAAACTCCGATGTTGATACAGCCTGCTCGGGTATGTCTTTGGACGACATGTTTTTCTGGGTTTTTAAACTCGAACAGCATTAAGAATCAACAATCTTAGTCTTAGTCTTGCATTTTGAACACTTGAATACTGCAAGCAGCATGAAGTAAAGAAGTTCCAGTGCTATCCAAAAAAATCACATTGAGTCTTTGGGTCAAGTTGCATCAACATTATTTCAAGAAGTGAAGTTGCTCATGTGATTCATCTGGATGACTTTTTGTTGAATGCTGCCACCTCCCCCAATTTTCACATATTTTCACGACCACTTCCATGACACATCGTGCGATCCATCAGCGGCCCTGATCCAAGTAGCGCTGCATCAACGCAGGATCCACAGCTTTCATTGCGATTGTGATTGCAACGGCAGCAGCTCGGAGAGCAATTGAATTGCCAGCCAGACGAGCGAGTTCCTAAGTTTTCGATCGATCATGCCTGGGAGATTTAGAATTAGACCGACTTGAGCATGATCTCTAATGCCTAATTTAAATTTCCACTAAGAAGCGGCTTGCGAAAAGCAGTCAGTGTGCATCCGATGCAGGGGGACCCCCATAAAGATGAGGAATTCTGCACCTCAGTTATCGCAGCGGCTGAGGCAAAGCTGGTGAATACCTGTGAGTGAGTGAGGCTTCGCGTTTTCAAGCCAAGATTCCCGTTAAAAACCTTTCTTGATCTGTGAGAAGGTACTTTCCAGCAGGCCTCAGGATTTAAGTGTTGGTGTGCCCCAGTATATCATTTCTTAATGTCTTCAATTGTTCAATGGTGTTTTGGGGCACTGACGTTAAGCAGCAGAATGGAGTTTCCCCACCATAGACAGGGCTCATCCTCCCAATACTTTGGCTTGAATTTGCAACTTCGAATCTGCCATGGCGGAAGTAGAGCAAGTCCAAGGCCTGAGCGCAGCATGGGTGACCGAATTCCAAGTGATCATATACATCCATTTTTTAAATACATTATACTTAAACAGGTCAAACAGGCCTCCTCCTCCCGACGGCTGGAAATCACAGCCTTTGCCCGAGGAAATCGTTTCCCAAAGGAGCCACGAGCCAGCTCGACCTTAAGGGTGACGTAAGGGAATATATTATGCAATCGAGATTCTTCATGATTTAAGTAAATAATTTGCAAGTAGGGCACTGTAATATCATTGTCCTTGGCCCACTTCTCATGCCGCTTCTGCCACTTTTTGGCCATAGCATCATTGAGTACCCTCAGAAAGCACATGGGAAGTTATGTATAGCAAGGTCCAATGTGTTGATGAAGTTTTTGAATTTCAACATTGTCCAAGACACTCTCTTGACAAATTTTTCTTCCGCAGTTCCTCCCGACGCGCAATATCTTTCTGGACAACAGGCTGGTGACGTAGGAAGCAAAGATCTTTCCTTAGCTTTTCATCGGTAAATTGTGTGTGTGATGTTTACCTTCAGGGACTTAGCGGTTGTGATCTAAAACCAAAAAATTGTCCAAGGTACCAGTTCAGTTCCGGTGACACTCGCATTTGCTCACGAATGCCTTCACAAAAACTCTTAAAGTCACGTTTGGAATGCGCCAGCATGAGATCCTTCAATACCAAAATGATAAAGATCCGCTGGCGGGAGATAGGCGCTCCATGGTGCAACCTCAGATAAAAGTGTAAAAGGCAAGGAGTATGGTAGGGTGATGGCTTGCTGGAATGCAGGAAGTCTAAGTCAAGTTACGGGTCAATGATCAACCATGCTGCAGCGTACCTTGGGTCTCTTTGCGTGTTTTCGGTTGCATTTGACCACTGAAGACTGAATAGTTCAATGTTTCATACCAGTTTGAGCCAAGGATCTGTGACAATTCTTTTTCGATGTGCTCCAGGACGACATCGAGGACTCTGGTGAATCCCAACACGTTCTCCAATACAACCGACTTAGTTCCACATGTAAGGATGTTAGTTGGGCAAGAATTATCTAGAATTTGAAACGCCATTTGAATGATGTCAAAAATCAAACTATGACATACTATGACCATTGACTTGTGCACTAAAGAGACCAATATGCGACCCATAGCCAAGCAGCTGCCGGTTCGGAATCCCGGATGTTCTGCAAAGTCTTCCACATTTGTTTGGCGTTGGGGTCGCCCAATAAGGGCGACATCGCATGCAACCCACTGTAAGGCTGACATGGAAAACCAGCTGTGTACAAAGCAGTGGTCTTCTTGAACTTCGAGACATCTCCTGCAAAGATGTCTCGCCATTTCCTTGGTTTTAGTGAAGTGGAACAATGTGGAACATCTGGGAAGCAGACTCTTTGCGATTAGAAACTTTTTGCAGCTGTGGATCTGCGACGGAGTTGGAAGGTTGAACTTGGCAAACCGGCGAGGAGGTTCACTGATTTCACTCCGATACCTGGGGTGTGAAAATCAAGGAATGGGTAAACATTAAGTTCGCTGATGTTTCAATCTCTGATATTTCATGGTGAGAAATGTGAAATACATCTCTTCAAATAGAAGAATGTTTTGACTTGCGAATCAACATGTCCTCACTTCAGATTCAATAGATTCATGGCAAAATGTGCAACAAAGAGACTGGTATTCCACCACCGGATTCTTTGGAGAAGCCCGGGCCAACATCAATAGTGCCATGAGCGGAGTGTCAATTCCAGAGCCTTTCAACTTGGTTCAATTTCCACAGCTCAGGATTGGGCAAAGTGTTTTGACATCAACGTGTTTATATGTTTTTCACCTCAACAAGGATGATAAGGGTTTCAACTAGTTTTGGCAGATCGGTGATAAAAAGAATGAATAAGCCAAGGCACAATCCGAAGCATATGTGTAGGGCCTTTTGAAATACTTCCAGAACTGGTGGAGCCCTCAGGGGCAGATCGGCCCAGATCAGCAAGCAAGGAAAAAGTGGGTTGTGGGCTGAAGGTTCAATTAAGTCAGGTGACCTCCAAGAGATGCAAAGTGTTGGCCAAACTCCAAATAAGATATCTGCTCCGCATCGAGCTCCTAGCAGGGATTAGCAGGGTTTGGTCATGAAAAAAGGATTGAAAACAATGAAAAACATATTACTTGAAAACCAATTGCGTGAGCAGTCCTGGTACCGGAAGTCTGACACAGAAACGGAGTCAGATTCCTCATCCTCACCTCCAGCTTCATCCTCGAAGCTCATCTCTGATTCATCCTCGAAGCTCATCTCTGAAGGATCCTAAGGGTTATACCGTCCTAAATTCATATCTTTCAACTTGAGCCTCACGGCTGCTGTGGCAAGAGCCAGTTTGATTTTGGAAAAGATCCAGTTTCAATCGGATTGGCATAAATGTTATAACCCCTAAAAATGAAGGAACCGTGGGTTCCCATGGGGTGGTATGTGAGGCCGATATTCTGGGTGCCATTTGTATATCCATTCT
>Ga0126337_10000766_pt1 | contig 17674 bp, 12 predicted proteins | sample DipCmetagenome_FD_92527 | JGI IMG/M metagenome (GOLD analysis project Ga0126337, IMG submission 92527) | Coral microbial communities from La Bocana,Puerto Morelos, Mexico - Diploria C A metagenome | ecosystem: Host-associated > Invertebrates > Cnidaria > Coral | place: La Bocana,Puerto Morelos... | reverse complement strand
TCTCGGTCGACATATCGACCGACATATCGGTCGAGTGCCGAGCGACAAACGACCGATATAACGGCCGATATGTCGACCGACATATCTCGGTCGATATATCGGCCGAGTGTCGGTAGATATGTCGACCGACATATCGGTCGCGTGTCGGTCGATACATCGGTCGATACATCGGTCGATATGTCGACCGATATATCGGTCGAGGGGTGCACAAAATACACTTGATCCGTTTCGTCGATCCTCCGGTTTGGGAGTGGATCTCTTCATATTTCCCGGCTTGATTCAAAGTTTGTTATCGTCCGCCAGATTCCAAGAGCCGTGGGAAGTGCGTTTATATGTCGGTGACAGCAAGAAAGAGTAATTTTGTGTGCAATCTTTTAAGTTGACATACGAAGAAGAACAGACATGAAAGAAATTTTACGTGGTAAGGAAGTGTATCAGTGTATTATGCTTGTTTGTTCGTGTACTTTGGATTTGAGTGCGGAGAGCGGAGTAAAATTATTCGCGAGGATAAGTGCTGCATTCTAGTCATAAATTGTTCTGATTTGATTTAGCTTAAGATTATACATCCATGATCCCCGTTAATGTGGTCACCAATGAGCCACAAGAATCTGGGAGCAATTACAGAATATATACCCGGCCACTTCATTTGCATATGGTCAGTGTGCTTCGAAGAACGAGGTGTATGTAGAACAATAGTTACTATTCCTATTCAATGACATGTAAATGAAGTGGCTGGGTATTCTGTAATCAAGCCAAAATCGGCTGTATTAACCGGGTGACCGGATTAAATGGGAATTTTAAATAGCTAAATGTCTGACTGAGCTTTTGTTCAGACCAGAATAAACCAGGCATAAGTCAATTGATACAAATCAATACTGGAAATCAAGTGAACTAATTGATATTAAGAAAATATTCATAGCAATCGCGATTGATATCTTCAATCTGCTTCAATTGATAACAACTGAAGTCACAGAAAATTATTTATGAATTTGTGATTGATCATTGCAGTCAGGCACACAACTTAACCAGTTGTGAAATTAAAGCCTGAAAAAAATTTCAGGCCTGAACAGGATTCGAACCCATGACCTCTGCGATATCAGTGCAGTGCTCTACCAACTGAGCTATCAAGCCATCTGGTAGCTGGTCACATTGTGAGTTCGTAGTACCTGTTGTATACCTGTTGAAGGTGTAGGAATGCAAATGAATATAGAAAGAAAGACATGTATTTGTGACTATAATCATTGCAGTTAGGCACAACTTAAGCAGTTGTCAAATTAAAGCCTGAAAAAATTTCAGGCCTGGACTGGGGATTTGAACTTTGTTTCTGAGAAAAAAACGAGGACAAAACATCGAAGCGTGCACAATGAACACAATGAGGCAGAAAAAGAGAAAACCATTCTTTAAAGTTTTGGCTCCTTTGTTAGTTTTTCTCAGAAACAAAGGCAAAACAGCCAAAAAAATACAGAGGAATGTTTCACAACTATTATTGAAAAGCGCATGCAATAATTCAGGCACTTTTGAAGGAAAAAAAAGTCACTTACGTTAGTCTTGCACCAAGCCATTCAATTTCACAACAGTTTTTTGTTATCAATTACTGTCTGTACTGTCAATTGGCAAAATTGATAACAATCACTAATTCTTGTCCATAGGAAATGTATATTGTTACTTATTGAAGAAAGAGTTAATGATCACCACTCGGACCATTCAAAGATGGCTAATTGTAAAAAGTAAAAGTAATATATGGGACAACACGAGACAAGGGTTCATCTTCAGCATTTTTATTAATGTGACATTATTATGACGTTATTCGAAGAAGAGGTGGAGAGATCTCTTCTTGGATCTTATGCTTATGGGGTCCAGAGCAGAATCAAGGCGTCCCCATTGATTGTTGCGATTATAGAGTGCATCCTACCATTGTTCTTACTGTTATATAAATGCAATTAAGTGCCTTTCAGGGTGACCATGCTCTGTGGGGTCTCATCCAGGGTTTTGCTGGGCTTGCATGTTTTGCTTGCAGGATAAAAAAAAAATATGTTAGAACGTGCAGTTTGCCTTGAGTGCCATATGCACTTTAATTGTTCTTTTCCTTCCTTGCCGTCATCCCTAATTTGCAGGTGACAGTAAGTATATATGAGGTGGAAGGTATCTCCACCGGCTCGGTCAGTGTGACAGTGCCTGATAGTTTTTGCTGTCAGGGATGCCATGGATACCTGCATGCTCTGCTTGAGGCTCATATCTTGGCTCCACTATGAATAGGCACCTTACTCATTAGCTTGTCAATTGGCAGTGAGTTGATAATTATTTTACCTGCAGATCCTTGGTTGCACTCATAACATATTGTAGCAAAATGGTCTGCCTTCTTCCAGTTAGGATTTCAATTTATTTTATTTGCAATATTTGTTCAGCTTCATGACTGGGGAATTTTTGATTTATAAATACATGTATTAACCTTTCACTTTTTTTTTCAATTTGGAAGAAATGTCAATAGTGTTGTCTGAGCAACAACAACAACAGTTTATTTGCTACCAATTTTTTCTCTCTGCAGTTAAGGATGGCATACCCACAGATGAAGAATTAGAAGAGTTGGGTGGTAAAATTGGAGAAAACTGGAAAAAGCTTGGGCGTCGCCTAGATGTCACTGATACAAAGTTCCTGGAAATCAATCATACTCATAACCAAATGTCCGAAAAGGGATATTATATGTTAAAGTATTGGAAAGAAAAAAAAGGTTCTGCTGCAACCTATCAAGCGTTATGTGGTGCTTTAGTACATAGACTTGTAGAGCGCCAAGACTTGGCTGAGGAGTTTTGTTACATTAATGGTAAATATCTTATTTTCTTCTGAATGCTAAATGAGGGGAGTATAGTGGTCTGATGTTTAGTATTCTGTATCAAGCAGTCTGTTATTTCAACACTTGTTCTTTGAAGAGATGTGTAATGATCATTATTAGTTGAGATAATTCAAACAAAGAAGGAATATCTAGCTTAGACTATACTTAGACACTGAATTACTTATTTGGAAAAATAGTCTTGCTTTTTGTCTGATACAAATGAACTCATTGGGCATGGCTGCAAGCATCTGGTTTCAAGTTCAGCTGAAAGAGATCTTTCTTGAAACAGCCTAATTGGTTCCAAAGTCATAGTTATTTGATGATAAATTGAATTATCTGTTATGCATGCATGCAGTATTCATGCATCATAGAAAGTCTTCCCTAGAATCAATATACCCAGTTGCTGGTTCCAAAGCCAAGTTTCTGTCATGCTGTGGTGTGTGTATGACTACGTGGATTTTACATGTAGTGCTGCTGACAGTAACTTTCACATAGAGCCTCTTTTGGATCCAATCAAGACAGGATTCTATCATCACATAGAAACACCTTTGAAGTGCACTTTTATTTCTTTCATATGTTCATCTTATGTTTTCCTATATCCAATGTTACACTGATGTTTCTATTTACAGTACACATGTAGAATTCCAAACTGAGTAGCCTTTACTACATGACTGTATTAAGACCCTGCATTGCATCTGTTTTGCAATTATGCAAAGTTCATGTTTTCACACAATAATTTTGCCCATTCAAGTAGTGCAATTAATCATCTTGTAATTGACATCCCTGGTATGTTGGTCTCATGGTTAGTGTGCTTTTCTCCAGGTTTGAGCCCTCAGATGTGTCTAGGATTGAATGCTAATGAGATTCAAATTCCTTATAATAAACATCATAAATTGTCCTCAATGGTGAATTGACAACAAAACACACACAATCCTAAAAAATAATTAATGTCAGATAACCCTGCCAAATATGAAGTACTAAGTCTTATCAGACAGTGCTTGCATTCAATCCTGGACATAAGTGTATACATGTAAATGGTTACAGGAATTTAATGCTGGGGGGTAACCCTGCAATGGACTAGCATCCCATCCAAGGAGGAGTAGAAAAACTCCTAGTCGCTTCATGCTATAGAAACCTGGATAAGGTCTGGTCTAATGGGCCACTTGGCTTATACGCAGACTTTACCTTTACCTTACCGAATAATTATTGACATCTTCAGGGCTATTACAGAATGAGGAGAAAGTAGGTAATAAGCACTGCAGTTTTAATTTTTGATGTTAAATCTCTTGATCCACATTATTAGTCTCCCTTTGATTCATGTGATCATTGTATGTTTTTACTGTTATTAAGGACCCTCCTCCAGACAGCTGCCTGCTGGCCTAGTTCCAGAAAAAAGAAACACAGGAGGAGAGGTACTTAATGCTATTGCTGGTGCTTATAGTGGAACTTCAGCACAACATGATGGTGATGGTAGTGGATTTAAAAGAAATCTGAAACGGAAATGTTCAGATCCAATCTCTGAACGAGGTATTCATAATAGCTGAGGATGATAACCAGTATTGTGTGCTGAGATTATTGGTCTAAATCAAACAATTCAATTTTTACTTTTATACTTTCTGGCAATGATTACTTTTGGAACTAACCTAAGGAGAAGTTCTATTTAGTTGTTTTCCTTGTTTGTTTCTGTGGTTTAATGATGATGCATTGACCATATTAATACCTACACTGTAGTATGCAGACTAGGAATTTGTTTCAGACATATTGTGTGTCAAGGTAAATTTGGAAAATATTGCTAGGACACAAGAAAAATCCCAGACTTAAAATTCATCTTGGTAACTATGAGAGTGTATCCACTCAACTAAATCTGTTATCAAGTGACTTAAAAAAAAATTTTGAAAAAGTAGCTTGCATTGCCACCTTGCATGAATTTGTCTGTCTGTTTTGCATGATTTCTTGTAATTGGCCACCTTGACATGTGACCAGTAGATGTTATCGTTTGATGAAGATAGATGTATCACGATGTGCATCACAAGTGACCACCTTTCAAACAAACTATTAATATACATGATTAACAGTCTCTCACTCTAGTTCTCTTTGTAAACACCCAAGTTTGATGTCTGGTAATTACCTAGATGTTAGACTGATAAGACTTCAGCCTGCAATGTACTATGTAGTTAGCTTCCTGGGTAAATATTGCTGTGCGTCATGCAGTTTACTATACTGTGATAATGTGCTAAAATGTACAAGAATGCACGTACATGTACAAGAATGTGCATGAGTGAATAAGAGCATGTATAAGTACTGTATGTCGTAATTTATGTATTTTTAGTCAGTTGTATCATGTAGCGTGATGGTTAGGATCTCTTTAGCATTAAAGCGTTTCTTCTCCAAATGTCCTTCTCGTGCTGAGAAAGATCTGCTAAAACATATACATCTAAAAATACTGTGCAGTAATCAGTTGCCTAATTCGTAGGCCCCAGTATTTCACCACATTCAATCCCTTTTGGACTTCATTAGAGCAAAAAAAGTGGTGGTTACAGGTTACAGGTTATGTCACTGAAATGAACTGACTGTGTAGTCTGGAGGGGAAGCTGCACATGAACTACATGTAGGTAAAGTAACCAGGTTATATTTGGAAAGCAACATTAAAATTAATTATAATACTGTTGCAATCAGTAAATCCATCAATCAATCAATCCCTTCCATCAAGCAATTAATCACTTATTTATTTATTTATTGATCAATATCAGTGAGTTTGTAGAGTGAAGAATGCTCAATAAAATCCATGTGATTGAATAATAAACGCGTTCCATCCTTGTACCCACTTGCCTAGTCATCAACCCATCTATCAATCGATTGAAGATTGATAGATTGATAGTTGGATAAAGACTTTGTGAAGAGGCCAGCACTTTTAGTTGAAACAATTTCAAGAAACCATGTAGTACACTCGCACAGACAACTAAAAATTTCTTACAGGTTGACAAGCCAATTTATATTGTTTTTAGGTAACTTGCGTTTTAAGATTTCCTGTGCTATTGCCACCAGCAAGAACTTGGGTAATCAAGATCCTCAAGAACAAAGGGAAAAGGTGAATAGACGAATGAAACAGCTGATTAATGAGGTGAATTCGGAGGGAGTATTTGATTACTCCACAGATAAAGGGATACGTCGCCTCTGTGCGTACTTAATGGGGGAACGTAGGCTAATGGAAATGAACTTTCAAAGTAGTAGCATTGAAGGGATCGTCAAATGTCGTACCCCGGATATACTTGAAGACCTGTGGCGTGATTATTTCTCTGGTCACCTAAATAAAGTAGCAGAGGAATACCTCATTACAAAGAAGGTTAAGGAGGAGCTTGGTATGGAGACTATAAAGCTAAAAACAACTATCTTGGAAGAGGACTATGTGGCATGCAAATTGTCTTTAATGGAAATTCCAGGTATTTTTGTACTGTTTTTCAACAGGTGAAATTGTGTTATGAAAACTGTTTTTTGTTTTATCAAACTTAACTTGGTTCCAGACTTATTAATGAGTACATGTTCAAACGGCCATACATTACAGCTTATACGTGGGTTTAAATGTGGCTAAATATCATTTAGGCAAGGTTAAACTCGAGCAAATGCAGCGAGCAAGCGTGCCCTTCCTGCCAATGTCATTTAGGCAAGCTAAACATGAGCTTGTGCAGCCAGCGCGGTTTCCCTGTTAGGGAATACGTGACCTGTGGGGCGGCCTTCAGGGGTTTTGCAGGGGTTTATGGTTCAAAGCGTAATTGTTGTTGTGTATTCAGCTGATTGTTGCGGATCATTTGCACTGCTTTGCTCGCGAATCATTGCAGATTCTCCAAGCACCAGGAGAAGGGTCTCATCTGGGTGGTTCCTGCTTTCCAGGGTTGCCATGGATACCTCCTAGCGGCTTCAGGCTTTGGCACCCCGCTGACCTTTAAGGCACCAGTTCCCAAGCTCATCTATTTGTGATGAGTTTAAATGTGTTAAATATCATTTAGGCAAGGTTAAACTTGAGCAAATGCAGCCAGCAAGCGTGCCCTTCCTGCCAATGTCATTTAGGCAAGCTAAACATGAGCTTGTGCAGCCAGCGGTTTCCCTGTTAGGGAATACGTGACCTGTGGGGCGGCCTTCAGGGGTTTTGCAGGGGTTTATGGTTCAAAGTGTAATTGTTGTTGTGTATTCAGCTGATTGTTGCGGATCATTTGCACTGCTTTGCTCGCGAATTATTGCGGATTCTTCAACCCTCTCCTCCCTCCCCTTTTTGTTCTTGGTCTAGGTAAGTATTATTCAGGTAAGCACTTTCCACTGAACTTCTTTCAGTGTGACAGTGCGAGTTAGCGGACGCGCAGTGGGTGGTTCCTGCTTTCCAGGGTTGCCATGGATACCTCCTAGCGGTTTCAGGCTTTGGCATCCCGCTAACCTTTAAGGCACCAGTTCCCAAGCTCATCTATTTGTGATGAGTTTAACCATTAGTAATAATGGCCTGTGTTAATTTGTTTAGGCCTTTTTTTGTGGTGATTCAACTCTCATCAGGGACTTTGCCATTTGAGTATTGCTGGAGATTGCAATTTTTTTTTTTTATTTATACAATTTTATTTTTAACGCACTACTTACACTACTTACAATTCAATGCAGTTACAGGTGTTACTTACAATTTTATTACAATGTGCATAACTTACTCTGCAAAATAGTTCAATTACTTATTTAAAGCTTACGATACCACTTCTTACACTACTTAAAAATAATATGATTGCTGATGCTACTTACATTCATATTAAAGCAATGAGCAACAAAATAAAAGATACATTCATATTAGAATAAAAGAGCAATAAAATAAGATGGGCATAATTAATTATATTGGAGTGAGCCCTCATTTCTTTTTCAAAGAAGTTTTTCTTGAAGATATTTTCTTCAGTTTCATATGAGGTCTTACGTTTTGATAGCAGTCCTTGCATTTTAGGAAGTCTTTGGCTTCTTCTGCAGTCCCACAAAAATAATTTTCCAATTACTATGAATTAGTTCAATAAATTTGTTATGGGTATTGTTTGGGTAAAACTCCAAATACCGGGAAAACGTTTTGTGCAGAAAAATGGATTGCCTGATCTGATAGATCATACCAGTATGATTTGAAATCAGTCCAGAATGTTTTGGAGTCAGGGCATTCATAGGAAAAGGTGATATAAATTCTCAGGTTCATCATTACAAAAAGTAACTGAATCATTAATTCTAAATCAAATTTTGCATAGTTTGCTGTTAGTGTAGAAAATAGAATTAATTACTTTGTATTGGAAGGCCTTGGCACATGACTCCAGTGCAACTAAATGTGGTAACAAGAAGATTTCTCTAAATTGTTGGGTTGTGAAATTAAAATCACTCTATAATTTGTGGATTTTATATAATAAACTGGCCTTTTGTCTATTTGAATGTCTTAATTATTTCAAACAATATAATTATTTCCAATCACTTTCTGAAGCAAAAGATTCGCAGAACTCTGATCACCATAACAAAAGTCCGTGGTAAAATTGAGAAGATATCTTGTAATCAGAAACTTGATAATTGCAATTTAGAAAAAACAAACCTCCTACAGGCTCTAACAGATGAAATAAATACATCTTCCATGTTGCATTTGAATCATTAAATAGTCGTTTTAGCGAGGCCAACCCTTAAGATTTCACCTTGCTTAGTTTCCAAATCTATCATTTTTAGACCTCCTTTCTCAATCATTTATTACTGACACGCAACTGGCAAGTTACTTTGTCTGTACCTTAATTTCCATAAGAACTTGGGAATGAATAAAAACTGATTCAGTTTATTCACAATTTCCTTTGGTGTGGGAAGTAATTTAAGTAATGTATGTTTAGACGAACTTTGGAATCAGAAAAGATTTAATTTTTGCCATACTAGACAGGCCCCCAGAGGACCAAATATTAATGAGTTTTTTAATACTATCTAGCCTTTCCTTAATAATTTCTGATCATATGTGAAATATACACCCAGAGCTCTAATCGGGATTTTAGGCTACTTAATACCAAGATATTTTTCTTTACTTTCATTTAAAGATCCTATCCACATACCCTCAGTTTTTGAGAAATTGATCTTAGGACCAGAAATGTTTCAAAACCCTTCCAATAGTTCAAATAAAACTTTGACTGAGTTAGTATATTGCCGTGGTGTCATCAGCATACTGTAAAAGTTTTTTTTTTTGCTCTTCTCTGATATGTCCGAATTCTGTCTAATGGCGATAGCCAGGGTTTCTACAGCTATCACAAACAGATATGGAGACAGTGGGTCTCCCTGCCGAACTCCTCATTCCAGCATAAAAGAATTTGAAGTCATCCCGTTATTCAAGACATGGCTTTGTATATTTTTATAGGAGACTTTAACCCAGCAAAGGAAATCTGGACCAAAATTGAATGTCTTAAGCCATTTAAAAAGAAATTCCCATTCAACACTGTCAAATGCCTTTTGAAAATCAATGAATAGCATCAAACCAGGAATGCTTTCTTTCGAAGTAAAGTCCATGGCATCATAAATAGATAGAATAGTTTTGACTATAAAACAATCTTTTACATCAGTATCCTGTCTGATTAGGATGAATAATGTCAGGAAAGACTTCTTTTATCGTCGATGTAATTACTTTGATCATTATATTTGTATCTACGTTAACAAGGGAGATTGGACGCCAATTTTCTAAAAGTGAACAATCTTTCTTTTCAATTAGTGTGATGACTGCTTGATTTTGAGGACTAGACATCTCACCTTTTTCAAAACATTCTGCAGTTCATAAAGCTATTGCTAATTACTGGGCAAATGTCTTGTAGAATTCAATAGGAATGCCATCATTACCAGGAGTTTTATTATTGTCAAACCTATCAAAGAGATGAAAACATTCTTCTGCTGAAATTTTACCTTCACAAAATTGTTTCTGGTCTTCAGAAAGTGTGGGTATATGTAAATCATTAAGGAAAGAAGAAATTTTCATTTCAATATCTGTATCAGTAGCATTGCTTTTGTACAGCTTTTTGTAGAACTGTTCTTGCTCCTTTGACTTCATCGAAGGTGTTAAGGTAAAGATATGAAATCCTCACCAAATGAATATATGAAAGATCATATATTTGAACTGTGGAGGAAGATGTGAATTATGATTGATCATCGCAGTTATACACACAACTTACAATAAGCAGTTGTGAAATTAAAGCCAGGCCTGAATGGGATTCAAACCCATGACCTCTGCAATACCGATGCAGTGCTCTTCCAACCTAGCAACATTTATCAAGCCATCTGGGAGCTTTGTATTTGTTATTTATGTTATGCATTGTGAATGAAATTACAAATGTGTTGCTGCATGACCTTTTAGTGTATCTTTTAGTAGAAGTATATACCTGTATATATGAAGCTTACAGCTGTATATACATGTAGGTAATAATTATTTGTTATTGTGGAAAGTTTAATTAACTTAAACTGCATCATCAGGAGTAGTAGAACATTTTTAAAATAACTGTCAAGGAGTATAGTATACATTTGAAGTTTCGTGTGTCCACTGACTCTACTAAAACATTAAAACAACATTGATAGCTACTTATACAAAGATGTTTCGACCGTTTGTCAAGGAGTATACAAATTTCTTGAGGTTGTGGAAATTTCTTGAGGTTGTGGTAATGTACTACCCAAATACTTTCTCCTAATTGCTTGGTTTTCAATATTTATGCCAATGCTTTTGAATGAAGAAAAGGCCACCATAAACAAAAGGGCTTCTTGTATCAATTAATTACACTATGAACGGTACAGAATGTAGAAAAATTTAAATTGGTAGAGAACAGAAATACTTTTACTGTATTTACCGTATTTTTATATTGAAATAATTTTCAGCTTGCAAATGCAGCTTATTCATGATGGCTCACAAGGACTGGGAACTTTTGAATTCATAGATTTGATTGGCTGAAATCGATATTGACCACAGTCTAGATTTTCCCATCTAGACCGGCATCTAGACTGGTTTCATTTTGTGTTGAAAAAGTAGGAAACTAAAATATGAAAATGCTCACCATTTTCTTTTGTTTTCTTCTCAATCATTTATGGTAGTGCCAAAAAGCCTGATCATCTCAGATCTCATCTCAAATCATCTCCGTGTGCAAGTAAAATGTCAGCAAACCAGTTACATTAAACAAATTCAAGTTTTCTTCTTTGCCATATAATAAACATCTTATTATAACCAAGCTAAGTCAGTCTCTAGGGGATAATCTTGACCTCGATCGTGTGAACAGGCCTCATTGCATTCGGTCTGTACTTACTTGGTCAATATTCTCCCTTACAGACCTCCTGCTTGGTTAATAAGAGCTAAATACAAATGGTTGAAAAGATATATATTTGCAAGGTATGGAATTCCATTCCTCTTCATTGAAATTAATAGTATTTTTACCACAGTAATGTTATGCTAACATTGATCTTACGAAGCTTATGAAGCTTTATAATCATAATGATAAACTACACTTTGTGATTGACATTGTTAAAACCTCATGAGCTATATAATTTGATCATATCAACTGACAAGAATATCTTGCATTTTCTTTTCGTATTAGAACATTTATCTGAACAAAATGCAGAAGGACACAGGGCAAGACTGGCTTATAAAAAGGCTCTAAGAGATGGCTTTGTGAATGTTTACCGTGGTCGCATAAATGTAATTGGTCAGTGTCGTGCAGGTATAACCAGTGTAACGAAGAATCTCTTGGGCCTGCTATTTGACCCTAATGAACAGAGTACTGAGGGAATTGAAGTACAGGCATTAACATGTCAAATTGAAGTTGAGCAAGCTATAAACTGGCATTCCACCAGCAAACAAACAGGATTGCTAGAATCTTCTAAAGATATTTCAAGGATAGTGGCAGAGAATCTTTGTGACAGAACAATGGAATTAGAACAGGGACATTCTCCAGCAACAACAAAAGCCGCTGCAATGACAGAAGAATGTTTTACAGAAGAAGGGAGAAAATGGAGTGATGGAAATGATCCCAACAAGCATCAGGTGTGATTGAACTTACATGTTTAGCGATACAAAGTATATTCAATGCAGACATCTCTAATGTAGCAGAAACAGGTTTCTTTAAAAGTTCTTATGACTAATACTGGCTTAGTGTATAATAATTAAAAATATTATTATTATTATTATTATTATTATTATTATTATTATTATTATCATTATTCCTTTTTTTTTCTCATTTTTTTCCTTTTTCCCTACTCATTATCAAAACTAATATGGTTACATACGTAACTACAGTGACTTCAATTACTTGCTACTTATCTTATTTTTCTCTTTCGTTTTTTCTAATTAATCATGTACAACCTAGTCATAGCAATTTAAATGTTTTCTAACTAATCAGCTCGTTTAGTTTATTTGTATTCTGAGTAGTTTTTTTTTGCCTATTTCAGTTAATGTACATGTATTTTATGCTATCATATTTTCTTTTATTTTCATTTATTTTTGGCAAAATAAAAATGGTTGTTGTTGTTGCCACCTGAGAATCTGTAACAAGCAACCTTAATTGATGTATTTTCTGTAGGTTAGCTTCCATTTTACTATCTTAGGATTAATGTCAGTAACAGGTCTCTGAGCTAAACAGTTAATATTTGTCTGTCAAGATTAGAGTACATGTATGTTCACTATTAATAATAATAATTTGTGTTGATGGAGCAAAGTAGAGAAAATTTCTCTCTGAAGGCATGGTGAGTGCAGGACGTGGAACCTTCAGCAAGGGTCTTTTTCTGGAAACTAGTGGCTTCCTGTTAATTATTACATGTCACTGATTATTCTTTTTGTTTTGTACTCTGTTCTAGGTTGAGGAGACTGAACGTTTCTCCAAATGTGGAAGTGAAATGAGTGAGCCTGAGGTAATGATCGGTGCCACTTCACCTCAGGATGATGTCACAAAACATGTTCATCAGTTCTTAGAATATGTTAGAGGTAAAGGTGATGTCACCAAAGAAAAATATGTTGTAAGTATGCATGTGTGGGATTTTGCCGGACAGCAGCTCTACTATGCATCTCACCCTCTCTTCTTATCATCACGTGCACTCTACATTTTGGTGCACAATCTCAGCAAGCCATTACTTGCACAAGCTCAGCCCTATGTTAGACAAGGAACTAGGGATATTCCTTTGAAAAACCCAAAGAATGAAACAAATCTGGAAAATTTGCTATCATGGCTTGTTACAATTCACAGTATCGCAGAAGTGAAAGGAGAGCCAGATAGGAGGCTGACCTATCTGCGGCCACCAGTGCTCATTGTAGGCACTCATGCCGACCAACCAGCTGAAGACATTGCGATGATGAAAGAAGAAATACAGAAGAATATTTCTGACAAAGAGTATGAGAAACATGTGGTCAGGCCATTGTTCAACATTGATAACACAAGCTCACTGTTAAGTTCAAAGAGAGGGAACCTGCAAAAAGGTATTAAAGTGCTAAATAAAATAATGTATGGCCATGTGATGAATGATAATTATAATAAATTATTGATATAAATTATTTATCATAACTACTTTAAGTTGAAGTTCTGCTCAGAGATAGTGAACCATTAAATGTGTTTTAAACTTGTTGACAAAAATTAGTCAATGCATTAGTGCGTTTTCAGGCACCAACAAATTTGGGAATTCGTTTTTCATCAACACATTTTGCCTTTGTTATTAATTTTCTCACCTCTAGTTTGTTTTCTTTTGTGCACTTTCCTAATCTAGTGAAAGGACACATCAAAGTGAATTGAAGATGAATGTGATTTTAAAATTTGAATTGCCATATGCTTATCCACTTGTGTTGAACTTTAGGTTATAGTTTGCCTTTTTTGCGCTGAATTGCCAAACAAACAAATGGAAAAATGGAGATTTCATGTCAGCATGGGACCTCAAAGGTCACACTTTCTTTTTTATTGCTTTTTCTCGGCTTTTGGCTAGCCTTGGTGTTTATTCGCTTGTTCTTGTATCGCTTTGCAGCTCTATAGTACAGATCAAAGATATGTAGCCCAATCACACGCAAAATGCGTCCACTATTGCTGCGTAAACATGTGTTGAAAAAAGCCTGCCAACATGTGCATTTATGGGCATTTGATGCGCATATTTCCTTTTCTTTTTCACTCTCATTACTGTTTTCTATGGAATTGTTCTGCACAAAAAAAACCACAAAACAGGAGGCTTTGCCGTGTTTTTTCATCGTGCTTTATAATTCAAACACTGAACAAATAAAAGAAAAGTTAGAATTTACATATCTTTTATTCTACAAGTCAAAAGCATGTTCTTAGTGTCACAGTACCCGCACGTTGTATATTGGCCGCTGAGGCCTGGACTGAGTTCCAGCTTGTCGGCTAGAATAAATCTACAAGTGTATACTATTTCATGGTGTCAGAAGCCGGATTTTTTCAAGTAAATTAGGAAGAAATGCACATGGAACGCTTCAAGTGAAATTAACTGGACTTTTCAGGTCAGTTCAACAGAAATTTCAAGTTTCAACTTCAATTGATTCGATCATCTTCAATTCAAGTTTCAAATTTCAAGTTTCTTCACATTCAACCCAGCCTCTTATCTCATCTAAAACGACACTCGTGGATAAATTCATGATACCTTCAATGGACTGGTCGACACCAGGTGATATCCACAAGCGATTCAAGATTTTCAAGCAAAAGTGCAGTCTCATTTTCGATGGGCCCCTCTTAAACAAAATGGAAGGTCAAAAGGCTAGACTACTCTTGCTATGGCCCGGTGATAAAGGATTAGAGATCTATAATACAGCAATATGGGACGTCGAAGCAGATCAATTCAAGGTTAACCCAATATTCGAGAAGCTACACTGTAGAAGCATACACAAAGCCCCAGAGCAACCACATTCTATCCAGGTACCAGCTAAGATGTCTCAAACAAGACGACATTCCCTTGGAAGAATTCCTAACCAAGGCCAGCACATTTATCGATGACGTGGGTATGATGCAGCATTCAAGGATGAAACACCCCGAGACACATTGATAAAGTCGGAAAGGATGTGATCTCCAAGGGAAACTCTCTTACCTTTCAACAGGTAAGAGAGACAGGGAGAGCAAAACACGGAATTATACTCTGTAAGAAGCAAATAGAAGGCAGTTTCATTCGAAGGCCCAAGGCAAGCAAGCAGTTCAAAGCACAGTCAGCAAACCAAACTAAAGTTTAAATTTAAATTCAATGGTTGCTTCAGGTGTGGAAGCAAACATGACAGTGATGCTGTATGCCCAGCTACACATGCCAAGTGCTTGTACTGCAAGAAAACAGGGCACTTTCAGAAAGTATGGATGAAGAAACGTCTCAAACAAGTGCATGAAATTGTACAGAGCCCACAATACCAGGGCCACTTGCATGGCGATGATGGAGAAACCAGTGATTCTTCAAGTATAAGCAGTTGTGATGAAGACGAGGCAAGTGATTCTGAGTCAATAACGGTGTTCTTAGTTACCATTACCTCCGATAATTCTGTTGACAGCATGAACAGTTTCCCCAGCAAGATTTACACTGCTGTCAAGATCAATGGCCAGCGTAGTATCCAAATGAAGGTAGACACGGGAGCAGACACCTGCATCCTCACTACAGAAGATTTACAAAGGTTAGGAATCTCGGTCGAAATCAAGCCATGTAGCAGCATACTGAAGGGTTATGGAGGAAATTTCATAGAAAACTTGGGCACTACAACCCTTCAGGTAACTTTCAAGGACCACAGAATTTACCAGGCCATCCCTCAATGATCAGCTGCCGACAAGCTCAAGAACTTGACATCATATCTATCCATGTTGAAGAAGTCTCCAGTGACATGTTGGACTCTCCAAAGCTACCGTGATAAACAAATACCAAGATTGCTTTGACAAAATTGGCCGATTTTCCGGGGACCAATACCACATCCAGCTCATTGACAATCCAACACCAGTCATACATCCCCCACGTACAGTACCTGTACACACCCTACCACTGTACAAGGCTGAGCTAGAGAAAATGATTGCTGATGACATCATTACCGAAGTAACAGAACCCACTGACTGGGTCAATTCAATCATCTGCAATGTTAAGGACACCCCTGATGGGAAGAAGAAGGTCCAGCTATGCTTGGACCCCAAGGATTTGAACAAGAACATTCGCCATGAACATTATTACAGCACAACCATTGACGAGATTCTCCCACTACTCCATGGCAAGAAGTACTTCTCGGTTGTTGACACAACCAAAAGGCTACTGGCATGTTGAGTTCGACCATGACTCTAGTCTCTTGTGCACCTTCAACACGCCCTTTGGGCGATACAGGTTTAAGCATCTACCATTTGGCATTGTTGTCTCTAAGGACATTTTTCAGCGAAAGTTGGACGAGGTCTATAAGAACATGCCCAATGTTACTGGGATAGCTGATGACATCATCGTCTTTGGTTCAACAGAGGATGAGAACGACCAAGAATTCTTGAACATGCTTGAAGCCACTAAGGCCAACAATGCGAGTCTGAACTCTGCGAAACTGCAGTTTAAGCATCAAAGTGTCAATTTCTTTGGCCACACACTGACACAGGATGGTATTTGCCCTGCAGCTCATAAGTTGGAAGCACTCAAGTCTATCTCCGCACCAACCAATGCCAAAGAACTTCTGTCCCTACCGGGACTGATTACCTACCTTAACCGCTTCTCAGCCAAGGTTGCAGAGTTTACTACACCCCTTCGTGAGTTAACAAAAAAGAACGTTCACTTTAGGTGGGAGCAGGAGCATGAAGTAGCACTGAATAGTATCAAGGAGGAACTTTGTTCAGCACCGATTTTGTCTTTTTATGACCCTGACCCAGCAACGACCACCATCTTAGTGCGATGCCAGCCAGAAGGGGGTAGGAGCCTGGATAAGGCAAATTGATTCCAATAGCAAAGAAAGGATTGTTGCTATGGCGTCAAGATCACTTACCGACACTGAGGCCAGGCATTCCAACATTGAGAGAGAATGTTTAGCTGTGATGTTTGGCCTTGAGAAGTTTGAGTACTACCTACTTGGCAGACATACTCCTGTTGAAACTGTCCACTCACCGCTCGAACAGATCTTCAAAAAGAACATTGCAGTGCCGGCCAGGTTGCAGAGACTGTTACTCAGATGCATGAAGTTTGATGTCGAGGTCAGATACAGACAAGGAGAAGCAATTCCTGTTGCCGATGCATTATTATCCCGTATGTGCACAACAAAGGATGTAATTGAATCTGAAACCCAGAAAGAAAGCTGTGCTCCTGAATACAGCATACACTTCATTGCCCCCGCAGGGTTTTGGCCCAGAGGCCAAAACCCGAGGAGGCATCATTGTAGTCCACGCGTAAATAGAAGTACTTTAGAAGTAGTACTTACAGTATGAATATACAGTCGATATTACTGGACGAAATCTCGAGTTGGCTGAAATGAGACTGCAAATAGTATCGGGAGTTGATGACTTATCAAGCTTTTGAGACCGCTAATAGTATCATGAGTTGATGACGTATCAGGCTTTTGCGGTTGGGTTGCTGTCTAGTGAGGATATTTTGCAGTTTCCTTCGAGTTTTATTGATTTCACAAGGTTTAGATGCCGAAATTTACGCCAATGATTTGATCAAAAACAAGAACAGTACATATTGGTCTAGAAATTTCTCTTGTTAGCGTGTTGCGAGCAGCTAAGTGCGTGTGAAGTTGTTTACAGCGATGAAATAGTTTGTCCGTGGGCCGTCGCGGTAAAATCGTGAGGTGAAAGTTGTAACATGCAGTCATGAAAGCAAACCCATCAAAAGTTTGTCTTTCACTTTTGCAAACGCTTACTACGATCGATATAAGTTTTACAATAG
>Ga0126337_10000764_pt1 | contig 17706 bp, 11 predicted proteins | sample DipCmetagenome_FD_92527 | JGI IMG/M metagenome (GOLD analysis project Ga0126337, IMG submission 92527) | Coral microbial communities from La Bocana,Puerto Morelos, Mexico - Diploria C A metagenome | ecosystem: Host-associated > Invertebrates > Cnidaria > Coral | place: La Bocana,Puerto Morelos... | reverse complement strand
TCGAATTCATGGACGACTGAATGCACATACAAAGCAGCCTCCTCTGTACTCAAAACTGTCCAACCAAAGTTGCCTGCTGCACAATCGCATTGGTCGCAATCATAGGCCTCAACAACTTCGAAGGTAACCGACTTGGCCTTGGTGACATCTGCTTTCTGTTGACAAGTCAGTGTCCGGCCGACCTTCAAGCTCCAGTTTTGACTGTTTCTGAAGCCCTTGGCCTTTTGCTGGTGTTCTCCTCGTCCCCATCCGAAATCTCTTCTACCTCCTTTTTGGCAGAGACGCCAACTGACGAGAGACACGTTGTCATGGCTTCCTGCAATTGCACTCGAAGCTTCTCCTCTTCTTTGTCTGAGGATGCATCTGGCATGTCTTCCAAGGCAGCCGTCTCCTCCACACCAGCTCCTTCGGCATGAGAGTTGAGCTGTTGGATGGTGCGTTTTGCATTCGAAACCTCTTGAAGCGCCTTGGCTTCTGCGTCTTGAAGCTTGGCCATATTCAATCTGTAGGAGTCCAGTTGAGACTCCCATGCACGCAAGCTCTCTTGCAAGTGCTTCATCCAGGATCCCCTCAACTTGGCTCTGGCATCGTGAGCCTCCTGGTGTGCCTTCCTGGCGCGTCCCAGGGCTGATGTCGCGGCGTGGAGGTCTTTGGTAATCTGGCGAGTGCCAGAGCTTTCGACCTTTTCCATGGCCTCCCGAAGGGCCGGTGGGATCGATGCTGTCTCTGGAAACGCTTTTTTGAGTGCCAGTACCAAATCCTGTGTAGACTGATTGACCTGCTGCTGTTGCGCTGTAGGAGTCGCAGGAGCTTGCTGAAATTGCTCGAAGTCCAGGATAGGCCACGGCGCCACAGTGTTGGACGTTGGCATATAGGCAAAGGGCGAGGAGGCATTTTTTCCACTGTTGCCCTTTGTGCTGGATTCTTTGCCAGCACCTTTCCCTTTGGCACCTGAATCCTTTCCTACACCTTTTCCTTTCGAGTGGTTGGGCTTGGATCGACGCCTTGCGCTGCTGCTCCTGGGACGAGAGCTTTGGCTGTCTGAGGAGGCCGTCCAAGTCCAAGATCGACCCTCTCTTTCTTGGCAATCCGTCCAGTACCCACCACACTTCTGACAGAACTCGGCGTTCTTCTTGTTCATGATGCGGCAGTATTCGCATTTCCATCCTTGACGTCCATTCTCCATCGCAAGAATCTTTGATCTTGCTGTCTGAACACGTTGCAGGAATGCTGGATCGCGAGAATGGTGCCCACCAAGCGTCTTGAGGATCCAACTGAGTGTATCGAAAGTCCCAGGTCGAATCCCCTTCTGAATCTGATGCCAATAGTACCGTGCTGTTGCCCTCAGTTTGCGGAAACGTCTGCGCTGTGTAGGCGTCAGGGTTGCCACACAAAACAAGGCAAAGCAGAAGGTACCAAAATTGCATTCGGCGAAGGTAAGTGGCCAGATCAATGACAGCAGTTACCCCGCGATAGAGACCCACCAAGCCAACAAAGTTGAAGAGCGGGAAATACAAAAAGGCAATGGCAGTCGGCTTATTTAAAAGCAGCGAGTGCCACCCAGGTTTTTAGGTGCTGGGACACCAGGTAAAGCCCACAAATCCAAGTGTAAATCCGGAGACAAGTCAATCCGGAAACCAGAAAAATGCAGGGATACCAAAGCACTGACGGTCGGCTTATCTAAAAGCAGCGAGCGTCACCCAGGAGTTTTACGGTGCTGGGACACCGAAAGGCAAAAATGGCTCCAAGGATCACCAAAATGCCCGTGGAAATAATCCACTAAGGGATGACAACGAGCGGACCGCAAGGGAAACTACGCTCGAGCCAAACCTTGGTTGCATCCTCTACAAAAAATCAGGTTTCCTAAAAATGAAGCAGGTCATTTCTCTTCGGCGGTCTCTAACAAGCCATGAAGTGATTGAATGAGTTTTCATACATTCCAAACCTGAAATGATCTTGCCACAAACATAACACTTTTCAGCTTCAGAAACCGAGTTGTAGATGGCAATATTGAGAATCAAAAATCCTTGCAAAAAGGTACCTTAAGGTTCCTTCTCCAATCCTGAATTCCAAACCTTGCTACCTGATCATGAAAGAAAAACCTTGAAAATCCAATTTTCTGCATGTCAAGATGTGAATACTATGAACTCTGAAAAGATGATTTTCAGAATCCTCGCCTTGCATCATCAGGATACATGGAGTCTCAAAGCAATCAGCATGGAGCCTGAATAACAAAACTCAGTGGAATTTTTCTCAGCAAATTATCGTCAGACAATCTCTGAAGTCTTAGACTTAGACTTGACTTGGTGTTTTTTTTGCGGCAGCAATTTGTTTTCATGAAATTTGGTGGTAGATCCAAATTGCCCGCAACCTTATGATTGGGGATTCCTTCAGATTCATATTCACAAAATATTCCCATATATCTTCAACTTCCAAGTCACTCGCCGGCTGGAGGAAATATTGTTTGGCCGTTGATAACGACTTTCAAACAACAAAATGTTACCAACGGCCTACCCGAATGGCAGTAGTTAGGGTGATTTCCAGCCATTCATCACTATAGGACAAACTTACAAAATTCATCAAAATTCGGTAGTTAATCATACAAAAGATGTTTGTGTGTATGATCACCAGTGGAAATCTTCTCAGAATTCTGGTCCAACTATATATAAACTGATACAGTCCCTGAAACTAAGATAGCCTCTGAAAATAGGCCATGGGAAAAGAAATTCATCTTCCAATCATCCATTTTCAGGTGCAAACTGTTTATTTTCAGGGAGGGTGATATATTGTTTTGCCAGGAAGCAATGTGATACCACCTTGTCGTGGCAATTCGCCTCCAGCGGGGCCCTGCACCACCAAATCCTTGGCTTCACCCGGGATTGACGGCAACCAGAAATCCCAAACAACAACCACTGGTTGGATGTAAAAAAAAAACCTGTAAATAGTGGGATAAACTACCTATTAACTGATTACAGGAGGAAGGGTACCTAATATCCAATGATTCTGTTGATGGCAACCAGAAATCTGGCGTTCACTCACCAGTTGAGGTTGGTAGTTTATCCCATCATTTTCAGGGTTTTTTATACATCCCAGCTGGTGCAGGATTTCTGAACCATCAACAGTATCACTGGCGGATCTGACAAATGGAACATCTGTTTTAGTGCGAAGATGTGGTGATCTCTTAATGTAAACCCATACTCAACACATCGACTAAATAATGTGAATGAATAGCTATCTTGGCTGCATATTGGATGATGCGGATTCAACATCTGTATATATATATATATATGTATGTATATTTACCTACACACTTCCACCACAACCCATCCCACAAACCAGGATTTCCTACTGATCAAAACGTCCCCCAAAATCCCACACTTCAGGCTGACTTGTGACCCCCAGTCATTTTCTACTTTCTTCACAGGTCGCGCTACGTAGCATCACCAAAAATCATTGACTTTTGGATGGTTGCATGCTTTGATTACATGGCTAGATTGGTTAACAATTAGATGATCCCCAAATCTGTGGTCTTAAAAAAACTTCACACACGACATTGAGCCAGCTCGTACGTTGGGAACTATCGCGGCTCCCAGCCCATTCGAAGTTGATGGTTGCAGAAGATGACAGTTGGGCCATTTGGGGCTCCTTTTGTTGAAGGCTTGTGAGTGAGCTCCCTTGCTGTTGCCCAATGCAAATAACCAATGCATTCATTGCAATGTAAAGATTGCCATGTTGGGCAAATAGATTTAATACTCTGGGAATAGAAACGTTGAACACAAAACACGAAAAAACAAGTTTAAAAAATAACAACAACAAACATGTCAACTAGTGGGTATCTCTCCTACAAGTAGCTTATTCAGGTTGACAAAAACAAGTTCACCATTGCTGCTGCAGCCGGGATTCCTTCAAACCACTTCGATCCAATAACCAGTGTGGGCAGCTGAAACCTAAGGAAAATTGGCAGCTGGGAGTTTGGAGCTGGGAGGAAAAAAACATGATCTGAATAAACTGTTTATTAACACACCCCTGCTGGTTGGCGCCAAAAATGAAAATTCGTCAACTGACTGTGTAAGACACAAAGTTGTTTTAATGAAACATTTCAAATTTTAGAGGTACCTTTTAAGCATGGCTTGGGGTCAGAGTGTGGTACCTTCAATTGCTCACGCATTTGGGGATATGTCGGGCGGGTTGACAAATTGACACACCTTGAACTCGCCTCTAAAGGTAGATTTCTTTTTGGGGGAAAGGTTTCGGTTCATGTTTATCCTGAAATCATCAGAATTGCACTCCATCCAATACCACCTAATACCACCATCCTCCACGACATGATATGGGACCCTAATCATGTGCTTAATAAGGAAGTACCTATTTTTGCGGGAGGATGGCATTGAAATGGAGGAGCCTTACGATTCCCATAACACAAAGTTTTCCAAGTCACGAAGTTCTCCATATCCCAAGCATTCCAAGGACAATGCTGCGGCTGCACCATGAGGTGTAGCTCGAAGTTCCAGAACACGCGCCTGGAACGATGAAAACGTGACCTGTGGATCATAGCATCCCCAAAAACCATCCCTGAAACTCACAAAGCACCGATGTAAAACGATGAAACTCATGGGGTTGCAAGATGACTATCCAAAATATTCTGACATGGCTTTGCATTGTGCCGGTGGCACACAAAATCCAAATTCGATGTGGAGAGTGGTGATGATGATTTCTTCATGTAAACTACTAGCCGGTTCTCCAAGTGGCTACAGTGGAGATCAGCAGTGTTCATCTTCCTGTTCTTCAACCTTTTTAAACGAATGATGAATTAGTTGCAAGGCTTGTTCTCATTTGGTAGCCCTTATATAATTGGCTTTTCAGCCTTTCTTTTTAAAGCCTGAAACTTCAGAAGGTACAGTAAATTAAAGAAATCTCCTCACAATATCAATTTTGATCCCAACAATTTCATCCAACAGCTACGGTCAATCGTGTTAGTTGGCCGTGTCATGGAGAACTATCTCGTATCGCTCCCCAAGTTCACCCGGAAATGCCAACATAATCTCATGTAAAACACGGAACAGAACAGTTGAACGGTTTGGATGTTATCCCATTCATTGAAGATCAGAACTTAAACAAAAAAACACCTATCAAACATGAGATGTTTCTCCATCCCAACTGCAATGAAGGGGGCCTTTAAGATAAAATCTGCATCAACTTGGTTTGCCAAATTTTTCATCGATCAACTGCACTTGGCTCTTGAAACCTTCAAAAAAGTTGTGATATCTTACCAACAAAAACTACTTCACTGGATTCTTTACTCTATCAGAGTCTTCCGCCAACCGTCCATCGACGATTTTGGTGCCACGAGGGCCTCATCACCTTGGATATTCCCAGTGTCGTTCACTACATCCTCACCAGCCAAGACTTCCTGGCCGTTCGAGATTTTTCTTCGCGGCAACATCACCGAATAACCAAGGCGACATTGGTAGTACTTGAGTCAAGATTCATGGTCCCACACTTATACTATCATATACACCTATAGCCTATATATATACTTCAAACACATTTCCAAGTCCAATCCCCCCATTTCAAGAAACGCTCTAAATGATGCACCTAGGAACCGATTGTGATCCCAATAACCTCACTTTGTTGCTGCCTCCTTACTCTCTGGCCCCTTCAAGAGCTGTGCGCTGAACTTCAACCCGTTGCCTTAGAAAATGGCGTCAATTGGCATCGAGCGATATCTTTCGAGATCGACGCCAACAAAAAGAAAGCTGACTGCGGCAATTACAATCGCTATCTATCGACAAGCTGCTAACATCATCTTAATCCAATTCCTGTCAGTACTTCAGATAGCTTCTAAAAAGATTCTGATATAAGAGTACTGAATCTAAAAACTAGTGACTTGGTTTATAAACATCCCATCTAACTTTTATAAAATCATGTTCATATTCCCTTGCCATCCAGCTGGGCTTCCCAAACGAAGCTCTGAAATGCTGAGGCCGTAGAAGAAGAGACGTTCCAAGGCGGGTACCGAGACGCGATGCCCTTGCAAGTTTAAGCCTTGCCAGGAATTCCACAAAGTCGGTTGTCAATGTGGGGAGGAAACGTTTCAACAAAGAGAATGTGAATGTGCAAAATATGTTCATATCTCCAGTATTTTTTGAGCACATACATTTCAACAAAAAAACAATGGGCCATTTTTTGGTATGGGAGAGAAACCCATACCAGCCTGAAAGTTGGGGTGCCAAAAAAGAGGAGAGGGACACTTGGAATGACAAGCAAACAGTGTCTTCGCACCTAAAGATCCGAAAGGTAACGCGTTCCTTGGCAACCAGGGATTTCGAACTTCTCTCCATGTTTCGGAAGATGCAATTTCTGAAGGGGATGGCAATGAACATTTTCACAACTGGAAAGTGACCTGTCATCAATAAGATCCTTGTTTTGCTTTACTTTTGCTTTGGCACCTTTGGAAAAACAACTGCGCTAAAAATAATCGCCTCGATAGCCAAAAGAACGGACAATGATCTAAGGTGGAATGGGCACAATCTTCAATGAGATCCTGTGCCAAGCAGAGCAAAAAACGGAAACTCCAGCTAGCATGGAACACATCTTGAAATTGTGCAAAATTTCCTCCCACAATGGGGGTCCATCGGGTCCTTTTTCCACTTAACCATCGGAAGAAGGGTTGTTTCCATCAACAAAACTGGAATCTTGCAGAACACTCCACTCACGTTGCAACTCGAGTGGCATCAGCGACAACGTGGGTCGGATGGACAGGGTCTTGACCTTCTCGGTGCTGTTCCCTGCAGTTCGGCTCTTTTTGGGTGTCTTTGTGACTGCGCAATAGCGGTACCAAAAGTCCATTTTGATACAATGTGGAAATCAGTCATGATGTAGGAGAGACATGTAGATGGTTCAAATGGTTAATTTCTCATGTATACAATACACTATTATAGACATAATATGCGTGTATGACCTATAGCCTTCACCAGCTCATCATCTTTCTGATCTTGCTTCGTCGTTCTTCCCACCTCTTGCTTCGTCCATCACCAAGAAATGCAGAGAGCGACCTCCAGCACCTGCGTTGGTAGCTGATGTTTGGCTGGTCGATGTCGAAAAAAACCCTTGGAGGTTTTGAAATCCAAAGCCCAAAATATGGGGTTTTGGACATGCTTGATGCTAGTAAAGGCGAGAGTTGGATTTTCCAATACTCAAGAGAAAGTGCACCTCTGAAAAAAGAAGTTGGGGTTATCACCTTGAACTTCTGACATCTTGATGCATTTCACAAAAAACGGGCCAGCTTTTTGGAAGGGGAGAATCACGGAAGACTTCGTTGTCCCTCATCATGTTCGAGTGAACTACCATATTTCAACGCCTTGGAAACGCCTGAAATAGCAGGGCGTGTTCCCTACAACTTTGTTTATACTGCTTGGTAAATGTTGATCCCTATTCTGGTTATTGACAATCCTTTTTTACAATGGGCTTTTGTTTCAGCCCCTTGAACCTGTCTATAGGATGATCAACTCATGCAGAGTTATCACCTGACAATCATTAAGCAACGTGTCAGAATAAAGGTGCCTTAAAAGTACAGCAAGGTTGACGACCAAGTCAGTGTGAGATCCATCAATTTTCAAAGGTCCAATCATTTCACTTGTGTCAGCAAGAGTTACCCTCTAGTAAACTAACATGGCTAGCTGGAAATCAACCTTTTCCAATAGGAAATCCATCTACTTTCGTGGTGGATTTTCTATTGTTCTGTTAGTTTGCGGGAGTGACCCAACCCAACTAGTTACTTTTTGATTCCCAAATCAACACAAAAGGGTTTTGGGAATCAAAAGGTACTAGTAACTCAATTCAACCAATCAAAATGGAACTCATTTAATTACCCTCCCTGAAATTCACAGTTCGCACCTGCCAGGTTGAGCCATCCCAAAAGGAAACTAGGAAACAATCGTCTTCCAACCATCCATTTTCAGGTGCAAACTTGCTGTATCTCCCTAGCCAACTCTGAAAGGAATCCCGGCTTATAGCCTGTTGCTAAAGGTTGTTCGGTGTGTTCCAAAAGTGTGATCCAAAAACAACCCTTACCTTTTTGATTTCCCAACCCGGTTGAACGCCCACTCGCCTGGACACGAGAGGCCTTCCACCACCTGACGTCCCACAGTAGTCGCCTCGCTGAAGGTATCACAGTTACTGGGACGAAGACCTCGGACGAAAGTGGTGGGACAAAGGCACCCTTGTTGTTCATGAAAAACGTTGGATGATATTTGATGGAAACATCTCGAGTTTTTTAGGAGATATGGCATTGTTTGACGTCTTAAACGGTGCCATATGAGTTCCCAGGAGCGAACCCCCGTGAAATTTAAGTTGGATACCCCAAATAGCCATATTTGAAAGGAGATACGTTTCTGCAAAGTCCATCATTTTCAATTTCCAGGAGGGTAAATGTTTCTGCCTTAATGACATGGTTGGAGCTGGGGATCGGAGAGTCTCAGGTGATGAAAAAGAGATGAGAAAAAAGCCAAAAAGGGATCTTCAAGTGCTTGATAAGGAATTCGGAATTAGTGGGCTATAACAATCCTTACAAAACAGAGTAGAGGAATGTAATGGATAATAACAAAAATCGACCAACTATTTTTGTGGTTGGTAGACATGAGGGCCTCTTGAGAAACTTCACAGGCCAAGCTGCTGATGGTGGCATTATTAGCTCCAGCTCCTGCAGGCACGGCACAAATACTGTTGGGTGGCAGAATCAACCTCAGCGGGCTGGAACTTTCCATCCACATCTGGCCAAACGCCAGGGGATGTCTGAAACTTGATGGAAATCTTAGAATTAATGGACAGATTACGGGAAGTGACGGAGTCATTTCAGACACATCTTGGCTTCTTTGAACTCATGCAAAAGGCATCTGTCAATGTACATGATTCTAACGTTCTCTACCGGCATGAAGAAATTGACCCTGCTTGGATCTAAGCTGGAACGTCGCGCCAATCACAAAACATCGACCAACTCGTTACAAGAGCAACATCCCAACAAGAATAGTAAGCTTCACCGGATTCACCGGGAAAAACATATATGAATTTTTCATCATCTCAAATGATGCGTTCCATACTTTCAAAGGGCTAAACATATAATATGTCAATGTACAAATCCTGTTAAATCCCAACCGACCCAAAAATAATGCCAGATGCAAAGGTACTCGGTCTTTTTCGTAGCTTCAAGGGTACCCTCCACTGCTGGCAACTCGTCCAGCCTGCTAAGGCTGGAACTCTCATAGAAAGATACATCGACATGGGCATGTGAAACAATGTTGTTAACTCGGGTTTCACTAGTTTTCTTCCAATTCCAGATAGAATTCTATTAGATGGAGGTTTAAAAAACCTATAGTTAGTAAGGATACATAAGAGGTTAGCAAATTGGAACTAGTTTATATACCCCAAATATGAAGGCTTACAACACGATTGTTACCTTTCAAGTCTCCTCTGATTGAAAGGAGTTGAAATCAGTTGCTTCGTTATCCTTTGGAGCCTCTTGGCTTTGATATGGAATTACGGAATTGCTTCACGGGGGTTAAACTTTCAAAAATGCTACCAACATGGAGCTGTAATGAAACCGGGTGCACATGTAGTACCTCACAATCCCTAGATCACAATTAATCAAGCCAAAGCCAATTATAATACATGTTTTTGGATGTTTTTGAGCAAAACATGACGTTTCATGAATCTGAATTCGTTTTATCCAACACCGTCCTTCTTTGGAATGATTTTCATTAAGGTTGCACCAAGGTCTGAGATGGGGACCCTTTCACTCCCAGCAATGCTGCATCACAAACAGCAGCTGGTAGTTGTTGTACCACCTATCAGTATCCGACTTTGCTGAACTTTGCAAGATATGTTCTTGATCGATTTGGCGGGTTCTTGGAAGAGTATCTATCACGTTTTCGTGTGGCGTAGCTGGAAGAGAACAATAGAACAGAACACGCCCATGCAGGAATAGAAGCATAACTATTCTCAAACAAAGAATTTGAGCTGCTTTGGAAAAAATGGAAGGTTTAGGAAGAGTAGCAACAAGACTCTCATCATATCTTTTTGTGAAATCGACCAAGTTTCACAATTTCACCTGAAATTCTCTTTCATTGTGGTTTACTGTTGATAAAGAAGGAATCAGCACTTTGGTGGTCAGGTTCCTTGAGGCCATGGTTGACTCAAATCCCTTCACTTCCACCTCTTTCTTGTTGTCATGGAAACGTACTGAGAGGGCCATGTCCTTGTTGGACGATGGATTTGATCACTTTCAGATCCATGCAACAAATGCGACAAGAACCACATAAATTCGATTTCATATTCGCTAAATCCACTAAATCCACCTTCAATGAACTCAGTGGAAGTAGAAGAAATACAGAAATTCACTCATGTACAAGTGGTAGAAATTGAGCCAGCTTTGCTTGCAAAGGAAACCACATGTGTCTTGCAAACATCTCATGTTTGACAAAAACCACGATAAACTGTGATGATGAGTTTTTGTGGTGAATCACCTGGCCACAAGTAGTGTGGTCTCTCAAAACTCGTTTTCCCAAATGAATATATCAAACCCCAGTTTCGGTACAGTTGTGGAGACGCAGCGCAGGTGCCAGCAGCAACAAACGGTGATTGGGCTCAGGTGTTAGCAACTGTGCCACCACATCACCTGGAACGTGATTTTGGTGTATTGTGATACGTCCAATCAATTTTTAAGTTAAATGGGATTGGAAAGAACTGGCTGCCCTATCTTTTTGCCAAACAGAAGGAAATCAAAAACGAAAAACATCACCTTCAGAATCTTTCATGTTCTGAATTCTGTCATAAAAACCATCAATCACCTTAGTTTTTAGCGGATAATTTCGATCATTATCAATAACAGTTTGTTCACCATGGAGTAGTGGGGAAATCCATCATTCAACAAACTTGGAATCGCTCCTTCCATTATCCATCTTTTGTCAGCAAGTCATTCCAATGATCAACTTAAATAGTGCTGGAACTTCAGGGCAAATCACTGAAAATTTGGCAACACTTGCATTCAAAATTGATCTTTGATGGTCATCATCCTTATCCTCCTCCTCCTCTTCCTCCTCCTCATCATCATCATCATCACCATCATCTCCTGGTTGCAACGGAGTGGAAGTGTCCCACTAATCATAAACTCCATCCCCCGTTTCACCCTCGTTGCACCTTCACATCCTGGAATCATCACAGCAGCGTTCTGCTCGAACCAGAGTGGATCCGACATGGTCTTTGATCCCACTGCAGCAACGCAGAAATATTTCCTCATCCAAAGGGTAAAATCACGGGATCGCATGTTGGCTTTTCCGGCTTTCAAAAACAAAAAAAAAAACAACAACAAATCCAACATTGAAAAAGGTCTATTCCCCCAACTCTATTGAATGCTATTAAATCTACATCTAGTTGACTACCTGCAAGCCCAAGCAACAAGGATAAGGTCGAGACCTTGTCGTCGATGGCTATCCACTTGGAACCCGTAGGTGGAATGGAAATCGTTGTGCTACTCTTCGGTCCTGAGCGATCCCAACGAAAAAACAACGGAAGATGCCACGTGGAAGGACAACAAAAGCACTCCAATTTTTGGCCCAGGTACCTAAATGATCCGATCTTAAAGATCTACTTTTTGCATCTCTTTGTTCAAAAACTTGCCACAAATTCACACCATTTCCTTGCCGAAAAAAGCCAAAAAATGACTCAAAAATGACCAAGATGCCACTGCCAGAGATGCACTGCACTTCCAATTCTTTGTCCCACAAACTCATCACACGCAGCTTGGATCCGCCTGCCGTGGACCTTGGCGATTCAGTTGGGATCCACGTTAAGGACCGTTCAACAAGAAACTACGCCCACAAATTACACCGCCAAACAACCACAAAGTTTATATAGAGACTCCTTTTTCGCGAAAGACAAATCAATGCAAATGTCACCTGGGCAATTTTGGAGAGGTCATCTTTCAACCAACACGTGACATGTGCCAGAGTTTTTTGAAATCAATCTGTTGTCTTTTTTCAACATCATGCATTTAATTCAACGCCTCTAAAAACTGGCAGTGAAACTTTTGATGGCAGAAAAATCACTTAAGCTTGGTAGTTTATCCTCAACCATTTCCAGGTGTTTAAACATCCGAAATTTGAGGTTTTCATCCAATCATCAACCGAACACCCCCAAAACTCAGCCAATGGTGCTGGGTCAAGCTGTCCTTGCGTGGCCTGACGCAAAGTTTCATGGAAGTTCTTCCATAAAAAAACAGCAACGATGCTTATAGAATCAACTAATAGCACATTGGTGGTTTGGGTCCCGGTGGTTTGTGATTCCTAGGATCCCCTTATGAAAGGGATTGTTGCATATAGGGGTAACCCGATTGAACAACCCAAACCATCAACTTACCATTGGTTGACAGAAGTATGACACAAAAAAAACTGCAAGGACTGATTTTGATGTAGATTTCACTACCTCAAATTTTGCAGGACCTGTTTAGCAGCGTTTACATCTGTCACCTTGGAACACCCTTCGACATTTTTTTTCTCGGATCGGACTGGTTTCCTCAAACTTGCCAGTAGCAATGGGAGCAACTCCAAAATCTGATGGAGAGGTGTTGGAACCACATTCACCAGCAATGGTCCCAACGCATACCTCAGCCATATTTTTGTGCCTGTTTTTGCTGTTGCTCAACTGGAACGTTGTGGCAAATGAGAGTCACAGTAAAAGATTGAGTCACCATGTGGTGGCAAGTCATCGCCCTTGTTGAAAAAAACATGTGCTAGTTAAATGGGGTACATTTCGCCTAGAAATAGATACAACAACCCTCTCCCCCAAAAAGGTGAAAGACATCAACAGTTTAGAAGTGAAACACTTCAAAATGTCACCACCTTGTCCAACCTAAAACAACTCAAAGAAAGCTGGCTTCAACTCAGTTCCCTGCTACCTAGTCAACTTCGTTCTGCCAATCATCAACCTTAACCTGAACAAAAATGCCGCCCCCCCCCCTGAAAAAATAGACACCCAACAAAACACACGACCAGTGCCACATGGTTGCACTGTAAGGTTAGTAGACTTGGCCAAATTCAACGACAAGCCAAAATCGAAACGTTCCAAGAAGGGCTCCCAATCGCCATGCCTTTCGGATAACATCGGGAGATGGATGGCAGCCAGTCACTTGGAGAAGGATTTGCTGTTTTTTCCAGTTGCACCTTATCTTCAACCCAACCACCTGTTACATTGATATCTCCAAGACATGCGGAAGCAACAATATCGGAACTATGCCACAATAAAGGCTTCCCCACTCACAGGCCTACTATAAATATCCAACCAAATGGGGTTTTCAAAGACCCGCAATAAAAATCCCTAGGTGGTGGTGGCTGCGCCATGCTCCCCCTGCCTGGGATTCAAGACTTCGATGCTCAAACTTGCTTCTTCCAATTTCAGATCCATCTGACTCGGCTCTACCTGAAAACACGAAAAATCATCCACCGAAAATCAACGTCCCCCCAAAAAAATCTAGAGGCTAATAATAAAACAAACAAAATACTTCATGTTGGCCCAAACCAAACAAATCACACCTTAACCTTGAAGGTTCCCATCTTCAATATCCGTTTCTCTATTTTTTTCCACTTCCAAAGCTCACTTTCATGTTGAATTGAAAGATTCGAATTCGGATCCCATGAAGTCCTGCCTCTAAGCGAAGTCCAGGAGGCATGGCTTCTAATTTCAACCTGTCAAATGCTCTGTTTTGTTTTTTGGCATTTGTTTCGCCACTTTGATGATGTCTAAGGCAGGTTGCTTCACTTTTGACAAACAAAAATAGAGACAGTGAAAAAAACAACTGTGACCAACATATCCCCATGTGGCTTTGATCTTAAACATAACAACAACAAATAAATCAAGTTGAAATCATGTTGAATGCCCCCCTTCTTAAAGCGTCATGTCGTTTCTTCTTTCGTTCGCCGGCGTTTTTCCAACACAACGAACCGTCGACTTGAATCGATTTTTTGGTGCGCCTCAACAAGGGCATGATGGAATCCGATAAGGCAAAGGTGGCATCATCAAAGCTGACACAAACCTGCTGGGAAATCCAGTTGAACTCTGTTGAAATGTAGGGACCTCGCAGAAATTTACTTCAAGTATGTTCAAGTTGAAATAGTTGGGGATCTTTGCAAAATCAAGGATCCAAAAATGTCCTAGAATATGGATTTTGAAAGGGTCATGCTACTTCCATTCCGGAGGGGATCTGAGACACCTTTTGATTTGAGACACATCGCTATGCAGTCAAGTTGGACTTCTCCCTAGTTGAAAAGATGGAAATCGTTCAACACGACCCAGTTTGAGCATCAACAAATGATGGCCAAATAAAAATAACGTCCTTTGATCTTTAAGCAGCACCATTATCCAAAAATCAACAAAAATCCTGCAAAGTCGATCAAAAATAGAATCCACAAATCCCAAGATGATATATATATATATACACATATATATATATATCCATTTTTCCAAAGATGGGTTTCTTCACAAATGCACCGTTTCACCAAGGCTCTGTCGTTCGCATGGGTTTCTTCTGCAACTCCTCTGCCCTCGGTCCAAGCTCGAATCATTCCAAATGACGAAGTCCAAACATCACTTCGATATGCATTGATGATTGATACATGATTATGATTGATTATGTATTATATATACACATCCCAAATTCGGGGCCCTAAAAATTCACTGCTTTCTGGCCTAGAGAATTCATCATTCCTTGCATTTTCCAATTACACATTGGGTTGGTACCTCTCAAAACATCGGTTCACCCCCACCCCCCGCCCCCGGAACCTGTGCAATGCTGCAAAGTCGTCACCCAAAACATCGGAGATGGTACTTCTTCGGTCCATACCTGGAGAGTTTGGGAAATAGATGTCATCTATTTTTGCATCCGTCAGCCAAAATTCCGCCGCCGCCTTTGGTTGGTATCGTGATGGGTTTTTCCGCCGGCTCTGGTGATGGCTCCTGCGAGAACAAAATCCATAGGAATACACATCGGTTCGTCGTGTCTTTGTCGTGATGAGTTGAGGAAGTCATTTATGAAGCATGTGTTTTTTAAAGCTGACCAATTTGATTCCCATCTCCCAACCTGAATGAACAGTTTTTGCTTAACGATATTGTTGAAGAAGACCTTTCTACTCCACTATGAACAAGCTGAACTTGGCGACTTGGCGGTTTGGTTCTATGAGTTGCCAACAAAGACAAGTCAAACATGAATCTCGGCACACCAAAAAACTTCGCCAAGCAAAACAACCACCATCCATCAAGCACTATTTTTGGTGTGGTAAATCAGTAACCTTTTCTGTCACGTCATGGTTTGATCAAACATCGCATCATGCCTGCCTTGACTTCCGCTTCCACTGGCATTGTCCTTAGTGTCAAGACCACGGGAAGCGGATATGATGGAAAGGAGACGGAGATGCTTTTTGAAATGGATATTTTGAAAATGGATGTTGCACATTTCCAACTTCAAGTATTGACACTTTGGCACCGTTCATGCTAGTGCAACCCGGCCAATCAGTTGATATGTATGTAGATAGTTTATTCCGACTTCATCCCATTCCTGACAATGCTTTACGTGTTTCAAACATCCTTTCAGTGGTGATGGCTGGGATTGAAACCGTCATTATCAAGCACTTATCGTCCCTCGTTTGACGTTGGAGACCAAGGTTCAACATGGCTACCACGGCTTCAGGTAATCCCATCAAGAGATTCACTGATTCAGGAGAAGCAGATAGACTTAGTTGTCCCACCTGTGAGGCCAAGAAGGGATATGTTGTTTTAACAATCAGGAAAAGGCAAAATCGATGTGTTTTTTTGGGCAAAAGAAAGTATGACTCGAAATCCCTTCCCGTGTTTTTTTTTTAAATCCAGTGAGACATTTGGACGATTTGTTTGTGTTTCTTTCGCATCTGACCTTTGGGACTTGCAAAGTTGCAAATGCTGATGGTATCTTTGGGAAAACCAGCCCCATTTGTGATTCCTTGCGTAGCACTGAAATGCACTGAAGCACCTCCACTTGCTACTTTTCTTTTCATTGCAGGGCTACTCTTGCCACTAAAACACACACAAGTTTCCAACACAACTCTGACCTAAAACTCAAGCTTCCCAGGCAATCTAACCTGCACGGCCACGTCAACTGCTAAGCGATCCTTTTCCTCCATGTACCTCAATGCAAAACACAACCAACAAGGATAGGTTTGTTTCCCCTGTTTCAAGTTCTTCCCCTAACAAATCTCCGATTTCTCCAATGGTTTCGCTGAAATGAACAGTTGAACTTGTTGAATCCCAGGCACTTCACAGCGATATGGATGGGCAATGGTTCGACCATCTCCTTTGTTGTGGGCACCAAAAAAACCCTTGGTGACATCTTCAAACAACGCGATAATATGCGATAATAATAGCTGAAAAGCCTCACTACTGTAGTAGAGTTTTGTTTCATGACTCCCAAACTTCTTGAATATTCTGTATGAATTGGTATATTTCAAACATTTGGATGGTTTAACTCCGCTCAGTTTCTCAAACACAAAATCATAGGGGCAAGAATCTGACGGTTCAATCTGAAAGAACAACACTGAAGTCATCCTAGCAAATCAGCCTAGTTGTAATGTTGTCACAACAGTTATGCAGCAAGTTGAAAAACCAAAACAACTTCATGAGTCGACCTGTTTCCCTCCCAAATCGGCACGGGTTTCACCGTGAATTTCTAAATCGAGCCAAGGATCAAAGTGTTCGTTGTTGGAGTTGACTGTACAAATCAAGGTGTGGTTGAGATCGATGTTGAAACGGAGTTCTTGGTGCAGAACCATTTCTGGATTTTCTCCCATTTCGCAAGAGTTGGATCAAAAGTAGGGAGTAGAAAGTTTGGGACCAGAAAAACTTGGTCATCTTGCAATGTTTCGAAATTAAGAAATTTGCGAGTCAATGATTGTAAGCGTCAGCCGTTTGAGAGATGATGTGTTTACAACAAAATTTACTGTAAATCAATCATCAAACTGCCGCTGCAGTTGAACAGTTGCACATGATTCATATAGTATCAGGCCTTTTCAAATGCCGCATCTGCTTGTAAAATCAACTCACGCTAGTCAACCACCCAAGTACATGGCCCAATGGCCCAAGCCGTGTTGTTGTATATCCAACCTTTTCACCTCCAGCTTATGGCTGTCCGCCAACAAGCCAGGTATCTGTTGAATAAACACGGCTCAGGGCTCTTCAGTGACAGTTCACCCAGAGTAATGATGGCCTTCATTGGCGAGCGAAAATCCGAGGTTTGCTAGGTTGGCTTTCCAATCTCAAGAGCTGCCGATACAATGGGCAAACCTTCAAACCTTTGTAAACTTACAACACCCCAAACTTACAAAACTTCCACGAAGTTCATTTATCACCCATTTTCGCATATCCCCTTCTGCCTTTTCCATGGATGCCACAGGAACATGTACCGTAGGTGAAGCCAAAATGATTTCCAAACCTCGTGTACCGACAGAACATGCAACACCTCTCAAAAGGTTGAGATTCATCATGCATACATCATCTTCATCCATCACCGTCCATCGTCTTACATCATCATCATCATCACCATCATCAACATCATCATCATCATCATCATAATCACCATCCATCGTCTTACATCATCATCATCATCATCATCATCATCATCATCATCATCAT
>Ga0126337_10000762_pt1 | contig 17713 bp, 15 predicted proteins | sample DipCmetagenome_FD_92527 | JGI IMG/M metagenome (GOLD analysis project Ga0126337, IMG submission 92527) | Coral microbial communities from La Bocana,Puerto Morelos, Mexico - Diploria C A metagenome | ecosystem: Host-associated > Invertebrates > Cnidaria > Coral | place: La Bocana,Puerto Morelos... | reverse complement strand
CCCCCCCCGGCAATCGCTTGGGCATTTGAACTTTGAAGATTAGCTCATTTTAATTCCTGACCCCTTGGTCAAAATTGCATTCAAATTCCCTACCCAAGTGCTGGATTTGATATTCAAATGCATTTTACAGCATTTATTCATTCACTATTCAATAGCAGTTCATGCTCTATGAACAACAACTACTTTTTGAAAAAGGCAAGATCAGTGACTGTGATGTTCTATGCATTGACCAGCAATTGATTTGACTATAAAGGCTTTAAAACCTAAAAGCACACAACTCAAATACACTCTAATTAGTTTTTAAGCATACCTTCAAAAATGCTGCAAAAACTTGCCAGTCATTTGCAAACTAAAGCAACTTCTTTCTTTTTGTATGTATTTCACTGGAAAGACACTTTTGGTTTAAATCCCTCACTCCACTCAGGCAAGGTTCAGATTCCTCATCCCTGGGAAGGCCATTTGTGTCAAATTCCCTACTCCCTGGTCATGGAAGACAGTCAAATGCCTGTGAGTTGCCTGGTGTTGGGATGTTGCAGCTTTAAATTGATTGGTGCATAATTACAAGTTTTGAGCTGTTAGTTAGTTATTTCATTTCATTTCCTTTTATTGCGTATTTGAAATTCTTGTTCTTTTCTAGGAACCCCTGGAAGAAGATCTTGACACTGAATTTGATAATTTAAAAGAGAGCACTGGTAAGAGAAGCTGACTTAATGCTCACATTAAATGTAAAATTTATTTTGAGCATCGATCCCTGGTTGCACAGTCATTGGTTTGAACCCAAGAGTATCAGAAGTTAGACAGTATAGTGATCATCCGGGTGAGAGTAGTTCTGAAAAGAACTGTTTTTGGTGACTTACATTTCAACAACCTGAGAGGAAGTCATCTTCTGTGTCCTGCATTGGTGAGATTGGCAGAAGCCTTAGCATGAGACTAACTGAACACAAATGAGAAATGGGAAATGGTGATGGCAACAATCACATTGCTGTACATCATCAACTGGCAAACCACAACACTGATTGGGACTCTGCTCAGTAACCCACTTAACAAACTATTTTCAGTGACTGACATTGGAAAGCTGGTACACTAACTTACATGTAGAACAAATGCCTCTTAAGAATCCCAGTTCATAAAAATGAAACATATCTTGTCAAGGGTTAAAACTTTGATTTCGCTCATATTTAAGGCATGATGAAAGCTACTTCAAGGATAGTTATAATTGGCAAAATATCCTTTTGCCATTTGAGGTGCCATTTTATAAACCGAGCTTGAGAGACTTGCATGCAAGAAGTAATGTTTTAAGCACCCAAATAGTTCAATGTTTAAATGTGTACTGGGCTAATTTTGGGAAATGTTGTATTGGTTTTTTTTGGTTCAAAAGACATGTATTTCATTTACTTAAACATACTTTGTGAATATAGTTAATTTTCATTGTTTGTGAAAGCTTCAAACGATCAATTAAGCTTCTGTAAGTTGAATTGTAGAAGGATGCTTTTTGAAAGTACATTAAATGTATCTGACCTTCTCTCATCTACTCTACAAGCACATCTGACCTTCTCTCATCATTAATACATGCCACATGTCTTGACCTTTATTAAGATGAAATAGACACAGAGTTGATAATTGTTGATTAAAATATTGTTCTTACCTTATTTGCCGTAAAAGGCAGGTCCAAGGTCCAAGTTTATGTTTCTCTCACCATTTGATGCATTTTAAGCAGTCAAGTTTGCTTCCGGTCCGCAAGGGGTTTATTCATTCCAGGTATGTTGGCAATAATTCAGGCCGCAATAATCCCCAAATTTGTTTATAAATGTGCACTACCACCAATACCAAATGAACTGATGAAACAGTTAAATCAGTTACTATTCAAATTCTGACTTATGGAAAGGAACAGACAACGTAAGGCATGTTAAAAAGTAATTGGCAAAGAATCATTTGGAATAATGAAGAAATACAAGTAGATTAAACAACAAAACAACCATAATGTTTTAAAAATCATCAAATGCGATCGTATCCGCAGAGGATTCTGTATGAATTCTACATAGGAGGTAACAGATGCGCTGGTATGTGAAAGCTTGCACCCCCAGGTTACAGTGGGCATCAGTGACATGCTGGAATGAGAGCCCACGAATGAAAGCTCATCAAAAAGTTCATGGCAGAGCTAGAGTGGTCCACTGCAAACATCTGTGCCTGAGTGAGTCAGATCAGAGTTTGTGCTGGAAGACAGCCATCTTTTAACTGGAAAAGGGTGCAGGGTGATTGCAGAATAGTGCCACCAGGTCCCCATTCTCAGTTTAACTCTGGGCATTATGATCTGAATGTGATAAAAGAACATTTTGTTGAGCTGCTGGCTGACACAGCAGCCAAGGTGCAAGTGGGGAAAAAGGCAAACAAGATGATTCATGAAGACCAGCAGCTTCTGCTCTGTAGACCTCATCAACTATCTTTGGCCAGGCACGAGCTATGATAAGTGGGTTAAAGCATACTGTGGTGCTATCTCCTCACGCTGGCAGAATGGGGAGAGTGCCTACTGAGTCTTGGGGGGGGGAAGGGGGGGCAAAGCCTGCTTTTCGGTATGACAGGCATCAGACCCACCAAGACAGCCACCCGCACGCGTGCAAGTGCATCATCAGCTATGATGCCAACATGCTCTATCTATCGACAATGTTGACAGACATGCCTTGTGGAAAAGAAAAGGTTGTGCATTACCATCCAGCAAAAGCCATACCCGCATTTACATTGAAATTTCAGTAAAACTGTGCGTGAAGTTTGAAGAAATGCCACTGTTTTCTTCACCAAACAGATTCCCACCAAAGCGGTGCTCCAAAACATAAAACATCACATGGCCTGCAAATGCGGAACAAGAGGCAAAGGCTGCCAGTTGACAGTTGCCACTAACTCTAAGTGCATGAACGGATCAGCATCGCAGGCCAGATAACAATGTAACTAACACAAGGCTTAATTCCTCAAGTGGAGGCAGTGTCCTTAAATAGTCTAGAACAACAGAAACATGCCATATGTCCTTGTAACATGGTTGGGAAGGCCTTGACTCAAAAACGCCTTGAAGGAACTGGGAAACCAAAGGGTGATTTCCAGGAGTGACAATCTCGAAGGAAGATAACTGTGGATAAAGCACTTCTGACTGTGTTTATACCACTATACGATAGGCAATTTTCAAACTGCTTATAAAGAAATTCCAGACCATTCTCTATATAAGCTGAAATGGGATTCGTAGTGTTTCACAGGTGGTGAAACATTTAGACCAATAAGTCCAATAATAACACTAACACATCAGATTGAACTCAACACACAAAACCATATGTTCCCTTTTTACTCCTATAATCCTCTTCGGTCATACAATGACATCATGAATACTACTAATACTTAATACCCCACAATAGGTAGAACCCTTGTTATTGCTGGTGGTAAGTCTGCTAATGTTTTTGGGTACCAGTTCGCCAAGATTTCATGATGATCTTTGCAGCCCCAGCTTCTGTAAAGCCCATTCTGTTTCTTTCCAGGGGAAGTGGTGATTCTCTATCTGCCTCCGTATATTTTGTTTTCCAGGAATATGTGTAACTGATAGCCAAACGCTATGGTCTATGTACCACAACCAGATTTGGTGTAAAAGTCGATTGTTTACTTGAGAACAGCATGTGCCCACTTGGGTAATGGTAGTAACTGCAGTAGTGTTATCAACCAGGAGTTTCACATGTTTACACTGGACTACACTTAAGAAAGATTTCAAGGCAAGGAAAAAAGCAAGCATTTCCAAATAATAAATGTCATGCTGTGCTTCTTCTGGAGACCAATTCCCTCCAGAGGTGACTGTATCAATACAGCATCCTGATCTAATTAGAGAGGCATATGTTGTCATAGTAACCTGGAGGTCTCCGTGGTTGATAAGGTAGCCTGTGGGCAGGGCAGAGACCCACCATTTTAGGTCAATTATTGCTTCCTGGGATAAGTTCATGTTCTTGTCAAAATTCCCTTTTAGAGCTCACATTTTGTCCATGTCAAGAAACTTATGGTGACCCCTGGAAAACTAGAGGTCATAAGCCCAACTACTTGAGCCACATCCTTCATAGAAGGGGAGACAGTATCGAGCAGTTTTTCAAATGTATCTTTTAATTTTAGAGCTCTGTCTGGAGTCAGTGAAACCTGCATCACAATAGAGTTGAGAACAAAACCAAGAAAAGTTATAATCTGTGTCAGAAGTAGGACAGACTTTTCAGGGTGAATTACAAACCCTACTTTGTCAAGCAAACTGGTTGTATCAATGACATTTTTGGTGCATTGGCTGAGATTATCTGCTGTCAACCATGAGTTGTCTATATATGCAACTGAAATGTGCCCTTGTTGTCTCAAAAGTGAAAAAAAATGGCTTTAGCAGCTCTGTGAGCTTCCTAGGGCAAGGTGCTAACCCATTCAGAAAACACACAAATTGGTACAAAGCTGCAAAGCTACAATGGTACAAAGCTACAAAGAATTGGTACAAGCTTGTGCTTGTTTCAATTGTTGTTGGTGCAGAAGGCATTGCTGTTCTTCCATATCTGGGACTTGCGGTTTCAACAGTGTTTCTGTTCTTGGTTTGTCTGCTCATAAGCCGTTGAGCTGGACTGATGTTTGTTCGTTGAGGTGTATTGGGTAATCAAGCTATGCCAAATGAATGTCATTATATTTCATCAGTAACTCCTTTGTTGTCTTGACTACAGCCTCCACTATTCCGTTGGCCTTTCTGTTGCCTGGGCTAACTGTCCGATGTTTGAACTGCCAGGCCTTCACAAAGTAGGCAAATTCTTGGGAGGTGAACTGGGGACCGTTGTCACTGACCGGAGTGTCAGGACACCGATATCTGGCAAAGTGATTCTTTAGCATGGTTACCATGGTAGGCGCACTTGTGCTAGCCAGCAGGTCTATTTCCCAGAAGTTGCTGTAACAGCCTACAGTGATGAGGAATTCTTTGCCATTGTAGGAAAATAGGTAGCAATCTGTTCCCATGGTCATTTTGGTACCTCAGTACTTCTCAGTGTCTCAGTGGGCGCATTGGTACTGCCTACAAGTTTTGCACGATTCCACTAGCTGTTTCATTTCTGTACTAATTCCAGGCCAAAAGATGCCCTCTCTGGCTTGTCTGAGGCTTGCTTATTTACCCATGTGTGGGGAGTGTATTTTCTGCTTCATTAGTTCTCTTAGCTTCTTGGGGTTGACCACTCGTTTGCCTCTGAAGATAAGACCATTCTGAACTGTCAGTTCATCTCTCTGGTTGAAGTAACAAAGGGCTACACTGTAAGAAGGGCATTGAGTACTTGTCATCTGGCCAGCCTTGAAGGATCATTTTCATCAGAATTTGCATTGTCTCGTCCGCTTGAGTTTCCTGTGTAATTTCCTCCAGTCTTGTTGACAAATTCGAAGCCTTTGTCGTCTGGTTCTGGACTCTTGGGCAGATACATGTATGCTCTTGAAAGCAAGTTGGCCAGGAACATATTCTTGCCACGTTCATAGCTGACTGTGATGTTATATTTTTGTAGTCACATCATCTTGGTTTAAAGCTATTTCAAGCTCCCTGCATCGTTGCAGTAATGCTTCCATTTTCTTGTCATGATCAGCATTTGCTTGTTCCACCGAATCTCCAAAGCCATAGATAAGGATATCGGCTATGTTTAGGATGCCTTCAAGTCCTTCTAATGTCTGATTGACAGGCTTCTGAGAAATCTCTGGAGAAACTGATAATCCAAAAGGTAACCTCAGCCAGAGGTACCTTCGGTACGTGTGTGAAAGGTTGTCAGCAGACTGGATTCATCATTGAGGACGCAATGCCAAAATCCAGAGCGAAGATTCACGGTACAGAAGACTTTTTCCTGGGATAGCTCAGCAAGTATCGATCGAACTCGTCAGAAAATTGCTTAATAACTTCTTCAGCTGCATTAAGAACTTCCACTTCTGCTTGCCTTGAGTGGGGAGGTGACGTCATGACGAAATTCTCTTGATTGACCGTGATTAGCCTCATGTGTTTGGCTGCTGTCACCAATAAGTGGTGTCAGATTTTCCATCACGACAATAAATTTGACAGAGTATTTTATCCAATTCTTTGGATTTCGAAGAACCATAGGAGTATTGGTAATTTCAGTTTTATTCCATGTTACAAGCTGTTTAGATGTTGGCGCAATGACAGAATTGCCAATAAGTGCCTCTGTAATGATGTTTATTGTCGCACCACAGTCAATTCAGAATTTGACAACATGGTGTCCGATTTCCATTCACATAGCCAGATTTCAGTGGGCTATCAGAATTTACAGGACAGACTAGTTGTGATGCTTGTCATGAAATCAATCTAGCTAGAGTCAGAGTTGTAGTCAGAGCTGGAGTTGGATGATTCTTTGACTGAGGTTTCGATCTGTTTAACACCAGCATCAAAACTTTATGATTTCTTCGATTTCCGACAAGCTTTTGCAAAATGGTTGTGGCATTCCCAACCAGGACACTTCTCTTTCTTTAGTACATGCTCTCCAACAAAATTGGCAGGTCTTGCGGCAGTTTCCATTTGAGTCATGCATGTTTTTGTTCTTCGGAATCTTGAAACGTGAGTCACACTGTTTAATCTTGTTGATTTCTTCGGTCTCCATGCCAGAATTTGCTTCAAGCTGTGAACTCGTTGCTTTGTTACTTCAGCATATGTCAATGCACTTACTTACGATGAGCTTTCTCTCTTGGAGGAGCCTTTTCCTCATTTGCTATCTTCTCATGATAATGCTGTCATGTAGGAACGTGCAGAAATTACAGGTTTGCAACTTGCGTAATGCTGCCACATACCCATTGATGGACTCATCTGCTTCCTGATCTCTTCTATTGAACACATATCTTTGGTACATTTCATTCACAATTTTAAATAAAATTTTAAATAAAAAAACTTGTGGGCAGCACCCAGCAACTTGTCTTGTATAACTGAGTTTATTAATCGACCGGTTTTGTCTGCTAGTGAGACTTCATCAGGATAAAACTACAAGATACATAAATGGAACTTATTTTAAGAGCTTTGTAGTACAAATCACGTTCCAACTAGGGTGCGAACAACAAAACACCTACAAGAAATACGCGCAGGAAATGACTAAAATCCTGTGCTAGAAAATGCGCAATGAGGATGAGGATGAGGAAATCTTCAAACTCTTTGCTAGCTAAGTTGCTGCCATTGTCTGTGACAACAATTTCCGGTAGGCTGTGTGTTGTGAAAGCGATTCTCAACTTCTCAACCTTTTTTTTCTCTTGCCTTGTTGCAAATAAAGTTGATCAAAATGAAATCTGAGGACAAAGAAAATGTTTACCCTAAAGAGCTGGGAAAAGTTCATGAACAGAATAGCAAGATTTGAGTAATAAAGTCATGGCAGTAATGTCACTTCAGCATCTCGGATCATGCATGATATGCATAATTTTGGTGAAGTCATAGCTTGCTCTAGACTTGCAAAGTTTTCTTTGGAGATGCTCCAAGACATGTAATTTTATCAGCTTAACATCTCAACAATCAACATTAAATGAAAAAACTGTATATCTATAAATCTTTGACAAAATTAGTTGGTAGCTGTATTTGGGGTTTTAAGTGATTAGATGCTCATGCATGCATGTTGTTTATATCATGAAATGTTATGCAAGTGTACCAATGTTTGAGTGACAATTGCTTTGCTTTTCTCCTCCCCTCTACCTATTCCAAGAGCCCCTCGTAGTCACAAACCCTAACATTTGATAAAGAATTTTTTCTGATTTTCAGTTGGGAATAACATGATGTGTTTCAAGCCTTATGTCTTAGGATAGGAATTGTCCTGCTCCTACCCATTAAATGGGATGACAGCATTGCATGAAGAACAAATAACAAATGGTTGCAAGAATTCAAGGATTCAAGCAGCAATTGATCAAATGCAATATTTTGGTGTAGTGCAAAGTAACTATCCATAATAACTAAACCATTTTTTGCTTAGATGCAGTGCTCATCATATGCACTGAAAGATTATCATGGATTCATGGTATTTGACCACTGAATACATTGACAGATATCATGTACATAGAAGCAACTTAACTGTCTAAATTACACAACATGTGCATGTATATGACAAATGGTGAGGGAAGCACATTAAATTGGCCTTTTTGACCTGCCTTTTTACAGCCAATAAGGTTTGAACATTTAACAATTATCAGCTCTGTGTCGTTTTCAACTTAATATAGGGCGTGACATATGGCCAGCAAGTGCTGAAATATATGTCCAACCCATAAATTGAATATCACTTTCAACAGACAAGACTTATAGCACCATTGACTTACACACAATATTCGGTTGACTCTGAAGCTGACTTCTGAGCAGGTTGTTGAAATGTCAGTCACCAGCAATAGTTCTTTTCAGAACTACCCTCTTGCAGACTATATCACTATACGTCCCCTAGTTGTTTCACATGGCAAATGACAAAGCATGTTTCAAATTGCCCCGGCTGCTTTAAAACCTGTAGTACATTTGAAACCTCTTACAAGATATGTAATTATTTTATATTTACTTTAAAGAAGTACAGGTCATAAGGAAAACTACATGTAAGTTTGGTACATGTATCTCTCATTCACTTGCTTTATTGATCAGACAATCGCCACAATTACATGTGTAATTGAGCCTCAAATATTTCTTCATACTATCAGAAGGTAGCTTAAGTTAACAGATTAGCTTTGTGTTTTATTCTATTTGTATCTTGGTAAGGATTTAGCAAATCTCCCTTTCAGTGCTGTTTACTCTTCTCATCTACCGGGGGTATTTAATTTTGTTGAATTTTTTTATCTAGAAAAATTGCTTATCCAATATCTTATTGTTGTTTTGGACAACTTACATTGTCTAAAAGTTTGCAGCAATAAGCATGTTATACATTGGTGGAGTGTAGTTCATCTTGTTGTATGCAGATCCTTGATGAATGAAGTAAATAAATAAATATCATTAACCATTAATGCTGTTTCAACCATTAAGTCAGTTTTCTTGGCTGTCATGACTCTAGATAATAGATTTTCCAAAGATTAGGTACATAAATGTACAATGATTATTATTTTAATCTGGAGCATGTGTGCATCAGCCATATGCATCATAGGGTTAAGCCTTTTCATTCAGTGCTTAGGACATATTATTATTAGTAAGGGCTTATTATTCAGTTTATACTAGAGACTACTTGTACCTGTTGTGCTTTAATTTGTTTTTTTTGTCATGAATGATAAGTGTTTACCAAGAAAAGAAACAGAAGACAGCGACTTCCTGCTCCAAGAGAGAGAAGTTCAATAAGAAGTCTAATAAAGTAGGTGCACATAAGAGTTTTCTTTTAATTTAGCCATTCTTTGTATTACTAAAAGCAATGACTGAGCATCAAAACTTGATGCTCAAAAAAATGTTAATGCTGACTGCTGTTTTGGCTACCAAAAGAGCCTTATAAGTCGGTGGAAAGATTTGAATGCACTGCTTGTTGCTTCTTTGTTTCTGCTTGTGTTTACTTGGCCATGCGTTTTTGTACAGTGCTCCTCTGCAGCCATTTTTGTTGATTAAATAAATTAAATTTCTTAGCAAAAAATTACATGTGTCATGAGAGAGAGCAAGGGAAGCAATAAGAAGGATAAACAGAATGTTTCACTGAAAACCCATTTTGAGTAGGCTGTTATCTTACAAGATAGGAGTAAGAAGAGTAAGTCCTGGATTTCATATAGTTGCTGTAATGGTGGCTTTTGCCTGCATAAGGCTTTTCTGTCCAATGCCTTTTTTTGTAATGCCTTTTGGCTTGATACATTATTGTGTGATGCCTTTTTGCATTATGCTGTTTTACATGATGCCTTTGAGCTTTGTGCCTTTCAACACTGAGCTTTTGCATGATGCAGTTACTCTTGATGCCTTTGAGGTTGATGCCTTTGAGCACGATGCCTTTCAGTGTGGTGCCTATTTAGCTGTATGCTCTCAAGTGTGATACTTTTTGACTTGATATCTTATTGTGTGATGACTTTTTGCATGATGCCTTTTTTGTGTGATGCCTTTTTTTGTGATGCTTTTGAGCATGGTGCCTTTCAGTATCATGCCTTTTTGCATGATGCATTTTCTCTTGATGCCTTTGAGTGTGATGCCTATCACTGTGATGACCTTCAATCTGATGCCTTTTTGGCTGGATGTCTTTGAGCATGATGCTTTTTCGCTTGATGCCTTTCAGTGTGATGACCTTCAACATGATGCCTTTAAAGGCACATGTTTTCAAACTATAAATATCGCTTGGTTATAAGGTGCACCGTTGTTTGGGGAGTAAAGATCGGTCAAGTTTATTGTAAATTCTTTCATAAACTTACACTGTACAAAAAAGCGAAAAAGACGTGTATTGATTTTAGTTTAGTTAATTAACAAAAGCAAATTTTTGCACACGCGAGCGACCATGCACACAAACAAAAGCCGCGATTAAACAAAAGCAAAATGTTACACATGATCAAAAGCCCAAAAACGTCACACATTTAATCACAGTGATAAACAAAAGGCAAAAAAAGTCACACATTTAATGACAACCTATCGGTACATATTAATTTTTAGCCTTCCCTCTCGGGAAACATGGTTTTAAAGAATAAGAACAATTCGATCAGCAAAATCAGTAGTTGCCAATTTACTTCACCTGGTGAACATTAGCTTGCGAAGTATACATCCAGTACAATCATGCCAAGCACTCGCCGTCATTCTTACAAATCTTAGCCGAGGCTGAACTTTCCTCTACAAGAGTAATGGTTGAATGCACCGTTGGTGTTTTAAAAAGTAGATGGAGAATACTTCTCAAACAAGTTGACAGTGGAATACTATTTGCAGTATGTAATGCTGTAGCCTGTACAGTTTTGAACAACATTTGCATCAGAAGCGGCAATGAATGGAAAGATGAAGAAGGCAAAGATGATTGTGACCCTGGAGGTTAACCTCTGAACGTGATCTGCGACGGGGATAACATAAGGGAAGTCCTTAAAGATTTCCTTTAAACCTTTATGCACTTGATGCCAGAGAACAGTTACTACCATCCACTAATTGCATTCTGGAGGCTGTAGAGATTTGCTTTAAGAGCAATCACTCAGTTTTCAATGAGAAATTCTACCTTCAAATCCACGGCACAGTTATGGGGCCTAAAAATGCCTGTAGCTATGCCGATATAGCCATGGGCGAAATAGACCACAAGGCTAAACATTGTGGCCCTATCAAGCCCTCGCAATGGTGGAGATATCGCTATGATATTTTTGATCTCTGGCAGCAAGGCCTTGCTGCACTGAACTCTTTCACTGAGTACATAAATTCGCTGTATCCCACGATAAATTTGAATTGGTCTTTTCCGAAAGATGTCTCACTCCATTTGGTTGATGGTGTTATTCAAACTGATGTTTATTCAAAACCTACTGATAGCCACTTGTATCTTACTCCATCCAGTGCCCACCCCAAGCATGTCTTGAAAGCGATCCCATTTGGTGTCGCTTCGAGACTATGCAGAAATTGTTCTGAGGACAATTTTTTAAAGAGTAGGCTGGAGGAGTACAAGAGCTACTTAATTGATCAGGGATATCCAGCAGAATTGGTCTCACATGAATTTTCTAGAGCAGCAAGGATTCCAAGAAATGACTTACTTAAGGCCAAAGTCAAAGATTCCAAAAGGATTTTCCCCTTCATTTTCATGTATAATCCTAATTACTGCTATTTTCTAAGAAATTTGTCAGTGCCCCAACTAGTACATTCATTGTGTTAGCTTGTTGCTCTTGAACCCTTGTAAAGGTTTCCATGAATGCGTTCATTTCCTTTCACTGTTTTTCCATTCCTAACAAGGGCGATTTAATCAGGTCTTTTTCTTAATTCCTTTCTTCAGGCCTAGCTCTTTTACGTTTCCTTTTGCGCTCCATTCAAAGGTTTATCAGAGCTTATGTTCCTCATTCGTCCATTTGTTGTACTGTTTTTTTTTTGTCTGAGCTGTATGTTCTCCCGTCACTTTAACATCCAGTGCATTGCTGACGCTTTCAAAGTTGAACCACTTGGGCTATTGGAGCTATTGCTAGAAGTTGCTGTCGAACTGATGGATTGGTTCTGAGCACTCGCCAAAATGCCGCTAGGGCCTGGTAAGACCAAGTCTGGTTGAGCCTGCCCCACCCATGCACTATGGCGTCTTTGAAGTTTAGTCGATTTTTCCAATTTTTTCTTTACTGGCAAAAAGCCGGCCGGATTAGGAAATGTGACATGATGACAGATTTTTAATCTAAAACAAACACAAATTTGAATGAAATTTCACAAGTGCGACCGGGCCCATATTGCTTCTCATAAGTGCCTTGGTATTTTCTCCTATAGATGTCTACGTAAAGAGGCCAAAATAATATTTCCTGAGTTAGTGGCATTAAAACTTGTCAAATTGTACATTTGTGGCAAAAGAAACCAGGGAACTTCTCAAATATTGCTGCGGACTTGAAAGTGCAAATTGTTTTAATCAGTCTTAGGGAACTTGTTCACCGATATGTACTTCTCATCAAGAATGTTAGCAAGGTGGCATTGTTTACCTTCAATACTTCTGCTTTTAGGCTTGGGTAAATCTGTAATATTATTACTGTGTTATTTACTGATTGATTGTTTTTTTGATTTCCTCCAGTTTTATGAAGTCAGTTGTTGGAAAGGATTTGACAAAAGTAACCATGCCAGTTCATTTTAATGAACCACTTTCATTTTTACAGGTGATGTATCAGTTATTTACTTGTGGTATTCTTGTACATTCCATTCATTTATTGTGCATAAGAATTACCGTAAAGACTTGTGTATAAGCCGCACCTTTTTGCTTAAGTTTTGGGCCAAAAATTGCTTGTCCATGGGCATATGTCAATAAATTTAGATAATTGTATAAAAGTGTTCACAACACCTCAGGGTTGCATCATGACTTAGTGATAAAATGTCTTGACTCAACAGTCTAAATTTTAAATGTCCACTATTTGATAACTGTCCCGAAAACTTCATCATCTACAATGTTCACTGTTGGAAACTACACCATTTCATCTCATGTGTTCAGTTCAATATTCACACAGAAACCTCAACAGGAATTAAGTCCTGTATCACTCCACATAATACTTGTGGCTTTCAATCCTCCTCTCCAGCAATCTTGACCTTTGCTGAACAAATCTGACCATCTTTCCCTGGCAACAGTTCATCAACCTTTCCCAGTTTCCAAAATGTTCTTTTCTTCAGATCAGACTTCTCAATCACTGTCACCTACTGAGATTGTGCTCTCCTTGTTTTGCATCTCTCATTAGCACGCTCTCGTAGACTCAAAAGATACTCATGCTGTCTTCTCTTTGTAAACTCATGAGGGAGTTGTTGATGATACTTAGCTCTCTTTGTCAAGGTCTGGTTAACACTAACAACTTTGAAATGCTGATTACTTTGTGCAATAGTAATTCGTCTGCCAGTAATTAGATGAAATGGCGTAAGTGGAATGGAAGTGGACTCTTCATCATCATAGACATACATGTATGTTAATGGTTGTGCAGTTACGATTGCCTTGATCTCCACTTTTGCGCTTTGTAGTTCATCATAGTTTAATGTAGTGCGTCCCACTGTTTCTTCAAGGGTTGTTTCACTGTTTTAACCATGCCTTCCCAAAACCTCTCCCACTTGCTCAATTATAAAGTTCCATGTGATTCAATTGTCAGTTAAGTATTGCATTTGTTTGATTGTATGATCTTCCTTATATCACTGGATGCAGATCTGGCACCCTTTCTTAAAATTTGCTTCACAACTTCTCAACCTCTTGGTACCTAGAACCTCTCTCGAATAGTGGTTAAGCAGGGCTGGAAATAATTTTTTTCACCTGAAAGGACATATGTCCTACTAAGGCACCATCTTGGTCGGACAAAACAAAATTGTGGTCGGACATGACCCAAAACAAAAGGTTGAATTTTATTTCCTTGAAATTACCGAGCTATCACTTTGTTTGCACTTCTGTTACTTATTACTATCAACAGTAAAATATACCACTTTACGTCCTCTTAGGTGAGGCAGTTTGACAAAAAATATCAACCTAGAAAAAAAAAGCAGTCGGTCTGCATTCCAAAAGTTTTCACGCGATATTATTGCCGTGGAAGAAAAAATTGGGCATTTTATTATGCTATTGCTTGCTAAAAATTTCCTTTTGGAACTATTTAAGGTATGAGCATATGGATAAATGAATCAAAGTACCGAATACGGAGGATTTCAATTCATTACCATCTCTACATTTAAAGTACAAAACATTGAAATGGCCTTGAAATCGACCTCATCGATTGAAGACATTGAATTGTGATATCTTAAAACACTTGAGTGACTAGAAAAAAATTCAAACTTGGAAGAATTTAAACTTGCTTAGTGTTGAATTCAAGGAGAATAAAGCGCCATGAAAAAAGGAAAGAACGCGAATAATAAATTATGCGTGAGGTTTTCGAAACGAAAAACAAGAAAGCCATTGCAAAGCGTTGCGCTAATTAACATTTGCACAAATATTCACTCTTATCTTGAGCTTGTACAGATTCGATACAGATCGGGAGAGAAGTTTGGTTCAGCCTACAGACATGACAAAAAAATAAAATAAACCAAGGGTAGATTAAGAGCCGCGCTCGGCCCATGGCCGCACTGTTAAAAATAAACCAAAGGTAGATTAAGAACCGCGCTCGGCCCATGGCCGCGCGGTTAATTAATTACATCCTTAGCCACCACAAAAGGAGCGGAACATCAAACACGCTATTTACCGATGGTGTCAAACTGCCCAAGCAAAAACCTCAATGCACTGGATAGGTAAGCAGTCAATATTCGTTCTTAGCTTTTTGTTTTGTGAATGTGTGTTAGGTTGTCCAAGCCTTATACTTGTTATAGCCGCTCTGTATGAGTGTGTTTTGTGGTTAGCTTTTAGATCAGTATCCGCTTCCAATGTTTGGAAGCTACCGTTTATATACAGAATTAGCTTGTTTAAGGATTATTATAGAAAACCGTTAATTTAAATCACCTGTATTATCTTAAACATGGTTGTGACACTTCAGCTGCTTGCAGAAATAATTTTTATTTCTAAACATTTTAAGGATACATGGATCTTAAAATATACTCACTTAATGTAAGAGGGTTGGGAGACATGCTAAAGAGAAGGGAAATGTTCTCTTAGCTCAGGGCAAAAAATAGCTCCATTTATTTTCTACAAGAAGGTCGTTGCTGCGAGAGCACGTCCACTATGTAGTGGGCAGAATGAGGGTACAAATCCTTTTTTAGTTGCTGTACAGGCACTAAGGCAGGAGTTGCAATTTTTTGCAATAATACATTCGATTTCAAAATGAAATGAGTGTACTGTGAAACAAATGGACAATTCATTATTTGTGACATCCAAACCAACCAAAAGCATATAACGCTGGCCACCATTTACGCTCCCAACGATGATGACGCGGCTTTCTTCGAAGGTTTCTTCAGACATTTATCACATTTTCAATGTGAAGAAGTAGTTATTGGTGGCCATTTCAATTTAGTGCATAATTTAGGTAAATACAAGAAAGGTGGTGTCGCAAGAACACACAATAATTCAGTTACAGTCTTTCGGGAATTTATGGAAAACTTAGATCTGATTGATTTTTTTTTTGTAATTTGTTTATTTTTTCAACATACGCATGTTACAGTTACAATAACTTACAATACACTACTCACAGTATATAGCTTACAATATAACATACACTTAAACTACTTACGTTACACTACAAATGTACATTTTTCTTAAAATTATAATACACGAAGGCAGTACAGAGAAAAAGGAAAGAAATACATCACTTATAGTATATAGTTACATTACATAACATACAAGAGTCAATTGCCCAGCCCATGGTTAATAGATAATAGTTCCAAGAAAGAAAGAAATGCCGTGATCCTGTTAGCTATTTTAATTAGAGAGGAGGTAACCTAACAGATCCTTCCATTTGTTATAATGAACACTAATCCTGTTATTTTCTTTAGCAATCAAACATTCAGAATCGAAAACTGCTTTCAAAGATTGTGTGAAACTGGTTGTACTAGGAAGAGAGTTGTTAAGTTTACATCTGAAAATGTATTGTTTACCTAGTAGTATTAGATGGTTCTTGAGAGATACATTTTCAACTGCTTCGGTGATCCTAGGCTTCGGTGATCACTAGGATCACCTCTCTTTCGATGAGCTCATAACCCCCCAATAAATGCTTAATCGATTGCCAAAAGTTTGCTATCAAAGGACAATGAAAATAAAATGGGACATGTTTTCCTCTGAGAAAGCTTAGCTAATGAGCGTGGTGGTGTGTGGACGTCTCATTTTTGGCTTCGCAAATTTGATCCGTTTGACCCTTTTCTTTTTGAAATTTGGAATTCCTACCATGTCCAAAGCTGCTGTCGCTAGTCTTCAAAAAGAAAACGAAAGTCTCAAGGAGCAAATAGCCGCCCTAAAGCAGAATTTCGTGGACTTACAAAAGTCGCTCGAGCGTGATGAACTGCTGACAGCCAGTAATGGCGCCCATTCAACTCCGAGCTCACTTGACCCTGAGACCTCAACTTCCCTACAATTCTATAGCCAGTCGTATGATGATTTAAACCAATTCTGCCTGAATGCCAACAAAGAAATCGAAAAGCTTTGGTCCCGACTTAATCTGCTGTCAGGCCAAGTAGAGAAAGTTGCAATTACAATCAAAGAGATTCAACGCTACAGTTATCAATACAACATCAAGATCATTGGTCTGCCAGAAACTGACGTACACGAATCAGCCTCTACTACCATTGCCCTATGTCTCAGCCTCTTCAATGCCGCAGGAATCAATATATGTACCCAGGATATTGACATTGCTCATCGCATACCAACCAGAAATGCAATTCCCGGCCTGAGGCCAGTGATATGTAAATTTACGCGAAGGATCACCAAAGAACTAGTCATGAAAGGAAGAAAGGATGCTTGCAAGGTTCAAGCTACTGCTATTGGATTGCCAGCTGAAAGTTCGATGGAGGGAGTTAAATTATTTGACCATCTTACGCCCCAAGTCCAGCAACTCCTGGCAGATGTCAAAAAGTTTCAAAACAGAAATGGCTTCACGTTCTGCTGGTCAAAGAATTTCATTGTGTATCTTCGTAAGTCTGGCACCTCTCGCCCAATTCCGATTAAGTCTCGACAAGACCTAGAGGCATTTGCTCAACAAGAGGGACTTCCTTTGAGCTAAGTACTTTGTCTGTTTACTATCAGTATATTATCTTACTCGTTATGCGTGATGTCTAATGACACTTATTCTACACATTTGTCATCTGTTTTTCCATTTAACAGTTTAGACGAAAGCGCATTGCATCTGGTGCTTTATGAGCTATCTCATGGCTCCTTAAATTGCGACTATAGTCACCTTGAAACGCTCTTATTTAATCCTATCAAGCGTTCCAAGCTTTGTAATCCATTTTTTAGTTATCTTGATCCTGAATCTAATTTTGTTACTCGTTTGCCCACTAGTAACTACGTAGTTGAGGAAGAACTCAATGATCGTTTAGACTATGTCAATAATAATATCAACTTTTCTATTATGCACTTGAACGCACGAAGCCTGTTAGGAAATTTGGATAAATTTAAGCTAATGTTAGGAAATCTGCGAAATTTATTCTCTGTCATCGGCGTGTCAGAAACTTGGCTAAGCGACACCACTGCAGAACAGGTGGATATCACTGGAT
>Ga0126337_10000761_pt1 | contig 17724 bp, 9 predicted proteins | sample DipCmetagenome_FD_92527 | JGI IMG/M metagenome (GOLD analysis project Ga0126337, IMG submission 92527) | Coral microbial communities from La Bocana,Puerto Morelos, Mexico - Diploria C A metagenome | ecosystem: Host-associated > Invertebrates > Cnidaria > Coral | place: La Bocana,Puerto Morelos... | reverse complement strand
TCACTTATACAACATATTATTAGGATAGTTTGCCTCTGTTGACTTATCTTTGATATTTTAACCTAAAGATCCTGGAGACCTTGCTGAATTACGCGCACCAATTTATCAAAATCAGACTAGTTTCCACACGCCTTATCTCTGAAACGAAGCCGGTGACCCCCAATTTTTATTTCACTTCTGAAACAAGTTAGTCATTATCTCTCCGCAGTAGAAGTTTTAAAAAATCTAACGAGTAGAAAAGTTAGAGTCCTTAAAGCGAGACCCTGGGAAAGAGGTTGCTGGAACTTTTACTCAATATAAACATTGTATTTATCCAGATAGAGGAAATATCTTTAGCCACGCAAGGTTTTTCAAGTAAGAAAATCTTAAGCCGGGTTATTAAATTTTCTGGCCCTGGCAGCTCCAAAGTTTCCCTAAGGCTTTGTTTTCGTGTGTTAAGACTTATATTGGTAATGTTTACACAACTAATTAGCATTTGAATGTACTTCCTAATCATTGACGTCTACACTGTTGTACAGTCTAACATGTGCACGGAAAAGCCAAAGCTTCAACGATAGAAAGGCGGTAAGGCAAAAAGCTGCCCTGTCTGTCGCACGCTAGACCTGCTCCATTTGTTATTTTTAAGTCTAATAAAGCTTACTGGGCGAGACAAAAGAATAGCATTTTCTTTATTCCTGAAACAATGGGGGCTCAGAACCAAGGGCCGTCCGGTCAAAACTTGCGCAAATTATGGGCAAGCGGTCAGGCGAGTCGTCTGAAAAAAATAAGACTTGCAAAAAGCAAGCAACGTTTGAGAACTGTTTTTCCGAAGGCCCAGCTGGGATTAAGGGTTTTTCCACATATATGCATACTTATGTTACTTTTTAGAGCTGTGGCAAATCGAACTCTCATTCCAAAACAACTTTGACCAAAGTCAAGATAAACAAAGCACTATACTACGTAAAAACCTACACGACAAGTAACTCACATAAATGAGCTACACTAAAGGAAACCTGCATTCTTTATAAGTTATGCCGTTTCTCTTCACCAAAATACTCTGACTCGTAAGATCAACAGATCGATCGCGCGGCGCCAACAATATCACCGTTCCTGTTCAAAATAATCCATACAAACAGGGCTAAATAATATTCATCGTTAAAATAACGTAGTCGAATAACAGTGGTGACCCTACTTCAAATAATTGACTTTCTCATTCAAGGAAACCTTCTTTGCTCAGCGAGAAGGGGAAACGTTTGGGCTCAGCGACTGTTAGCTGTTTACGCGCTCGTTTACATCGAGTTCTGATTTCTAACTTGTAGCTTACAACTTACCCTTCAATGCACTTGATACAAGCCAACTATGAGGGGAGAAATAGAATAGCAGAAGAGAGAAAGAGTTGAAGCGCTGAAACAACATGTTAACTCTCTCCTTCGACCTACAAACGTGTGAATGCGTGGTTTTACCGACGTCTTGTCGAAACGCACCATTACCTCTGCGCGGTTACTAAGCACCGTGTTAACAGGTACAGATAAACACGTGCTCCTGCTGCCTTGTACTCAATATACACGTACACGTATTTATTCAGACAGAGGAAATATCTTTAGCCGCAAGGTTTTTCAAGAGTTTTCTTTTATCCAGACGAACAAAGCCTTGAGAAATAGTGGAAATCTGCTGTCGAAAATTCCAATCGAAAAATGCCTTTATACTAGTAGAAATGTCTCGTGAGCTGAGTAAAGTCACTCCACGAGATATGCTCTAATCACTGTGCATTTATACTGATGCTTAATCCCGTGATTTGCTTACCTTGTTTTCCACTAGGATTTCCTCATCGAAACAAACATCACGTTTAAGGCTGGTGCAAATAACCCGTGACTAAATCCATACTTCAGTGTTGTTTTACACGAGACCTCCTGACTAAAATACTGAGATTTCTTGTGACTAATTGCTTGGCTTTCAGTAAGAACTTCTTCATTCAAAAAAAAAAAACACTACGAAAATTCTAGTAGTCAAAATCTCGGGGGCTGCTCGTCATATACCAGGTAAGAAGTGTTTCAGTTCCTTTTTCTCTATCACACAGTGACACCTCCTCTATGGAATTACGTATACGTAAAAGCGATTGTTGCTCGTTGTACAGTGATCGGCCTTTGGGTGGGTAACATTTGTCAATTTATACCGCCTACTAGGGTGCTATAAATCTAAAATTTGCTTATGATTTATATCGGTTCCTTTCGGGTAAGTGAGGTAAAGAAATGACAGGAATTTAAATGAGCTAAACAACTGTTTTACAATTGAACTATATTATTTATGAGATCATCATACAGTAGTCACAGATCGATATCATGCACGCTGGGTAAAATAAGCCGCGCCCAGTGCCATGCCCACAAATAACCTTTTGAAATGGTAATGGCGAGTTCTCCGGGGGGAGGGGGGCTATTTAACTCTTCAGAGGACTGAGGCTTGATCTTTGATGAGTTGAGTAATACTTGGTCTGTACTTTCAAATTATTGGCATTTCGTTTCTATGAAGCAACTTCAAGTAGTCATTCAGTTAAATAGAGCTAATGGGGTTTGACGCTTTTAAAGGTGTCAGTTTTATTGGCTTTCAAGCAGATTAGTAGTGACTTTAGAAATTGTTAGAGTATACTATATTCTAGAAAAACTGATTGTCGGAGTTTGATGTTTTTTAAATTTCAAAACCAATTTACATACTTGCTTCTTTACTTCTCACAGAGTGACTACAACAATATATACTTAACAAGTATTTGCTGAGATTCAACAGAATTCAAAACCGAACTAAAATCTCAGCCAGCATAAAACTTGAGCAAGAGACAATATGGAAAGTACATCAACAGTCGTGTCAAATATGACCCAAACACCTAACAACAATGAAGTGCCCAGACTCCAGCTGGACAATTCCACATTCATAGCATATATTGTGGTGATGACCGCTATATTAGCAGTTGGCTTTGTAGGCAATGTTCTCACCATAGCTGTTTTACGATGTCGAGAACACAGAAATAAAAGCATCTCCCCCCTCATGATCAACCTAGCGGTCGCTGACATCATCATCATCGTATTTGGTTATCCAGTGGTGGTCGCCGCAAACGTCTCCTCAGGGCGTCTGATTCGTAGCACGTGTGTGTGGTCTGGATTTATCAACGGTGCTGTAGGAATCGCGGCCATTTCTAACATGACGATGATGAGCCTTGTGATGTACTCCTCCTTTCAGAGTCTCAACTGCACAACAAAAATCCCCAGAAAGAAAATGGCTGCAATGATCGCATTTACATGGCTGTACGGAATAATGGCTATGTTTCCACCGTTGGTGGGTTGGAACGAGTTCGTCCCAAGCGCCTCTGGGATCAGCTGTTGTCCTAACTGGGTGCCTGAAACAAAGGCTGGAGTGGCCTACAACGCTTTGTTGGTTTTTGTCGGCTTCGTAATCCCGCTGAGCGTCGTTATATTTTGTTACTACCGGATCTATAAGTATGTGATTTTGGCCCCATTTTTCTCGCAAGAAAAACACGGAAAATCCCGTTTCTCGGTCTCTCTTTGCTCCCCAACCCCACGTAAACGCTTGCAACGCAGGCTACTGAGGGAGGAGAAAAAAAGAGAGAGGTGCTCAAGGAACGGGACGGACGAGGGTTGGAAAAAAGCAAGGGATCTCCTCTCTCGGGAGAAGGGGTGAAGTGGGTTTATCAACTTTTGCCATGACTCGTTTTCAAGAAAAGTCGTTTTTAAGCGCTGTTATTATATATTTAAGGGCGTATAGGTGTTTGGTAAGAGAGAAGTGAATATATGAGTATATTTTTTCACTGGGCTGGCGGTCGGAAGAAGTATCCTTAGATACTCTCTCTCACAGTAACTTTATTGGCTTTACTCACTGCACAGACCTGGTTAGACCTGATCGAAACTTTCCTATTTTCATTGCAGCTTCATTCGCACACAGCAACCCTCGTCGGAAAACGCTTCAATTCGGACCAGCCGGAGAAAACACCAAATCAAGCTCGTACGCATGATTGCCATGGCGATTGCCGCTTTCGTGTTGAGCTGGTCTCCATACTGCATCGTGAGCATCGTCGCCACCATCCGGGGTGCTAATACGCTGACTCCCGGCGAGGCAGAGATCCCGGATTTGTTAGCCAAGGCTTCAGTCATCTACAACCCCATCGTGTACACTGCAATGAATGACAAGTTCCGCGCGTCTTTACCAAATGTTATTCCTTGCTTTCGCTACTGCTCTAAGGATTATCGCTTATCGGTTATCAGTCGCTCAAATTCAAGGTCTTATGATCATGAAATAAATACCAATACTGCCGAGCGGAAAAGGCATTCTCAATGCAAAACCTGAGCATACAGGGAGTTTCCTAAATGCCAAAAAAATTTAAAGAAAATCAAAATTATTTCAAAAGTTATTTTTCCCCTAGCGAAGTATTTTCTTATCCAGTTTTCTTAAGCAGTAAATGGATATGATAGGTGTACCACCCTCCAGCGCTTCCAATGGGTAGCAATTCAACCTCAGCAGAAAGTACATATCAGAGTGCCGCTGCAGATATAATTAACAGAGGTCTTTCGTTCAAAAACAGCTGGAGAGGAATCTTTTTTACTTCAGTTTATTTGATTGAACTGAAAAGCAGGTTTCATCCTTTTCTATGTTTGATTAATTTTCTACCGGTCACTGCTAAGGATCTGGAACTAGTAATATATCTGCGACAATGGACCCCTGGTTAGGTTCCCTTGAGTAGACAGTCGGGCCTCTTAATTAATTTAATAAGGACACCATTGAAAACGGATACACAGCCCAAATAATGAATTTCAGAAAAGAGAGCCGAGACCGTAGTCGATAAAAGCGAATGAGAAAATTTGGGCCCTTGGCAGTAACTCTAGAGAACTTGACTTCGTTATTCAGTTCCGAACTGAAAATTTTTCAGCGGCGGCACACCATAATAAAACACTGAAGCAGGTGTATATGAAATCAATTCAGCAAGAGCGAGATTGAAAAGAGATCTATAATCAGGCTTCGGGAGAACAATTCGCAATACCATCTTTTTCCCAAGGAAAGGAAGGCCTGCATGGTCGACTGAAATTTGTGAGAATTTAACAGATTTGTTTACCGATGTCAATTGCAAAAACCAACCTTCCACTGTAATATATTGTTATAATAAGACTTGTTTACGAATAAAGTCTAAGAAATCGGTAAACGAAAAAAGAACTTGTTGTTTTTTTGGCTTTCCGTTATCAGTGTTGTTGAAACGCTAGCCAATCAGTTCACGTTAAAGTAATTAGAGGCTCATATTTTTTGAACTGGTATCAATGTGAAGGCCTGTTGCCTCAACCTCGACTCTCAGGCTCCCAACAACTGATTGAAATCAGTGTTTACCCTGGATCAATATTAATTCAGACCTTACTCTTCGAGATTGATTACTTATAACATCAGGGACATCGGCGCACAAAGGGTTTACAGAAAATAACTGAATCACATTTTTACTTCAGCACTACGAACTAAACAGGTCTAAACATTATATTGTTCGCTGAGTGAATATAGGTTCAGTTTCGGGTGTCACTTAACTGGCTGCATGAGTGTTCTGAAATTTGCACCTAATATCTCTTGGCTCAAGGCCCAAACGTACGTATGCATGTGGTTAGTAATTCCGGTTTTACCAAATGTTAACGTATATTGCACGGTTACAAATAGGTTGAATTTTACGCGTCGTTTTTAAAAATATTGGCCACAAATTTGCAAGTAATTAATTAAGCCCTGGCTTCAAGGCACGTGGTGATATTTGATTGGTTCTTTAACTAAAACACAAGTTCCAGGCTCATTACTATATTTGTGGTTATTTATTTTATTTTCACTTGAAGACTTGGTCATAATAAAGCCGTGGATCCTTGCTATCCGACCTACCAAAATATCAGAGGAATTTGACCGATCCGAGCGTCCAAACTACATGTAACGAGACAGCAGTAACGTTAAGGACCGTTTAATTAAACAAGGTTGTTAGTTTCAATAGAAACTGATCCGATGAGTCAACAGAAGTGATTATGTCGCTATTTATCGACTTTATGTTAACCGCCGAATCGAGTTTGTAAAAATGACGTATTGTTTGTGAGCTATGAATACTCTCCGTTTGCTCTGCTCTGTCTAAAACTCAGCAGGGCGGTTAATTCACCTTCATCAACAATTCAAGCTCTGATAAAATCTAAATGCTCAGGATATGACATGAGACGAGCCCGTTTTATCAATATTCGCTTTGTTAAACTTTCAATAAATGCCCCCTCCCCCTCACTCCTTCAAAATAAAAAGCTGTTAAGAAAATGTAACATCTCAAGTCATTTACAGAACCCGTAAAGGTCCAAGTACAATTTATTATTTTCATATGTTGTTTTCTGGTAATGTCTGGAAGCTACGAACTAAACATTATATTGTTCGCTGAGTGAATATTGGTTCAATTTCGGGTGTCACTTAACTGACTGCATGAGTGCTCTGAAATTTTCACCTACATATCTCTTGGCTGAAGGCCCAAACGTTTGTATACGTGTGGTTGGTGATTCCGGCTTTACCAAACGTTAACATATATTGCACGGTTACAAATAGGTTGAATTTTACGTGTCGCTTTTAAAATTAAATATTGGACACAAATTTGCAAGTAATTACGCCCTTCCTTCAAGGCCGGGGCATGTGGTGATACCTGATTGGTTCTTTAACTAAAACACAAGTTGCAGGCTCATTACTATATGGTTATTTGTTTTCTTTAGCTTTTAGCAGTTGCTCTTTCACTTGAAGACTTGATCATAATAAAGCCGTGGATCCTTACTATCCGACCTATCGAAATTTCAGAAAGAACCAAGTTTAAGGAAATTGAGCGATCCGAGCGTCAAAACAAACAAAGACAGCAATAACGTTAAGGACCGTTTAATTAAGCAAGGTTACGTTAGTTTCTAAGTATAGACTTAACGCTGACTTAACAGAAAGTGATTATGTCGCTATTTATCGACTTTAAGTTAACGGCCGAATCGAGTTTGTAAAAATGATGTTTTGTGTGTGAGCCATGATTACTCTCACTTTGCTCACTTTGCTCTTGTCTGTCCAAACCCTCAGCAGGTTAATTCACCTTCATCAACAATTCAAGCTCTTATAGGCTCTAAATGTTTAGGATGTGACGTGAGACGAGCCCGCTTTATCAATATTCGCTTTCTTAAGCTTTCAATAAACGCCGCCGCCCCCAGGCTATTAGATATATTGAGGCAAACATGACGCTGCGAAACGCCTTATATATTGTGCTGTTTGTTGACTATTTGTCTACCTTGCTAGATTATGAAATGTTTTTGTATTGGCTAGAAGAAGCGAAAGAGAATAGGGGTAGCATTAAACACGGGCAAATAAACGAATTTCCTTCTACAAGGGTCTTCGTCTCTTTATGAGCAGAAGACGTCACCCATATCGCACACTATTGAAATCTGACAGAAGGACCCGTGTGGGAGAGTTCTTCCCCAGAATATCTACACGGATATGTACCGCCCAACGGGATCGTGATTTTGGGACTCCTGATCTAGGACAGGGTTCCTATTTTCGAAAAGTTTCGGGGTATAATATTTCGAACGTACGAAAGCTTATCAAATTAAGAAGTTATCTTGGGGTAACGCTAAGTTAATAGAGCGGAGTATAAAAAATTGAGCTATTTCTAGAACGGGGTACCATTTTAAATGCAAATTCTTTCTAAAACAGGGTCCAAATTTGGAGACCTGGGCGGCACATACGCACCCAGTTACACCCAATAACCCCCTATCCCCCAAGCTGGAAGCTGGTCACTACCTGACGACTGCAATAATTAACATCTATTTAAGATGTTTCTCACTATTTTTGCCAGATTATGGCGGTGAGAATGATTTAACAAACACACCGGACCACATCTATACATGTACTTTAATGAAGTTTCAGTTCAATATTTTGTTGATAAAGATTAGTCACGTGTACAGATGTCCTTTAAAAACTAACGGTAATACAAAATATTTAATACGGTCGAAATTTTCTCGCCGACTTCATTTCAGCAATTTTCTTCTTGTCGTTGTCGAATTTCTTGCGTAAACGTGCAATATCTGTCAAAAACAGAAAAGTTGAAAAGAAAAAACATGAGTTAACACCGAGTAATGCTTATAGTTTCAAAGTACTAATTAGTTTTAATGGAATTTCTAACTTCTAGCACGAGAGAACCTCGCTTCTCTCTCAACAAGGAGACCACTTATCATATGGTCCACGTTGCAACTGGTCCGTGTGTGACCTTCAGCTGAAGAAACCCATATGCTTCTGCCTAAGAATCATGAAACAGCAATTTCTTCCTCAAGCGCGACCCATGGTCTTTTCGTCCTTGTCAGAGAGCTTGCACACAGAATCGACGACTGATCTTCTTTCAGTTACAATTTACATTTTAATCATCATTTACTCACGTTCTCTTCTTGTCTCTCGTTGTTGAAACTGGTAAAAATTTAATAACGCCTGCTACAATAAAGGAAAACATAAAAGCATTAGCGTAGTAAAAGCATTAAGGTCACTGGTACCCGTTTATACACCTGGCCCGAAAGGTGAATGGGTGACGAATTCCCACGAAGACTCTGACCCCCTACCCCCTGTGATATTATTTTATCATGTAAGCCTGCAGGGGGTAGGGGGTCACAGAGTCTACGTGGGAATTTGTCACTCAAGGCGAATAACGTTATCCGCCGGATAAATCACTATCCAGCAGATAGCATGGCTTGTTTTGTTAACACTTATCCACTGGATAGCGATTTATCCGTTATCCAGCCTTCAAACAACTGGAGCCAGGGTGGAGAGAGGCACTGTGAGGGTAAAGTGTCTTACCCAAGAGAACAACACAATGTTACGGGCCAGGGCTCGAACCCAGACTGCTCGATCTGGAGATCAGCGCAATGCCTGTGTTGTAAGCGTTTCCGTGGGGTTGGGGTGCAAAGAAAGACCAAGGAACTGGATTTTCGGCGTTTTGCCTTCTCAGCTCTTGCCCCATATTTCGCACAGGCAAAACACCAAAAATCTCATTCCTTGCCAACCACACGGAAGCGCTTGCTACACAGGCTAGAGAGCACACTGAGTTCAAAAGTTTTCACAATTTAACCTCTAGAATATACATGTAACTCGATGTGGGCCTTCTCAAGAGAAAAAGCTATGGGAAATATTACAATTACAACATGTTTTCTCACATTTTTTAACATATATATTTTTTAAAATTAGTATTCCAATTTTGTATTTTTGGGAGCAATGCACTTTTATCAAGAGAATGGGAGAATGGGTAGCCACTCTCTGTCACAATGTTTTGAGAGTAAATAGTAAACTGTTAGTCATTACTCTCACATTGAATCACACAAAATAGTCAATCAAAGGTGGGCAAGTACACTTAAAATTTCTCTTAAGGTTTCTACTGAAGTGCACCCCTAGTTTTAAGATCATGCTTGAGTTCTCTCTCAGTCCATGAGATTTACAGTGGAGTACATCTCGCTCATTAACTATGCTCTTGTAACAGCTTCTGGATGGTGAAGTGGGTTGTTTTACACTGCAATCTTACCTTCTTTTTCTTCTTCCTCCTTTCTTGTAACTCAGCAGCATCCAGTCTGGGTGCAGCAGGGTTCCGTCCACCTCTTCCTACAGTCACCCAGCCCTCGTCATCAGGTTGGTTTCGTGCATCAGCCTCTTCCATTTCACTCTGGACACAAGAGATAAATATTTAAAGGCGTAATACTATCTATTTTTAACACTACCACAAGTGTACCACAAGTAACCTATTGACTTACCAGGTATTAATAAATAAATGTAATTGCATGACTGGTTCTGATACCACTACAAGGCAATTACGTAGGCCAGTAAATTAAAAAATAAAAATGACTTTAACGTGAAAAAGTAACACTAATTAAATTATAATGCACCTGTTCTTTTTTCTTGTCAAATGTTTCCATAAATTCATCCACTTCTGCCTGTAACTTTGTGGAGTCAGGATATTGCATGTGGTACTCTTGAGTCCATTCTACAAAACATATATATGTACAAAATGAAATGTTTTTAAAAGCTTTGAAAAGAAATTTTTATTCATCAGATAAACCTTGTTTTGAGGACATCACAGTAATGCTATTGTACATATGTATGCATTATTTGATGTGTCACCAATGCATTCCTGTTACATAGCTACTGGAAAACTGTTGTGTGATGGCACTCGGTATTGTCTCTAGTCTAGAACTTTTCGCGTAAAAATCATCAAACTAAAAATTGAGACAAACAAATGGTGGCAAATGCATGCACACGTAGATGTATCAAGGATTAACCATTCTATTGACTCCACATTAGAGCTTAGCAAGCTAATATTCTTATGAATGTGCACTATAAATGAGACTAAATAAAAATTATATTCATCAATAATGACAGCTGGCACCCTCCCTTTTAAGTCTGGTAAGGGTATGATGATAATTCAAACTAATTTACCCTGCATGGCATTACAAGCTACAGTGTACATGCATGTAGTCACTAATCCAGTAACATAGACATTGCCGATCCAATTTGTGTCTACATGTATGCTTACTTTTCATTCCTGTTGGTATTGGTTTTTTTTCTGATGATAACACTCTCACGGCAGAGCTATCTAAGTTCAATGCTGCAGTCAAGGAAGACGACTTTTTGAAAACAATATAGCCAACTTTAAATCCCTAAAGAAAACAAGAATTAGGTTACTAAGTACATTGTGAAGTAATAATTTAAGGGTTCAGTAGAAAAAGGGCATTAAAGATTTTTGGCTAAAACTGAACATTGCCAAAACAGCTCCAAATTTTACAAAGATCTCAGCATCTATTGGCTCATGGGTACTACTTTCTCAATAACATTCAAAAAAGCATCCACAGAAAAGTAAAAAGCATATTGAAAGATTATTTAAAAGTCCTTGAAGACTTATACAAGCTTGAAAACTCAATACGCTAACTAATATTATATATATAAGCCCTCTTAAGGTTTGCTGTGTCTAAATAACCGGCAGCCGTCCAAGGTTTTAAAATCACTACATGACCAGCAGTCTGCATTTTTCTCAAATTTTAAGGAATTGAAGGGACCCATCCATTCCAAACTATCATATGTCCATTAACAACCAGCAAGCGATCCAGAAGAGCTGTACAGATCGCAGGTCTAAGGTGTGGTTGCCGCTCAGCTCAGAGAGTGAGACCGTGGTTTGTGACACTTAGAAAATTTCAGGTCAACTGCTGGTCATGGTTTTCAAATTACTAAAAGCATAAACTGGAGTTAATGCTTTGCTCAATAGATCCTTGTGCTCCACTCATAGGTGATTTTCCAGCAATCGATTTCCCGCCCCTCGAACTGCAAACAGGTATTTTATCCTGGGCTCCACTGCTATAGGCCAATCAAAAGATTTATCCACACCTGCTTTTAGATCACCAGCCAATCAGCTCCAAGTAGTTTTACCTTGTTCATGTGCGAGTAGACCAATCGCAGTCGATCTCCACTCACAATTCAGTTCTTGGTTGACTCGAGCATTTATTTCCCATTCTTAGGCATAGCTCTTTACATAGGCTACATCATATAGACATGATGTATTTTTCTATAAAAAAAAAACTATCTTGTAATACCTTTAAAGTTGTTGTTAATAAATGGTTTTGGGGATAAGTGTCGCTGGCGACAACCCTTCAGTCCCACACTGAAGCGATGCCTGGGTTGCCACTTCCACTCCCTATCATCCCTCCAGGAGCTTGGCATAAGCACACACCACCCTGCCTCTGTTCCCTGTGACACCCATCTCATGGTCTTATATGCCACTCACTGACACTAGCCCCGAGTTCTGGCTTCGCATGTGCCAGGCAGCTCACAGGTCCAGGACAACTCTTATCCCCACACCTTTCTCCCACTTAAATGGTGTCTTTCCTATTGTGCGCAACATTAATTCCTAAATTTGTCAAAACTATCATACTGCTTTGAAACCGTGACTGGTAGTCGACCTAAAAATTTCCAAGTGTCACAAACCATGGTCTCGCTCTCTTAGCCGAACATCAACCATGCGTTAGACCTGCGATCTGTCCAGCTCTTCTGGATCTCTTGGCGGTTGTTACTTGGCATGTGATAGTTTCGATTCCTTAAAATTTGCGAAAAATATCAGATTGCCGGTCATTTAGTGATTTTAAAACCTTGACCGGCTGCCGGTCATTTAGACACAGCGTTTAAGGTTACCTTGATTTTATCTGAAGTGATGACTAGACTGGCCGTTTCCCTTTCTACGGGTCCAGGATGCTTGACAAGGAACACCTCCTTTACTGCTCCACAACAGCTAAATAACCGTTTTAACGAACCCTTGAATAATTTCAGAAATAGACTATAACATTAATGACTGTAGGTACGCAACGTGGTGATCATATAGCACTGAAAACAAATAAGTTCGGGCTTACCTTACTGCAATATGGGGGAATGTTCACGACGAACAGCGTCTTATCTGGTGGCTTTGATGTATCTTCGTCTCTTATTGTATGATTTTTGATATAAAGAAAATGATAAGAACTACAAGTGTCGCTAAATTTGACGCAAATGGTCCGGAATCCACCAACTTCGGACGCCATTTTGATTACTAAATTAGTAACCGCGCAAAGATCAGAGCATGCGTAGCCAGCGAACAAGGAAAAACATGGCGGAAACCTTGGAGGATTTGATAGGTACTATTCGATTCCCTTTAATTTGCTTGCTTAGAATTATTTCCGCATTTATTCGCAAATTAAACTATCTTTTAGATAAAGCTACGGATCCATCTAAAAGCCGAGAAGGTGTGGATTACACAACTCCAGTATGCGACAGAATAAATCTTGAGCTAGATGGGTGAGGACGGTTGATTTTAGCTCCGATTTTGCGTCAGTTTAGTTCAGCTTTAAGGCTCCAGCTTAAATATGTTATTATCTGTCTTCTAGTCCACTAATCGGAATACGTTACATTGCAACGAAAGTCAAGAGCGCCAGGGAAGAAGAGGCTCTTCTTGGACTTAATGTGAGTTTGAAATCTTTTGTTGCTAATTCGCAATCGCGTCAGCCAATGAAAATAAGGCAAGTACATACGTAGCAATGGTGATCCACATGGAGTCGTGCAAAAGAGTCCTTTGCAGATTCTTTAGTACTGCTTTGAATCTCGAATCACCTTGAATCATCAATGAAATCGATGCTTGGTAAATCATTCGTTAAATCAATTACAATCGATTTCCTGGTAATTAATGAGCATTGATTGGCATGGCGTTGACCAATCAAAAAGTCTCAAAACTGTACATATGTATTATTCCCATTTATTATGTCATCATTCATCTAGTTTTTTATTTATCTCTCCTTATATTTCTAATTATGAATTCTGATTAAAGAAGATATAGAAAACCTTTTGAAAGAAAAATGAACGCTATAAAATGTCATCTTGTCACAATCATTTAATGTAGATTCAAGCCATTGAGTTGCTTGTTAACACCTACATTAGACAGGCTTTTCAGCCAGGATTCAAAAAGTGAGCATCCCAAAATGCGCTTTAGGGCCTGGTCAAATTAATAATTTATAAGGTAACATGAAAAGTAAAACAGTTTTCTCTAAAAAGTGTCCGTCCACAGGACTCCTGGATGCTGGTCTGGCGAAAAGCCTGACGCTAGGGTATAACTGAACTGAATGACCTATTTTGATAATGGTAACAAGATGACACCAAATTGTCATGTTATAGTGTTTAATTTTTGGAAAAATATTTTTTTGTTTACTGGGACACAAGTTACATGTTCATGAATGCATAGTATTAGTTAGGCTTGAAATCTTATAAATATTTTTGTCATTATTCTTTTGATCAGCTTATTGAAGCATGTGTGCAAAACTGTGGGCAGCGATTTCATGCTGAAGTTGGGAAATACAGATTCCTTAATGAGCTAATTAAATTAATATCATCAAAGGTAACTGTATTTTAAGATTTTAAAGATGTATTTCAAAAATGTTTTGCTCCAGAATATCTCCTTGGGGTTGTAAAAATGTTTTCTGGAATTTTTTTTTTGTCATACTGTAAAAGAGTTAGCGTTTTGCTTGTTGAGAAACTGATTTAACAACAATATGCCAGCACTCTGTCAAAGCCATAATTCAAAATTCAGTGCTTTGCCTTCTTTGTTATAAGGAGAGAGGTAAATGACTAAAATACCTAACAAACTATTTATAAATAGTTATAACTTGAAATATTTATAAGCAGGAGCTTAAGGGGTAGCAAATGGTCATTGAAAAACTTGGGTCTCAAAAAATTTTCTTAGAGTGTTAAGAGTTTGGCAGTCCTGTTCCTTTTTCAGTTATGTGCCTCCTGCAGTCTCAATTTTTTTACAAAAGCTGCTTTTCCCTGAATGTCTGTAAGTTTCTGAACATCATGAACTTGCATTTTAAACACTTTAAAATCTTGGTTTTGCCGTTCAAAATTTCAGTGTCTTAGGCTCACAAAGACAACGCTAGTCTTGCCTTCTCGCAAAGTTTTGCATTTGTCATTTACCTCCCTATTTCTATAAGTGTTCAAGTGGTACCTACTTCAAGAAGTAGACACAATTCCTAGAACATTTTGTTGTTAGGCCTGCTGGAAAAGTGATTTCCTAAATATAACAATTACATGCACATGCTTACTTAGAAATACATTTTGTCAACATAAGGGGCAACATGGCCAAGTACTTTAGGGTGCTGGTCCTGTAAACCATACACACTATAGGTCCTGGGTTCAAGTTCCCCTCATTTGCCCTGTCAGTACTTGCACTTGTTCTCCATGGTCCCAAGTTCAGTTATGTTCTGTAAAATGTCCAACTGGTCTACTTGAAGTAACTATATTACCTTTATTTGTTAGATTTTATTTTTTTTGATATAATTATTATTTTATCACCTTAGTATGATGGAGACTGGACACCAGATGCAGTCAAGAAGCGCATTGTTCAGTGTATGTACAGCTGGACCCTTGGTTTACCAAAAGAGACCAAAATTGCTGAGGCTTACAAAATGCTGAAACAACAAGGTAAGCTACAGCATAGTTTCACAATGTCGAAGTGTGTAATTCCAGAAAATATTCATTCCCATCCTACAGGGTTTTTTTCTAAGAACTCCACCTCCCCTCTCTGAAAATCCCAATTAATTTTCATACATTGCTTTAGTTTTAGTCTGACAGAATCCTTAATCCCCACTCCCAAGGAATTACAATCCCTTATGTGGAGGAGTATGGATTGTCTGGAACTGCTCAATGCTTTGAATTTGTGCAATAAAACTTAATTATTGTAAAGGCATTTGAGTTTCCAATGACTTCGTAATATTCAACAGAATTTGTCTCATTATTGAGCATTTTTTCCTTGTAATTGACCCCAAGAAAAAGTCAGATCTGCAGTCATTTTAATAATCATTGTAATATCATGGGTGACAAATTACTCCTTAATTTTGGCACGAAATTTCAGCCATAATTTATAATTTCACATGGGAAATTATAAAATTGCTATGGCAACGCTTCCGTAACCCAGGATTGTGAGCATAATTTTATTTGTCACCCATGATATTAAAAGGTAACCAAATGATATACTCGTGAAATTAGGAAATAATTTCACTTGCATTTTGTCAAAATTCTAATAATTTCCCTCTTATTAGAATTTTGACAAAACGCGCGTGAAATTATTTCCTAATTTCACTCGTCACCATTTGATTACCCATACGAATATTTGGATGTATTCTTTTTTTTCAAACCTCATAACATGTTTACATATTAATTTATAACATTAGTTCAGGTGCTGAACTCCATATGTACTCAAGATCTTAGATCTGAGATCCGAGTAGTCCGTTAATGCAATTTGTTATAATTTATTACATTATATATTTTTAAGAACATATTTTTGCACTTTTTTTATTGAGGAATTGTGACAAAAGACCCACAGGACCCATATGCTACACCATCAGATGAAGTGAGTGTGAAAATGAATATAACACCCACATGTGTGCATGGAAACATTGATATTTCACTTGGATTTTGTGTTTCCTTTACAGTAACTGTCAACATTCACAGTTTTGTTGTTTTTTTATAAAAATGATGACCAGCCTGATGGTAAGATATTGTCTGCAGGCCTCAGTGACCTTGTCAAGGAAAACAAAGTTCAGTTCAAAACATGTTCTGAGCATTTTACGTGCCTTGAAGGTCAATGATTGTCATCTGTCTGAAAACCTCAAGTTAAACCCATGAAGATGGTAGCACACTTTTCTACATCTACAATTAGTTGAAGTTATACATGTTTTGTAGTAACAAAATATGAAAATAACTTACACTTTTTTAAGTTTTATTTGATGTGTAAAATCACATGGTTTATTAATGATCGCAAGAGCAGGGTTACAAACTCAATTTTGACAGCACTAGCCATTCAGGCAAGTAACTCTCAAAATACACTCCCAAGGTGTAATTTTCACTCGCCCAGAAAGATGCCCCTTGGCCCCTCTCCATTTACCAGACTCCTTTGGATTGTAGATCAATTTTATTTTTTCATCATCATTTTTATCATCAACTTTTGACACTTCTTGGAAACATTTTCCTACATGTATTTCCAAATTCTTGGGGAGTTGCATTCCTTAGGAAGCAAAGATCCTTATTTCTCTCATGTGCCATCTTCAGATCTTATGCACTACTCTTAATATTGCCAGCTCAACTGGAGAACAACGCTATCAGTTCATACACGTGTACCATTATGATTGTTAATTATTATAAATTATTGTAAATTATTACTCCACCATGCACAATGTATATCATTTTTTGTTAAGTATTTGGGCATCTCAAAAGCTAAAAAAGTGTGTGGTCAACATTCGAGCTGAAACAATTTCCCCAAAATGAAAATCATATTTACCAAACAGCTGAGTGTTGATTTGTACTCACCCAATGCTTTTCACACTTGCATTGGGGAGTGGGTGAGTGTAAATCTCCAACACTATAGGAGTTGTTAAAGCTGGTACCAAGTAATAATGATTAATTTTTTATTCAAAAGTAGCACCTCAGTTTAAAGTAGTATTGATCAGCATTTAAATTAAATTTTGAATTTTATGAATTTCTTCTGTTTATAGGGTACATCACAAGAAAAACCAAAAGATACAATATTTCAGGATGAAGAAAAATCAAAGGTTAGCTTTCATGTGTTTACAAAATAGACATGTATACCTGGCCGATTTTCAAGAATGTGCCCGCAGATTTACAGTACCGCTCAAAAGTAAGTTACCACCTCTCGTTTCGCGTCTCGCGAGACGCGACTCTCGTCTCGCGAGACGAGAGTCTCGCCTCGCGAGACGAGATTCTCGCCTCGCGAGACGAGTGTCTCGTCTCGCGAGACTCAGTGAAGCGTACATTTTGGAATAAATTACAAGCAATTAGCTTGTGAGAAAACGATTAATTTCGCAATGCGGTAAAGATACCAGCAAGAGCATTCGGTTTTTCGGGCTCCTGTGCTACAAGCCGCTTCAAGAGAGCCAACTTACAGTAAACTTGCAAGCGAAAAACGTGAATGAAAGTGATGAAAAAAGAACTGCAAAGACTTTCGCGAAAACACACGTTCGGCAGTCGCTTTATTTTTCCTTGTAGCGTATGAAAGACAACTTTTAGACAGAAACTTCCTTCACAAGACCAAATATTATCATCGCAAATGAAGAAACTGAATGGAAAAAATTTTTATAATCTCAAATCAAGACGAAAGTGAAAGTGCTTGAGTACCCG
>Ga0126337_10000760_pt1 | contig 17728 bp, 12 predicted proteins | sample DipCmetagenome_FD_92527 | JGI IMG/M metagenome (GOLD analysis project Ga0126337, IMG submission 92527) | Coral microbial communities from La Bocana,Puerto Morelos, Mexico - Diploria C A metagenome | ecosystem: Host-associated > Invertebrates > Cnidaria > Coral | place: La Bocana,Puerto Morelos... | reverse complement strand
TGTCGCAATCGTTTTCGAAAAGCTCCGTTTTTAAAATGTTTTCCGTCCACATGGAAACGCAAAGCCAGCGTTTTCAAATTCCTCGCGTTTGAAGAACGTTTACGGAAAGCTCTGTTTTTGTTATAGATTACTAGTGCCTAGCCTTAGATATAATACTGCAATTCAAATTTCTCCGTCATAGCGTGGACGCTGTCCTTGCGGTTCAAATTTTCATCCAAGAGAAATGAAAATATTAATGCCGACAATATGATATAGAACAGTGGCTTGTACCTTCACAGCTCCCAAGGGAAGAGGCCATCACCTTGATTGGGTCGCTGTTGTGTTTTCCAAACAATGTTCCTAACATGCCTCTTCACCAGCCTGGACATTCGACCAATGAGTATCAACACAAGAGCACCAGTAAAGACATCAAGGTTTGTATGCAGTAACTGTTAGGTACATTTGTGCCACAGGCTATGGCCTGTACAAATTGACTAGCAATTTAAAGGCAGTAAACGTTGCCATACCATCATTTCATTTGTTTATTTCTTAATACATTTACATTTTAAAGTTGGGCTGGCCTGCGGATAGCTATGCTAGTCTAAGGCGTAAGCAGGCCAGTCTACAAGTTTTATCAGCCCTACTTAGTGTCACCAGTGCCAAAAAAGCCGTCCTAGCATTGCCAAAATTATTGCGAAAGGAAGAATCCTAGATGCTCTGTTCGATGCGTACTGTAACACAGATACTGCGAGACAGAGTTTATACAGTAAACTTGTTAGCCAAGTCCGAATTGGTTTGAAACGCTGATATTTATGACGTGTAGTTTCTTTGCCTCCTCGTTTTCGACTTCAACTTCCTTCATAGCGTTCTACAAACTGTAGATTCAGTGAAATCGTACGGTCAAGTCTCCTTGTACTAGTTATTGACAATGCGGAATGCAGCTCACTGTTTTGCTCATGTACAACTGGATTTAAAGTCTGAATCTGTGTAGTTCTTTCTCCATTGTTATGTGGAATTGTGGTCTATGACTTGAGCTGTTCTTGGTCGTCAAAAGGGGGGGGGGGGGTCATCATAGTCACGGGCGTTCCCTGCGTAGACCGCGTAAACTGGGGATGAGAATGCGACAGCTTGTGTTATCATGTAATCGCCCTTTGTGAACAACATAATTTACAGAATGTTGTGTTTTGTGAAGAAAATCTTGGAAATAATCACGCCTTATACGTTCATCACGCATACGAATTATGTTGTTTGAAAGCCTGCCAAATAAGCTAAACAAAGTTGAGGCTGATATGAATTCTCGTTTCTCTCGTTAGGATAAACTCGTTGGTTCTCTATTGCGGGCGTCAAAGTTAGACCCGATGTGTTCTGCAAGGTTTGTACTTCACTAGAACAACGTTGTTTCCAACCGCTCTACTCGCAGCAACTTTTTAATTGTTTTCTCTTGCAGATGTATAGCCTTGAACGCTCTGGGTGTGTTTATAGTTGAAGAACTCATTCACTGTCAAGGACATCCCAAAGTGCATGACTGTATTTGTGTTCTTTTAGCCTCGATCACTGTAAGTTGATGCTTGTTGATCTCTGCATAAGCGGCAGTAATGTGACTTAGGGTTAGGGTTTAGGGTTAGGGTTTTAAGTACGTCCATTAGCTTGTAAGAACTATCATTTGCAAGTTTCTCCAAAGAATTGCAAGTTCATTCTCCTTGGTGTCGTTTGGATGTACTAATATTTAGCTGTAGTAACTTTGATTCGGATTGAAAAAGTTAATGCAACTGAAAGTTTCTTGACTTTGTAGTTTCACAACAGGTCTGTTTGTCACGTGGCCTGTGACGTCATTCAACTTTTATCTGAGTATTACAAAGAACTCTGCGTATTTGACAAAGACCTTCCTCTCAAGATTATGGAGGTTTGTAATTAATACTTTGTTTCTTTTTACCGTTTTCTTTGCTTCACTAGGACTGACTTATTTACGTTTGGTACCTCAAGGGAGGGCGCTTATAGGAGACAGGGCCCTTATATGAGAAAGGGCCCTTAAATGAGATAGGGCGCTTATTTGAGACAGGGCGCTTGTTTCTTTTATTAAAAACAACCGAATTTGACTGGATCAAGGAGGCCGGAAAATGGACTTGTGGTCCCTGGCTCCTTCCTGGCCAGAACGACGACCGATCGGCTCAAAATGTGGAGAAGAGATCGTTTGTGTGAAGGAATTATGCATTGACATGGACAAAATAGTTAAGAAACTCAGACAAAGGCCGCTGGTTTTACAGTTCGGCATTACGTATGCGAGCAATTAAGGAAGATGAACTTCGGTTGATACATACTCTGATGGCACTGTAATATCATTATATTAGAATAGGAGCGCTTATTAGAATAGGGGTGCTTATTAGAATAGGAGCGCTTATTAGAATAGGGGTGCTTATTAGAATAGGGGTGCTTATTAATAAAAACATATTGGAAGAGGAGACCTTATTGGAAGGAGGGAGCTGAATCTAATCATCATGGTTATGGTAAACCCATAAAGCAACAAGGATGGTAAGGTAGATGATTAACACGGATTACAAATATGACGGACTTTTCAAAATGCGCAAGCCGTGACGAGCTCTTTTTAACATAGCAATTCTTCATAGTTACTTTTGTATCAATCACAGACTTAAAGTTCCCTAAAATAGGCAGTTCTCTCTGATCAGCTGTGTTAATGTTGTCCATATTGTTGGCGAAGTGAATGTTGATATTGAAGCGTTTTTGTAATCGACAGGTTCTTTGCCACGCCATTGTTAATCTGTTACCAGGAGGAGAATCAGCTCACATTCAAGAACAGCATAAAGTAAGAACAGATGTGTTGCAGTCAAAAAAGTCTTCCTCCTATATTTTACACTGTGAGCTTCTCTCCGCAGTTTGTACAACTGACAACAACCTGTCTGTTCTTTTCTATAAAAGCGTTTGTACTTTGAATTGTTAAACTTGATTCTCTCTGCTTTGTCTTTGCCCTGTCCAGGTTTTAGCCTCAGTACTGATGTGCCTTCTAGACTGGCTCATGGTAATACCAGTTTCGAAGTTATTGTCAAAGACAAACGAAGACGAGAATGTCAGCATACTCGCACGAGTGTTCCAGGTAATAATTTATCTATTCAGAGACTGAGAGAAGGGTCTTCCTCTTACCCACTCAGGCGTTGTACGCGACTGGGCCGAGAATTCTCACCGATGACCGTGTACCATCTCATTGATCGTCTCTTACGCGCGAAAATTAACAGCGATCTGCAGCCAATGGGGCGCTGTACAGGGATTTAGTTTGGTCGAGAAGACCCTTAGACAACGCGAGGAAAGAACTAAACAAGCAAAGAGAGACGAGTGTGTCCAAGGTTATCCCAGTCACTTACTCACTGTTGTTTTTGTCACTTGTTTTGCCTGGTCAGGTGTTGAAGATGGCTGCGTCAAACAAAGGACCCAAGAAAAGAACCAAACAGTTGAACATATCCACCATCATCAGTGGTGACGGTCGGCCTATCAGATTAGGACGACTACAGGAAGGCGACAGAATGTCAAGCACTGTACCAGGCAGCCCTGTTGAGACTCAGCCAGACAGTGGAGAAGACGGCAATATAGCCGGTAGGTTGCATGTGTGAATCATTCTACTGCGTAGTGATACAAATGAGGTTCCTTGAGTCGCTAGTTGCGTGTGGAAGGGGGGCGGATGGAATTATACCCCACCCCTGTCCTCTAAGTAACCTTGCTTGACGGTTCTTATGAAAGAAACGAGTCGTTTGTCGCGCGTTTTTTCGACTCTGTATGTTCCAAGACATTTCTGCAAACCAAGTCGAATCAGTCTGAGCCTTTTTCTTTCTTTCACTGTACCTCAGAACAGGTCAAAGAGTGATTTGTTAAGTGACGATGCATTTAAAATTAAAACAGTTTCCAATAACGAAAGTCTGCTGTTCTCATTCTAAGATCCATGCGGACAAGATGCATTTGACTTTCCACCCAGGTCGGATTCTGTGGAGTTAACAGCGCGAGCAGTAAGTGGTGTTTGTTTATTTAGTTGATCACTTACTTCAGTCTTGACTCTCCATGCAGGACATTCTCTGTTCTTTCAGTTGTCAGGTGGCACTACTAGCCAAAAAAAAAAACTTTGCGCGGCAGATCCTTACAGACATTCTTCTAGCAAAAGCGCATCATCAGATTATTTAGCTCACTGATCAAGGGAATGTATCTTCTACAGAAACTGTTCTCGTTTATTTAGGTTTTGATGCATATGGTGAACCACATGGGCCACTATCCTCTCGGAGCTGGTCCGTCCAGAGTGGACAGTTTAATTAGCGAACATGAAGATAACCCGAATGTGGAAGCTGACGAGCTGTCGTCGTGTATCTTCAATGCTCCTAATGTTCAGGTTCGTTTGCGTAACGTAGCAGTACTTTTCTCTTTCCGTATAATTAAGTATCTTTCAGTCCTACGTTTGCCATATTTACCGTGGCTTCAATGTTTGTCATTGAAGCAGTCGTTTTGTTCTGGTGGAGCTTAACATTCTTATCTCTGGGCGTCAATCTTTACCTTCAATGCTTGAAAAAATTTTCTACAAATCTCAATTCCTGCCAATAGCGAGAGAAGCTTTCTTCTTAATTTTTAGAGTTATCTTGGCATTTTCCTTATGCCATGTATTTTACTTCTCCCCGAAAAAATAATAGTCCATAGTCTTATATCCTGAGTTCTTCATTTTCCGTTTATCATTTTATACATGTTTATATAACCTTTTTGTATCGTTTGTTTCAGTTTTTCGTGTTAAACGACAGCGTATTGATATCACTGGTGGAATTATCACTGGAGGTAAGGTTTTTAGCTTCACATAGGTTTTAAAAATAACCATTTGCAGTTAATTTAGGAATGTTTTCGGACATGTGAAATCTGGTTAGAATCACAACACAATTTGCTGACTCACTCTGTAGAGCTGTGGGATGTTTTTTAATGTGTTTGATGTTTTCTAGGACTCGCCTGACTCTGTGGTGAATCAAGTTCCCGCGAGTACCGCAGCAACTCAATGTCGCGTGATCACGCGTGACATGACGGGAAAAAACGCCTGGGACTACACTTTATTGCACGAGTCTTGCTCGAAGGAAACGGAAACTTACCAGCATACTGGTACGTCACTGCGTTTGTTCAATGCTTTATCCCTGATCAATTGACCGTTCGTTTGTTCGTTGGTCGTTCTTTCGTTGGGTCGTTCGTTTTCTCGTTTCTTCGTTTCCCTGTTTCTTCCTTCCTTCCTTTCTTCCTTTCTTCGTTTGCTCTGTATTTACTTTGTCTTGTATATTTTACATAGTATGACTGCGTCTTTTATGTAGAACTGACCTGTTCAATAATTTTGCCCAAGGAACGACGGCCGAGTCAATCGATGGCATTCCTAATCAAGAACATCGAAGCCATACAGGATCCGAAAATACATCGTCACACCGGCTCATTAAATTCAAAAAGAATTCAACTCCAGTTGCTGAGGATAGACTTGATGATGTAAGTTTCCTGCTTATGGCACTTACAAAATATCAACTACGCTACTTTTTGCCTGTGAAATATGTTTGTGTGAGGGAATCGCTTTAAAAAAATATAATTGAGATCTTTCGTGTTTTTCTACTTTTGTACTAAGTTGTCATTTATTTGGAGCTGATATTATGTATTGCAAAGAGTCCCTTATTGTAGGGTGAGAAAACTCTTTCATAGCAAGTGACCAGTGACACAAGCTGATTCTACAAGGAATCGAATGGAAGTCCTGGAGGAAAGGACCGCTGTTCAGAAGCTCACAGAGATTGCACTTTTACTGAGTAAACCCGGAAAATTTTATATCTTCATCAACCTCAACATACACAGCCATCGGTAGTTATTCTATCTTTTGCCGCCCTTTGTGTTCATTTGAAGGTTCATTTGAAGGTTTTTGTTCTTGCAGCTACTTTGTAGCCTTGGAGGGTCCAGCGAGGAGTGTTTGCTGTATCCAGACTACTCTTTGAATGAGCCTGGCCCCTCTCCTGAGAATTTGTCAAGTGACATGGAGCTTGACGTCATAGAGTCTGTCCTTGAGCAGAACACCAGCGAAAAGAAACGAGTGGAAAACGACATAACCGATCCCAGGTTCGATTCAAAATTTTCATTCATGTGTGTCTGTCGTGTAAGAAAAAAGTAGCTTACTAGTGAAATCACCAACCAAATTGAAACCGTGGAGGCAAATGTATAAAAAGCGCGGGAAAGTATGTAGTTCGAAAGAAAGCGCGGGAAAACATATGACTGGTGCCAAGCGCGGGACAGCCTATTGCTGGTGACATGGATGTAACCAAGAATTAAAAGCGCGGGTGATTTAAGGAACTTGATAACCAAGGGATTCTATTTGTCTCCTGCCTTGTAGAGTTCCACTTAATAGAGCTATGTCACGGTTTCAGCTTCTTGAAATATTCGGCCTAAATATGTAAGTTCGTCGTTTGTAATCCGTGTTATCTTCTCCATCCTTGTTCCTTCATTATTATTATTATTATTATTATTATTATTATTATTATTATTATTATTATTATTATTATTATTATTATTATTATTATTATTATTATTATTATTATATCTTTGACGGTTTTCTATCTTCGTAAATTAAATTTTTCTGGTCTCCTTCAATTTAAGGTATTTTTTTACGCGGCCACTCTAATTGAGACTTTTTCAGTAAAGCGGACAGCAACTAGATACTAGATATGAGATATGAGGGTAGATATGAGAGTATTTGAGTTTTTGTTATTTCACGTCACGCAACTGCAGTGTCACTTGACTTTCTCTCCAGCCTGTCGTCACTGGCATCCACTCCTCCACCGTATGAAGTGCCCCAGTCGCCATTCCAATTGAGCCGGTTTGTAGTTAGTCAAACGGGAATGATGACATCCGAGAAAAGGTGTGAGAAACAAGCGAGGTTTAGACATCGACTGAAGTACATTTTTAACCAGTAGTCGCTTGACAGCGATTTTTCTGTTGGTGTCCCTGAATTAGGCATGTAGAATATTTTATCTTTTAACCGGCTGCCTGGAATTATAATTCACAATTTATTTCGGGTGACCAGCGCCTCTATCATTTTGTTTTAAATCTATAACATTGAATAAGTTATTTTCAACTTTTAAGTGACGAGGGGCTAACGCTCGAAACGTCAGCTTTATAACTCATTACGGTAGCCAACGTAGTTGATATAACCAAATGAAAGGTTTGTTGTGTTGTGATGAAATGACCAAGAAAAAATACCCCGAATGACATAGTTTTCATCTTATGGATGATATTATATTGTTTTGTTATTACCGCTGCGACTGATCCTGGACGGGAGATATGAGCGCAGTTCACTGTTATCTTTTGTAAACAGAACCAAAATTGACCTGTTGAAGAAGACTGACCGTTTCTTGCGAGAGTTGAAGAACCTGGACAACACGCGGTGGTAAGCAATTGTCGACAGTATTTTATTGTTATTAGAATCAGAGTTATACCAGAGAAATCACTAAGCTTAATATCTGGGCTATATCAAGCAGCGGTATTAGCCAATCCGGACTGGACTGGCCTTCAAGCAGCGGTATTAGCCAATCAGAATTCAAAGCAAAAAGCGGGTGAAATAGAAAGCGCAGGAAAACATGCGACCCTCTGTAAACGCGGGAAAATATGTAACCGGTAAAAACCGCGGGAAAATTTGTAACCGTTGGGAGGCGCGGGAAAACTTGTGGTCTTTGATAAGCGCGGGAAAACATGTTAGCGGTGGAAAGCGCGGGGAGTACTCACAACTAATGAAAAGCACGGGAGAAATGAAGCTGGATGTAGCTGTGAGAAATGAGTAGCTGGTAGAACGCGAGGGAAAGCAATTGTTCAGTCTTACTGTGGTATGGTTTTTTTCTTTTCTCCAGTCGCGAGACGCACAAAATAGCTTTGGTGTACGTTGCCCAGGGTCAAGAAGACAAGACGTCAATCATGTCGAACTGTGTGGGCAGTGAAGAATATGAACGCTTTGTAGCAGGTCTGGCGTGGGAGGTAGGAAATGTCGTAGCTATTTTGTGAAAAATTACTTTCATATTGACGCAAACCTCGCTGATTTTGTTTTCTAATGATACAAGGCTGACTAAGATTGGCGAAGACTGAGATTAACGACGTCTGACTTGAAAATTGTTTCCTGTTAGCCCATTCGTGACTCATATTAAGGGTTTGTTTGACAAATCACTTTGCTCGTTGGAACATGTACTTTTCACCATCCAATCATAACATGTGTTTGCACGCCTACCAGGTGGACTTGTCCAAGCACACTGGGTTTATGGGTGGACTGGAGAAGAATTTATCAACTGGTAGCACGGCACCGTACTACTGTACTTCCACTACTGAAGTGATATTTCATGTGTCCACGAGGATGCCTTCTGATAACACGGAATTCAACAGAAAGGTCAGCCGATGATGTCTGCTTCTCTGTTTATAGTTTTTATTAGATGCTGAAACCCGAAGGCTAGATAAACTCCCATCATATATATTCTGAATATAGCGGGCAGAAGGTTTGGACTACTGTTTCACGTTTAAGGACTTTGGCCACGTACAAAATTATCTTTAAATTAAAGAAAACCCTGAAAGTAGTAGTTTACGTAGAAGAAAAACATCAAAGAGATAATAATAAACAATAAAGCAACAAGGATTGTTAAGAATGGAGAAGATTAACGGATTACAAACGACAAATGACAAATCTTGAAAATTTAACCTAAACTGTTCATGATGTGCAAAGCGTGACGTAGGCTTGAACGTGCAAGAAAAACAAAAAAATTTTCTCTCTTTTGTTAGGTTCGTCATATTGGCAATGACGAGGTTCACATTGTGTGGTCAGAGCACTATCGGGATTACCGACACGGTATCGTCAACACTGACTTTGCTCACGTGATGATCATCATCTACCCTTTGAAGAATCAATTGTTTAGAATACAAATCATCAAGAAACCCAGGGTAAGTACGCAAGTAAGAATTAGATCAGTAATTAAACAGTAAACTAATTAAACATGGCTAAATATTTTTTTCTGTACTGTTTTTGTCAGGTGCCGATGTTTGGACCATTGTTCGATGGAGCTCTAGTCGACAGGAAAGTCCTGCCAGCCCTGGTTAGGGCGACAGTTATCAACGCTAGCCGAGCAAGCCGGGAACTTCTTCCTCTGTATGAGAGATAGTATCCTTACTGCGCGCAAAATGAAGATGTTTTTTCTTCTTTAAGGGTTGTTTTGAAAGGCGTCGACTCCTTGCTGCTGTTTTGTGGCTTAAATTCAACCTCTGGGACTTTCTGTAATGCGGCTGCGCCCTCGTCAACTTTCGCGCGATAGAAATCTCAATCTCATAATCTAACTGTTTTATAGAAACACGGTTTTGAGCCGATCAGCGCATGTATTTGCTTTGGGTTATTTTCTAAAGGATGAAAAGTCTACATACGAGCCAATTATCGTAATGTTTTCCTGTCGTTTGTGACGTAATGTTTTAAAAATCAAACCACTATTTCTGGCTTTCCAGTGACTAAACTGTTATTTTTATGTATTATCTTTGTATTCCGTTTTCTACTTTTTGATAGTATGAAAGTAGTGTTTAGTCCGATTGATGAAAAATGTTACAAACAGCTAGAGAGCAAGACCTCTCTCGCCTTCAGTGAATTTCCAGCCTATTGTTATGTTGTATGATTCCTTCATAATCTCCTAGCTACGAAGAAAGAGCGGCTTGCATTGAACGAATCGTCAAGAACCATAAAGAACCCACAACTTATGAGGACTTCGCCTCGATGGTGTTCTGCCCTGTACCGAAACCCGCGGAGAGTGAGCCTCCCACTCCCGTGTTGTCGCGCACGCAGACGGCTCCCACCGCTAGTTTATCTGACAGTGAGAAGACATCCATTCGTCATCGATCCAAAAGTGCTGTGACGTCTCCAAGAATTTTGAGTAATAAATTAGGTGAGCGTTTTTCTTCTGACCGAAGTACTTCGTTAAAATCCAACAATTCTTCGGCTAAATCATGTGGAAACGGTTTTCTGTTCTAGAACGTTTGAACTGAACCAATTCAATCGAACCAAGATGAAGTGGTTGGTCTTAGTCGAATACTCTGCAACAATTACTCCCTATCTAATGATTTGATTTATTGTCATCACCTGTTAGCATAACAATTATCTTGTAAGGAGGAATTGCAAGCTTGTTTAGTGTTTTGAATTGGGGATTTGATATATATAGACATTTTCCCCTCAACCCTAACCCTAAGACGAGAATTTTTGTCGAGTTTTGATAGAGAGGAAATGAAAACGAGAAAATGATATCTTGTGGAATCAGTGTCGGAATTCAGCTTAAAAACGAGTATTTGTTTGATGCTGGAGCTGATTTGTTTTATTTTTCGCTGCAGTCGTGGAGGAGGACATGTCCCCGTTAACGTCTTCCCTTCCGGACGGTCTTGACAACATGGTGAGTTCAGCCACTGACGGGACAAACCCTCGACAGGACAAGAAGAGGCTGTCACTTCGATGGCGAAATAAACTGTCCGGCCAGAATGCGGCTGCCGCAGCAGACAGCGACTAAAATTCTCCTGGGAATGTATTTTATTGCGCTCTGATTTTGTCCCTGAATGTGAAATCAGGCAAATTTTATGGAATATATGTCTGTATATCTCTAGATAATGTCGTGATGTTCTGAACTCAGTCTGTTCGACAAAAGGATAAATATCATATTCATGCTTATCTTTCACGCCATGTGTTGTGTAGTTGTTAACTTTTTCCAGCAAGACACTTAACGTGTTGGCGGAGAAAGAAGCGATAACGATTTGTAAACTAATAACTTTAAGGTCATTTCTTGTTATGGTGTTAAGTAATTTTTCGTAAGGTGCGTTTGTTTTCATAATTATCGCATTTGGTTTTTGAAGACTTTGTTGTCGTAAAAATCAGGGCACATTAAACAATCTATTCTTGGCGCCAGACAAAATTAACCGAAATTTATTTGTGTAATAGGGAAAGCTTTTGGACTGGATTATAATTGTGCTAAACCTTCGGTTGTAGAAGGCAACTTTATGTCACGTAGACCAAAAAAATCTTTTTGCAGAACTCGTAGTATTCTGTTACAATATTCAACTAGGAGTAAAATTTAGAGAAATGCATGAATTTTCTCAGCTTCTAAGAACTGAAATAAGTTTTTCTTTCGCAACATTTCTTGTTCCTTTGTGCGAGAACTGGTATTAAAACATGACGTTTTTTTCTCTAATTCAAGTGTAATATCACTGTGCTCGGATTATTCTTTACGCGAGCAACTTTAGTTTAAATGATCTTTGGTTTTTATAGAGCGAGAAGCATCGCAAGATTATTTTTAACAACCCGTGTATTGAGAGACTTTCCAGTGTCTGCTTTGTAATAATTAAGTTTCAATAGAGTGTTTATATTTTATAAGAGAGAATTGTATATACGAGTATCGAACCGAATGATTCATTGAAAACATTCTCAAGTTCTCCGTAAATTATTGGACAAAATACGCTTATTCCTGATGTAACTGGAAGCGCTTAAAGAAAATAAAATTACAAATGTAGGTATTTGTGAACTTCATTGTGACCTTTCGGTTAATAAATGCATCCTCAACCCCGATCCATGTGGGAGTGCTTAGGTTAGACAAAATGCATTATAAAAAAATGTACGTTGCCTAGCAACATAACGACCTGGGAAGCGATGTGTCCAAAGAAGGGCAGGGCCTCGTGATGGGCGCTTGTGATTGGTGCACTGGACTACGGGTCGAGCAGTCTAGGCTCGTGACCATTGTCATCATCACTCTGGCCATGACCATTGTGTTTTTGGGCAAGACGCTTTACTCTCACAGTGCCTCTCTTCATCCAGACCCACAAAATTAATGCAGGGGGGGAGGTGGTAACTCCAAGGATCAATGCTCATGTCCATATATTATGTATCCGGAGGCGCGGTGGCGTCTTAGTTAGTTCGCTCGCCTCCAGATCGAGCGGTCCGACCCTGGCCGGGAACATTGCGTGGTGTTCTTGAATAACACACTTCAAAGAGTATAAATGGGTAGCGGCGAATTTAACACCTGGGTTAAACATGCGTTGGACCAGCATCTCATCCAGAGGGGGTAGAAATACTTCTAGTCGCTTCATGCTATAGAGACTGGAGATAAGCGCCAACCTGATAGGCCAGTTGGCTCGTATGCAGACTTAACCCTTTGTATTCGACCTCACTCACGAGAGTGAAAGCAATGCAATATCTCATGGTATTTGTACTTCAAGAAACCGATTTAGCAAGATTGTGGTATTAGTCTTGGCTTTCCTGAGCGCACGCAATCACAGTAAAGCTCAGTAAAACGTTTGGTTTTCGGTAGAGAAAGACGTTGGACAATATCTCTCTGAAGACACATTTTAGTGTGCACCACTGACTCGTCCTACGGACCTGCCAAAGTACAGCAACATTCCAAATTCCACACGATGATACTCCACACTAAACATTAGATACGTTTTTACCATATCTTTCAGTTACTACTGAGCTGTGATTGGTCAAAAAAGGGTCCATTTTTTACTGCACAGACTGCTAAAATTAACTTCCTTATTTTAATGCTTGCGTGAGCTGACTTAAAAATATTGATAGCCTTCACTGTCACGCAATAGAAAAAAAAAATGGAAGACCATTCAGTGGATTGAGTCGAGAAATTGTGATCTTATGGGTAAAAATAAAGAAGATGCTTCTTCAAGTCTTAGATCTGTGCGTTTTTCCAAACTGCAGAAATCTCTCGAGAATGTTTGGCAGAAATATACAGAGCCCAGTATAGGAACGCCATGTTGGTGCAGCTACGGTGGTGCACCAATATGGCGGCCGGAAAATGGTTTAAACATCTGGATCTTATTTGGACTATCTATGCGGCTTGTTATCAATACTGAACAAGCAGGCATTCACATGAGCACTTTTCCTAATGCTATAACCTCTAAAAAAGCCAAGAATCATGAGATAAGTATATATTTTTCGGAAAATGCATCGTTGCTTTGTGTCACGCAAAGTGTCATAAATTGAACAAAATACGCTGGTTTCCAAACGAACCACACTATTGAGCTGTAAAATTGTAAACAGATATAAATCTATCCCCTATTAGCGATGCCTGATGGGGATAATAACTTTGACGGCTCTTTAGTTTTCGATTTTAGGAAGTGATGACGTCACACGAGAACGTTCGATAGTGTATGATATAAAATACACTGGTCATGACTCAAAATGCCGTGGTTTTCTTTGAATTTGTACATCCATCGGTTGTCTTATTGTCACTAATGTTATTTTTTAAAAGACCATTGATGCTTTCAATATCATATCTCACACGACCATTTCTTTTATGATTGACATGAATCACGTGTCTACTCAGTACATTTGCTAAAAGTAGTTTGGGATATTTGTTCAGATATTTAGAAGTTTTCTGGATTGTCAGAAAAATTCTGCAAATTTAGCAAGAATGCGACTGATGTGTTACGGATATCACCGCTTTGGTTTCAAATCTGGTTTTCTCAATCAATAGTGCTTTTCTTTAGAGACGCCTTTAAAAACATAGGGTCGAAGTTATAGTGTTTCGTTTTAAACAAACACTTCAGGATATTATAGAAAAAGGTCGGCGTGTTAACAGTTTTATTGGAAATGGTGTTTTCTTTCGGAATTTCTGGAAAGATATCTAAGCGATTGAACGTAGTGTTTTGTATGTGGCTAGCTTATGTAATAAGCGAAATTATCAAGCAATTTTCATAAATTTTAATAAAATATCTGGCTCAATCCTTATCCAATAATTAATACTTATCATGGGAACAATGACTGATAAAAGGAATGTAAATAACTGCTGTAATTTGCCTTAAGCTGCAAGCTTATTAATTCAGTAATTAAATACGTGAACAGTCAGAGACGATTTCGCAAGCCGCTTGTTTATGGCGCGATATACCACGTCTCCTGGATCATGGCGGTCAAAAGCAAACACCCGGAGGTATTCATCCCAGAAGATCTCTCCTGGCCTGAATTCGTCTTCAAAGACTTCAAAGAGTATGGAAACCGTACAGCAATCGTGAGTAATTTATAAGCATGAAGTATCAATAATTATTGACACTCACACAGTGATTTCCTCGAGCTAAGGTTTCAATGAGGTTAAGCACAATTATCAATTATTGGTATCGCGCCATTGATAATATTTAAAATCGGTGCCTTTCGAGCAAACTATGAAATCGTAAACATGAATGCTGTTTTGGCGAGAAAAGAATTATCACCATAGAACCATAGGAGACTTAATCAATCAGTCTAATTATACTCAATCCGTTTGTTTCAAAGTTCTCTGTACTAAATTTAGAACTGAGTTTCAAGGCTTCCAGTTTCAAACTATTGTCACATTTCTATTGCCAGAAGTAACAACAACATTACTTAAAGAGGTTGTTAGAACATTCTCGGCAAGTAAGCGGAAGTTTCCAACGCACGCAAATTGCTTAAATAATATTTTTCCTGATTTGCATAAGGTCGAAAATTTGGTGCAAACAGCCGATAAGTCTTAGCTCGTCAGAGTGTGACGAAAAAAACTTCACGAAGTCGGCCCCTCTGGTTCTCTGACGCAGATCAGTTGCGATTAAGCCTCTCGCTCGATCGTCTCCAAACAGTCGATGTAGTCTGTCTACAATCAATGGAGTGTTGTCAAACTGTCAAGCTTAAACAAACCAAAAGTTATTAAAGTGTTAACGAGCGTGCCAATATCAACTTCAGACAGAAAAAGAATAATCCTCTCTAATTACTGAATGCGGGTATACGCAATGAAGGCTCTAATAAAAGAGTCAAACGTGAAGAATTTTAAACGTTGGTAACTCTCGTCTCTTCCCTAACAGGTTTGTTAGGTCTTCAGATTGCTTGAATGAGCTGACACATTCACTAGAACCCAGTCCTCGCCTCGGAACCTAACGCGCAAACAATAGCTATGCGACCGCGCCTTTCCCTTGATTCTAGGAAAGTTTCTGAGAGTCACTTATGTTCTGTAGGTGTGTAGCTCGTCCAAACGCAAATATACATTTTCTCAAGTAAAGGATTTAAGCACAAAGCTCGCTTCGGCTCTCAGCAAAAGAGGAATCAAGAAAGGAGATGCGATCGCCATATTTGCTCCAAATGTCCCTGAGTATGCCATTGTTTTCCTCGGGGCTCTTCAGACAGGCGCTGTCGTGACAGCTGTCAATCCGCTCTTCACGAGCGACGAACTCACCAAGCAGCTTAAAGAATCCAATGCAAAGTGCGTTTTTACTGTTCACCAGGTGGCGCATCGTGCAGAAGAAGCCGCGAAGAAACTGCTAATAAACCATGTATTTGTCATTGGGGACGATCGAGACGATGATAATTGTGAGTCGGTCTCAGTCCTTTTTAAGGACGATGGGTCAGGTTTTCCACTGATAACATTTCACCCAAAGGATGACTTGGCGATTTTACCGTTTTCAAGTGGAGCTGGTGGCCTGCCCCGGGGTGTGATGCTAACACACTATAACTTGGTTGCCCTGGGTTGCATTGTGAGCGCGGACGACTTTTTGGATTTGAAGGAAAAAATTTCTGAGCAAAACTCTACGATGTTATCTGTTATACCATTTCACCGAACTTTTGGCATGATTGCTGTTTTGTCCCTTGCATTACGTCACGGAAGTACCTTGATTTCAATGCCAAGATTTGATCAAAACAAATTTTTTCCCATCTTACAAGATTACAAGGTAAGTAGAACTCTTTGCTACGTTCTAGGACCTTCTAGAAAGTTTGGAGGCCGTGGTATATTGAAGGTTATTGAATGATCCGTTACAACTACTGTCCCAACAACCTAGAGCGGATTTCAGTTGAGTGTCGAAAAATCAGGCAATTACTTTGGCTTTGTTTCTACTGACCTCGCTCTGTCATTGGCTGAGTCGTCTAATTGGTATGTATAACTGGCTATGTTATTGTGGTTTAACGACACTCATTGGAAAACTGATCTATGGCTTATAATACCGAAATAACATCATAACACAAGGTCAGGCACTGAGGAATGTTCTTATGTTGGTGTTCTAGAACAACACACATCACGACATAGCAAGAACAGGATATTAGCAAAGTGGCATAAGGAAAAATAACTGTATCTTTTTATATGCTTTTATGTTGTTGTGCGGATATATATGTTTTTTGCCGGCTGGGTGGTCCGTATAGTGAAAACCTGTGACCGAGGTCTTGAAAATGCAGCAGTCCAAGGTCACAGTATACGGACCGACCCTAAGCCGGTAAATAACTTATTTTTTTTTTCCAAGCTCTCAAACGAAATAAAACTCACGGAAAAACTCACACAAGCGTAGTACTGTGACCTTGGTCAGAGATAGGAAAATCTGGACCGCGCTAAGAACCAATCAGATTGTAGGATTCGTTACCGTGCCCGCTTGGAAAAAAGTATAATATGACTCAGGTTTATGACCCAGTAACTTCGAGTATTCGAGTCTTCTCACCATGTTTATGTACAATTGTGGACGGCTAAAAAGGTGATAAGTAAATAAGCAAAAAAGAAATGAATGAAAGAAAGAAAAATAGAAAAGTAAATAAATAAATACGCAACGAAATCGGCCGCCATCACACTTACTTTGAGTTGGTCCATCTAAGAATATGTTCTTGACATAACATTTAAGTCTCTGAATAAGTTATCGTGATCTCGCCACATTCTTATGTCCTCCCTCGAATTTCCAAAATCCCAAATTACCCACATTGCATCAGTGATATGAGAAATACTGCGCGCGTGCAAGAAAAAGCACATCTGGTCCATTCCCCGTTAGCATGAGAAATTGAAATTCCTTTAACCTTTGTTGTAGGTGACACATCTCATCGCAGAGTCTTCAATAGTGCATCTGCTGTCCAATAATCCAGCGGTCGATAACTTTAATCTGACGTCACTGGTAGAAGTGATGTCTAGTGCATCCATATTAGGCGAAGAAACGTCAAGAAATGTCAAAAAACGACTGCCCCAGCTGAAAAGAATCAGTCAATGTAAGTGATTTATGTAGTTAAAGAGGTTAACAGTAGACTTTGCAGACTTTGTTATCCAAGCTTATTCCTTGTAAAGCGCATCAAGTCAGAGTACCAAGCGCACCAGGCTTATAAGATTTTGAAGGCTCAAGAACTAATAGATATCGTTTATTTGGTATTTCTTTAGTCCTGGCTTAAAATTGTAGCCTGTGCCACTACAAAAATTACGTTGATTGACGAGCTCGGAGTTTTTGCTAAATGCCAGGACACACTGCCATGTCGAGTGAGGTAATATGTAAATGGCCACCTTTCGATTAACGAGAAGGGTTTCCAATCTGAAGATAAATAATCGCGAATATCAGATGTGAAAACAACACCTCGAACCTGCATATTATAATATGTTTCCTTAGAAGGAAATAGCGCACTGATTTGAAGAATATTGAAAAGGTTTTTGTATGATTATTATGACTACAACATTACTTTTGCAAAGTAAAAGTTAATTCCTGCTATATTTGTAGTTAAAGACTGTCCGAGGTTGGATAAACCTTGTTGAAATATTTTCGCGGAACATAGAGAGACTGAATTAGAGAGTATAGGAACGATTCTGAAGAGATGCTATTTACGTACCTAGTCAACGATCTTCCAGATATGTCCAGGATTGAACGCTAATGAGATTCAAATTCCTTATGATAAGCATCACAAAGTGTCCTCATTGGTAAAAAGGCACCAAAACACACAGAATTCTGTCAAATATGAAGTAATATG
>Ga0126337_10000759_pt1 | contig 17738 bp, 12 predicted proteins | sample DipCmetagenome_FD_92527 | JGI IMG/M metagenome (GOLD analysis project Ga0126337, IMG submission 92527) | Coral microbial communities from La Bocana,Puerto Morelos, Mexico - Diploria C A metagenome | ecosystem: Host-associated > Invertebrates > Cnidaria > Coral | place: La Bocana,Puerto Morelos... | reverse complement strand
CTTACGGGCGTTTATTTCATGTTTGTAAAACTCTCTGAATAAGTCTACGACAGTTAAATGACGCGTCGAAGAATAAACAAGTTTTACAATTTCAGTTTACAATGATCAGCCTATCTTTTTAGTATACACTGTCCCCAACCACTAGTTTTTACAAGTTTTTAGTTGCAACTTACTGATTTGGCAAATCTTCGTCGAGCGCTCGAGGATACTCAGTCATCTAATTAGCAAAAATTAACCTCTTCTTTCAAGAGTACATCAACCCTATCAACAGTAACCACGACAATGTACAACCTTGTAGATTCTCGTAAGAGAACACAGTGCAAACGAGGTTGGACGTCGCGGAATAAGGATATGTCACGACCGATCAGCTGTTCGCTCGCGCGATGTCAAATGTGCTTGTTTGTTCAAGATAACTTCAATCATCTTAGGGTGATTTTCAAGTCCGTGACAACTCTAATAGTTTTAACAAGACAGCACTCTCATGAAGAGAACGTACATTTTCAAGCGCTCGCATTTCACTGTTACTTGCCAAAGGTCGCTAAACAGTAAACACGGTAGCCACGTTGAAAGTCGGCCCGAGTCTCTTCGCATCTGTTTCTGTATATCTACATATGTAAGTTTCATTTCTTATTTGCTACATGAAGTAGTCATTACCGCTGACCAAGAATATGTAGGCGTTTTTGAGTTTGTACTGCGGTCGTAGGAATGTAGGCACAATAACTTGTAAGTATGGCTTTCGCTTGGTTATTTTGCTCGTATTTCTATATTGTACACAACGTTTGTAAGCTAGCTTATCGTTTTCTTGTTGCAGCGAATCTTTCAGCCCTTTCAGACCTTCAAGACATTTCAAATGTTCAGATGTTTCAGTTGCGTAGATTAAATGTGTGTTAACCTGAATGAATACGAGTTATTGGCCTAGCCCAGCGTAGTTGGCCGCTACAATATAGAAGACTTGGTTTGGTTCATTTCATACACTTAAAAGTCATTTGTTTTTACCCCCACTCCACTAGCTTCATCAAGTACGCAGCAACTCACTCTTAATGCAACTACCTTTGACAGTCGAATTTGTATAAGAACGGGACCAAAATTGACCAAAAAATTATTCATCTTTTCCTGTCTCAGTACCCTCAAAATACGTCAGTTTTTGAAAAACACCAAAACCCCGAAGGTATCGGGACTGGAGCCATTGTAGTAATTTATCCATTGTCTGATAAATCTTACCTCACAAACCCATCGAAACTCATTGTACAGCTTGTGTATTGAAAAGTCAATATGGTCGGTATCGCTACTGATCGAGCATGCCAGAAGGCAACTGACAGCAGCTTCTTAAAAGGATTGAAAAGGTGAGCTGTCTGAAATCTGTGTTCTGCTCTAACGTACATTGCTTTTGATAACGTAACAAAAAGTTCTGTTGTGTGTTGTTTACGTTTTTGTGTGGCTTACACGAAGTGTAATCCACACTTACTCATCATCCGCGATATTTATTCCTTTATTTATACAATAAACTAAGTTTTTCTCGCATTTTGATTGGTTCTCGCCTATGATTTATTAGAGGACAGATACACGATTAACGTCATCACCACAGTTTTTTCTTTCTGCATTTTAAAATGGCGGAACGTTAAACTTAAGATAATAACGGAACGTGAAAATTGAGATAATATTTTACGTGATTGGGCAAAGATGAGGTACAAAAAAGTCTTGTCGAGGCATTGAACAGGTACGAGAAGCAGGAAGAACTAAGAAAAAGCCGTTTCTCTTTTAGAGAAAAAATAAGCGAGCAGTCCGCCGCCGGCAGTTTAGCGACAGTGTACACTAAATTGATCTCGCTTTGTCTCGAATTTAACAAATCCAATAAAATGTTTGCTACATTAATTTAGTTAAAAATTCAACTTTTCTCAGTCTCAAAATAATTGGTGGCACAGATTGATGTCAGGAATAAAACATAGAATCATCACTTCTTAAAATCAGTTAAATAAACACGTAACCTTGCTTTCCGACAAGAATGGTCCAGTCCGTTTCAGGGCACAAACAACGAGCAAAGCATAGCTCACTACATCTCACGGCCAACTGTATTGCAGCTATAAGGTGTCTCCGATACTAAGTCGAACTGATTTGACAATCACCAACCACAGAGGACACAAATTTCCACCGTCGGTAACGCTCCTTACATTGAAAACTCGAATCAAATGGCCTCCAGTGGTAACGTCAACCGCAAGTTTTCCGAGCGTATTCTTTCAACTCCTGCAATATTCAAGGCAACATCCAACCTTTTCGGCTCACAAGGCTGTTCTGATGACAAAAACTGACTTGATTTTTTCGGTATTTTCTTTAAGATTTGTAGATTTCACAATGAGTTCAATTCTGCCTTCGCTGTAAGTTTTCATTCCACGAGACGCCCTTTGAGTCAAGTTTGACAGTGGCGTGATTTTTCTAGACCAATCACAATTCTTTGTTACGCACAGCAACCAATGAGATTGCTTCATTTTGTATAGACAACAGATTACGTCACATGGCTTTTTTCATGTTTGCCGAAGTGGGCAAAGGTCGGCTTTCGAGTAATTGAGAAAGATTTTGAAATAAAAAAGCTGTAGTAGTTTGTTTCTTTATTGTGTAAAACAAATAGATTCCATGTTGCCGTGCGTCTGTTCAGTAATAGATCACAGATGACGTCAAAATGTAAGAACAAAAAAGTGGCACACGAGGCGATAGCCGAGTGTGTCACTGATGTTCTTACCACATTTTGACGTCCTCTGTGATCTATTTTACTGAACAGACGCACGGCAACATGGAATCTATTTGTTAAGTATACGAGAGCTAAGTCCTTGCCACATGATCCACAGTGAAGACTGGGTTCTAGTTAGTGGTTGTGTCGGCGATTTTGCTCGTGGTGAAGAGAACTTCAATTTTATTACCTGCTTTTAGCTTTCAAGGCAAGTCGTTGTTGTATTTTGAGCTTGTTTATACGTTCTGTATTTTATCATTTATTTTGCGTGTCGAAAATCTAGCTTCGTAACTTCCTACAAATAACGAAACCGTTTACTTTGTTGATTCGCATTCAGGTGTATTCACACAAACCGGGACATGGGACATGGGACACGAGCCACTTTACTTTTACAAGCCAGCATTCATTGTCTTGAACCTTTGGAAGTTTAATATTTCTCCTTCGGTGGACAGGAATTTAAAATCAGCCTCAAATGAGTTTGAAAAAATCATAAATGACAGGCGGAAGGTGACCGTCTTCTCAAAACTTTCGGAAACAAGATGGTACTATAATTATTTTGTTGCTTTCAAATTCATTGATGAGGTCATTCAGTGATCAGTTAACAGTAAAGCTGTCATTTGAACTATATATATACTACAAATTCAAAAAAATAAATGTTGTTGGATTTGTCTCATTAATTTAATTTTTTAATTAATTTACTAATATAGTCAGTATTATTTAGAACTGGATCAGTGGATTCGGTTTGAGCTTTCAATGGCTTAGCCATCATGATCATGGTATATCAGCAATCATACCATGCTCTACAAATTTGGTAAGCATATGTGTAATTTCTGGAGGCATTTTTATTTTGGCTTTATTTTAGTTTTCTCAGTATATTTTGTGCGCACTTTTAATTAAGCAATTGCTCCACTCATGCTTGTGGGACATGAGAGTTATACAAACTCGGTGCTGTGTGCCTAATGGTGTATGCATCCAGGCTTTAAGCCAGGATTTTGAAAGTGGGAGTCCAAATTTTTTGGGGGCCGAAGGCCGACATAGCATGGCGCCTGTAGGGGGTTTGGGGGGCATGCCCCCAGAAAATTTTGAAAAATTGAAGCCTCTAAGACGCGATTTCAGTGATTCTCGGCAGCTGTAAACGTCTTTCAATTAAGCTATTAAACCGCTGTTTTTCCTTGATGTTACAAAACTATCCTTTCCTCAACTTACCTTGTTTTACATTGAATTATATTTGGGACAGAAACTCCAGTTGTTATGAACAGTGATTGAAATTTGAAGTTGTCAAGCCACGAACTTACACGAAAGAACAGATGTGCGTATATATTTTAGCACTCGGCAGAGTAGCCTGGGGACGACTTGGGGAGTTTTAAAATATTGAACAGCGGCTTTGCTTGTCCGTGAAATCGCTCAACTTTGATTCATGCGAACAAAACAGTAAGGAAACTCGCTAAAAAAAAGTGTAAATAGAGAAGAAAAACACGCCAGCAAGACTAAAACAACTCTTGCGAGCAAAAAGGAATGTAAGTTTTATTTAATTTATACACACTGTTTTGTTACATTAACCACAGAAGTTCGTAAATTGCCACCCAAAACAGGCCGTCGAAAATCACCTATTTCTGAAAAGTGGCCGTCCTTTGGACGGCTGGACGGCCGCCTGGCTAAAAGCCTGTATGCATCATCTCATATCCAATGTGAGCGTTCTAGGAATAAGTGTTAATTATTGTCTGTGGGCTTCATAACAATAGCCAGGCTTTCTTGGAAATTCGCTTAATTTACAGCTGTTGTGATTCTGCTTTAATATAGTGAATTTGTAACTTCTGGTGAAAATAAAACTCTGACAGTGAAATATTGATTGCACACTGACAGACTGATCGATTAACTGATTAATTCATTGATTATTACCTACACTCTAGTAAAAAAAACATTAAAAAACTCAAACATTTGGAAAATTAGTTGATACATTTGCAATACAGCAGCATCTCATTTTCTATTTCGCAACTACAAGTAGGGTAAAAGTAAATAAACACACATTGTGAGCCTATGTTTGTAATAAGCACACTATTCTCTACAACTCAATATTACTACTTTCTAGTATCACTGACATATATGCTAAGTTAACTTTTGAGTTGGGTTATTTCGAATTCAATTACAAGCCATTTATAATGAGGGCTTATTTTAACTTTAAAATGTTCGTGTCTCATTTTTTTTTATGATAATTCAGTTTTATCCTAAATGTAAGCCACACATGTACGCTATGCGGACCTATTTTTATTAACTGAAAAGCAATAAATCCTCCAATATTTACTAGACCAATGGCCACCTTCCCCTTTATTGTGCATTAGAACATTTAGTTATTTAATTTTTTTTAGCTGCTTGTGACTTAGGTTTTTTTTTCACCCCAATGGCTATGACTTGAAACTATACTGAATGGATCCCTAATTAAAGGCTCCAAACATGGCTAAATAGCTAATAATTAATAGATGGGGAGATAAGTTGCTTCTATAAGATGCTTCTATAGATGGGGAGATAAGTTGCTATTTAGGAGTTTTGACTTTTTGCATTGAATTACAACCAGCATCAACTGAAACAACAGAAACGATTTTGCCCGCCACTTCTTTGTTAATTCTTTGTTTATTTTGTGCCATTCTCTTCAATTCTCCTCATAGTCAGGTGGCTGAATGGCTTGATCGTGACAAGAGTGTTAAAAGCATGAAATTGGGCACAAGGTTTGCTTATACCCTACCAGATGGTATTAGAAGGGGTGCCCATGTCAATCTGCTCACGTTTCCATTTAAAGGAGAGTTTAGTCTTTTTTTACCAAAATCAAGATAAGGAACTAGTGCGCACTTGTCTGTATAATTGACTTCTTGTGGAAATTTAGAAATTATTTCCCAGAGTGAATAATCTGATTGAAGTGTGAAAAATGGGAATATCTCAACATACTGTGACAACAAGACTAATTTTAAGCAAGGAAATGTCGTCTATTCCTTGCCCACTTATGCTTTTCCCTTACTACGTCTGTTCTTCAACGACTATGGAGCTACAATCTTAGACCTGCTTCACAACTGGGTAAAAGAAAGAAAACAGATGTCCTTAATACAACAGCTGAACCAAATCTTCTGTTTAGAAACAGTACTGAACTAAAGCAAATCTTGGTACTGTCCTTGATGCTTTGGTTAAACAACGGAGGTTTGTTGTTATTGGAATAAATAGCCTCCATTTGACGCAAAAATATCCACGGATATTCGCAACGGATACTATCTGTTCCGAGAAACGAACAGTTTTCCGACAGCGTAGTTCAAGGAAAACTGTGAGCGTCGAGAAAGTTATGTCCCAGGACAAATATCTGAGCTTAAATTCCTTCAAATATTTTCGCTTGTGCACGATTGGTTTCGTCATGTGACTGAATGTGTCGTGTCTTTTGTGTGTGTAAACCAAAAATGCTCGAAGAACGCTTACGTCGATTCGAACAATTGACAAGTGAATATCAATAGAATACGATTAATGTCCGTTTTGCATGTACGTGAGATTTTTTTGAATAAGTATTTTCAACTAAACCGTTTTAGGGGAGTTGGCTAGTCAGTTAGTTCGCGAAGTTCGCGAAGAAAGGTTCGCATGTAATTTCAAAGAATTTCTAAGCGAGCGTAGATTGAGACGTGACACGTAGAAACGCGTATGTAAACTATACGACGCTGTGAAACTCTGATGTAAAAGGTAAAGAATTAAAACGTGGAGTTTACAGAATGTTAACCAATTTTCAAAATATATTAGAAGGATATTAAACACAACAGCCTCCATTTGGCAGAAAATATGCTCGGTTATTCGTCCTTGGACATATCTGTTCTTCTAAGCTCGCAGTTTATGCTCTTGGAAAACTGTTTGCTTCTTGGAACAAATAATGTCAGCCGACAAGCATCCAAGTATAGTTTCGCGCCCAATGGAGGCTTTTGTGTTTATTATCCTTCCAGTACCTTTTGTAACATGTGCCATTTTAAAAATTGGGGAATATCACTCAGACATTCCCCAGTTTTTAGCTGGGGAATATTCAGTCACATGACGCATTTTAACCAATCGCACGCAAAAAAAAATATTCGATAGATTATAAATATATTTTGTTAGATGTTTTGGTGTGTAGTATCGCTGTATATTTTAACAACTTTTTCTATTTGATAATTTTTTTAAGATACGTTACTTACGGTGGCCCATATCTGCAAACGCAACAAACAATTCTTAAAACACAACACAGTGTTTCGGAAACACAACACAATGTTTTTGAAACACGGCACAATATTTTTGAAACACAACACAAAATTATAGAAACACAACACAAAATTATCGAAACACAACACGAAATTATCAAAACACAACACAAAATTATAGAAACAACACAAAATTATCGAAACACAACACGAAATTATCAAAACACAACAAAAAATTATTGAAACACAATTATCAATGCAGAATTGATGTGCGATTATACAACGTGTAATCCTATCATTAGCCAACCGCGGACACGTTATGCGCCTAACTCAATCCCGCCATTTGTGTTTGCTAGTTGTGGTAGTGAGGAGTAGCCTACGTGTAGCCGTACCCACCCCCCGAGGAAAAACGGGAGGCGTTTTTCCTCGGGGGTGGGTACGGCTACACGTAGGCCTTAAGTGAGGAGCTGAGGTAGTGCCGAGGTAGTGAGGAATATGGATGTGTTCTTTATAAAATGCTAGAATTGTTCAGAGGAGTTTGAGGAAACGTACAAATTCTGTTGTAGATGTGGAGCAGCTGTCGATAAAGAGGAGGTTCTCATACGTTATTATTTTCAGTGTGGCTTTCCTTACTCGAAGTGTCTAAATGCCCTGCATCCGGGCACTGTCTTAAATAGACTAAATGCCCGGCAGTCAGGAAATTTCGCCGAATTTTCACTAAAAGCTTCTTCCGAGCTTCTTAAGAGTATTAAATGTTTCTTTAGCAATGTCAAGCTATCCAAAAAATATCCAAGCCTGGGCTTACTATAAAATGGCTATCTTTTGACACTTCGAATTCCGACTGAAAGGCTCATTTAAACCTATTGAAAGTTTTTGATGTTTCTTTAGAAATGTCAGGCGATCCTAAAAATTATTTCGGTTTTACATATCGGACGAATTTACCGAGCTGATATCAGTATCTGTGATATCAGACTGCCGGTCACGGTCTCAAATAGACTAAATGCCCGGCAGTCAAGCTCGGTAAATTCGTCGAATATGAAGCCAAAATAATTTTTAGGATCGCTTGACATTTCTAAAGAAAACTCAAATACTTTTCACAGGTCTGATTGAGGATTTCAGTCGGATTCGGTGAATATTTCTGACTGACCGGCAGCCTCCTCTTTATCTTTATGTACAACAGAATTTGTACGTTTCCTCAAGCTCCTTTGAAGAATTCAAGCATTTTATAAAGAACACATCCATACTCCTCACTACCTCGGCACTACCTCCTCACTACGACAACTAGCAAACACAAATGGCGGGATTGAGTTAGGCGCATAACGTGTCTGCGGTTGACTAATGATAGGATTACACGTTGTATAATCGCACATCAATTCTGCATTGATAATTGCGTTTCAATGATTTTGTGTTGTGTTTTGATCATTTTGTGTTGTCTTTCGATAATTTTGTGTTGTGTTTTGATAATTTTGTGTTATGTTTCGATAATATTTTGTGTTGTGTTTCAAAAATATTGTGTTGTGCTTCAAAAATATTGTGTTGTTTCAAAAACACTGTGTTGTGTTTCAAGAATTGTTTGTTGTGTTTGCAGATATGGGAAACCGTAGTTACTGGCATTTTTGTTTTCAAAAAATAGCATCTATTCTGCAGGAGAATCATTCTGAATTTGATCTTGTTTATAGTGCAACCACTCAAACCGGCCCAACTTGCTATGTTAGCCCCTCCGAAGGAAAGCACGACCGCAAATGGGACAGCTCAACCTGAAAGAAACAGAAAAAAAAAAGTGTCAAAAGCAAGAAAGACATCCTTAGTAGTAACATAAGAAGTTACTTATTTTACTCTTAAACTGACATACTTGGAAAAACATCCCAATTCTGTGACCCTCTACACAAAGAACGGATACACTTACAATTCAACAACAGCTAGGAAAGGGAAAACTTCCCAGAGACTTCGATAAATGGCGTACAAAGTTATAGAGAGTGTAGCTGGTAAACCTTGATAAGAGAAAAGCTTGCTCTTATGGGGAAAAGTCTCGCTGGTAAATCTTGAAAATTTTACAATTTTAACAGAAAAGCTAGAGAGAGCTAATTTAAAAACGAAAATGTGGCTGATGAGATTAAGAATAAGTTACTCTGACATGCAAGTCTGTAACATTCAGTTGGATGAAATTAGGACAAGAAAAAATAATATTATACGTTGACTGTTTACATGGATTCACCCACAAAAGTGGGCGATAGATGCAAGCCAAAAATGATAAAATCCGCTAGTTAGAACTTCGTAAAGTACAACTGCATTTGGCCACCAGTGAATGGCGGTGGCCACTTAAATAAGTTAATTAATAAATAAAGTAAATACCACTCCACCAAAGGGGCTTTTCAGGGCCAATGAAACCAAATGATGAAACAAATAATGCAAATGAACATAACATGGTTAAACATCCCAGCTGGCAAGAGGCACACCAGCTGGCTATTTACAAACGTGGAAAAGGGGTTAAACTAGGGTCTACCGAGAACGACCTCCAGCTTCGTGGCCAGAGCGGGATTTGAGCCTGTAAACCCCAGATTTCACTGACTCCAACCACCCGGCCACGCTACCTCCTACAAGTTTGACTGTAGGTACTTACTCGTTGTTTTGAATCATGTCGATAAGGCACATCTTATGGAGACAGTGTGAGCATGGCAAGATCATGTAATCCCAGGAGACATCCTAAAGCAGGGGGAAAAGTGGAAAGTTCTCAGTAAAAAAAAAAAAACACGTAAAAGCAGTTTTATTTCATCCAACTACAAATTATTGATTTACAGTAACAAATACAACTGTGGATATTTAAAACGAGTAGCAAACACTCACTTTTACCTCATACAAGGCACAACAAGTCTTCTCCTCTCCTCTTTTCCCTCTACCGCAGACACACACATATAAACTTTTTTCAATAAAACTGGCGTGAAGCACAAGAATTGATATCAAATAATCACCTCCAAGCATTTACAACACATGTTGTGAGCTGAATTTGACGGCCGGCATCTCACAGGAACAATAGTTCCATAGACACTACAAGCCTGGCTTCCATCGTTCTGAAATATTAAAGAGAAGCATACACTAACGAAAGGCCATTAAACTTGCTCCTTCGTGGGGGTGTCTGGAAAATCGGAATAGTGAACAACGAATGGCACAAATAGTGCAATATAGTCTGGAAGAGTGCGAATAGTGGCAAACAGCCGCAAGTAGCGGAAAATAGAGGGAAGAAATAATGGCGAATATCAGAAATTTGGTACCCAATATCTTACAATCTCAATCTCTCGCAGAGGTCATGAGTTCGAATCCTGTTAAGGCCTTAATTTTTTTTCAGGCTTTCATTTCACAACTGTTTAAGTTGTGTAAATAATTGCAATGTTCAATCATGTCTTCATATTTTTGTCTGCAGCTCAAACATATGGTCTTTCATATATTCGCTCGTAAAAAGATTATATGGTCTGAATATTACCTCCAAGCAGACACAGCTGTGCTCCCCAGTTCCGGAATGTGAAGACGTTCCCCTGTGTAAAATGAAGATGAAACAACCAACATTTACCACATACACTAATTGTCTATTTTGCCTGATGGACGGACTGACTCACTGACCACCAATTTTTAAGTATACTTACAAGTATCTGCGTCTACAACAATGTCTACAGATGTCTTGCAATGAATCCTGTGAAAAAGAGCCATAGTTAGTCATAAAAACAGTTGGAGCAACACAATGCAACACAAATCACCAAACCATTGCCAAAATAGTAACAATTGCCGTCAAAGCTATATGTACATGTATACTGTTGTGGAAAGGATAACGTAAGGGCAAGATCATATGCCATACAGCACTTCACACAGAAACTCAGTACAACTTAGCTTTTGACCTCCGTACAAGTACTAAGTCTCTCCCTGTATATATATATATATTCCTTCCCACTCGGATTGCATGATAAGTCAAAAGAAAGCGTGTGTATGAGGCCACTTACAAACTGGACAATTCGCAGTAAACCTACTGACGTTCTACCTGATTTGACCACGGTAAATGCACTGGACAATCTGCCTCGTGACAGTAGAATCTGCCTTTTATTTTTCAGAAAGGAATCGACCTATGGAAATCCAAATAACTCCTCACCTCGCCAGAAAGAGGTTCACATGTGCACAACCGTCTAATTGCTGCCTCTCTCCTCACCAGGACTCTTGCACTATTGTTAGTTGAGCCTAGTGACTCTCCAATACAATCACAGAATGGTGAAGGTAAACAAGGGTCAACAGCTTGTATTGGATTTGCCTGTCCCTGAGGTGGACTTGCCAGTCCCTCTAACCTCCTGTTCGAATTCCATCCTCTCACTCTTTCTTCCCTCTGTCGTTCCCCTTCAATCTGCTGCTCACCAGACGCAACACAGAATTCTTGAATACATTGTGCCAAATTAAGAAGCGCTGTGTTAATCCTATAGCAGTCGGTAATAGCGTTTCTGTCTGACAAGGAATCTCTAGAATTGGCTAACTCTGTACTGCATGGTTCAGAAACAACTGCCTCCAAGGCCACGTGATCACCAGCTGTGTTCAACAAGGTACTGCTAGCATTCCCTGGTGCATACGGACGTGCTGCAGCGGATTCTACCTCTGACAGGACACCACTCAAAGCTCCATTAGATCGTCCGACTGAATAGGGTAATAGAAAATCAAAGTTACCTACAGCAACACTATGTCTATTTGTGCAAGGTTTTTTCTAGGAACCAAAATATTTCTGAACTTCAAACCAAACTACAAATGCAATGTAAAATCAAACATTGTTCATTGAAATTCACCGGTATCTATTTATACACCTGGGTGGAGAGAGGCACTAAGAGAGTGAAGTGTCGATCCAGAGATGAGCGCACTGACCATGAGGATAAGGCGGTGTAAGTAATGTTAATTTAGTTTTGTAAGTAACATGTAAAATAACATGTTACCTACAGCTACATGAGCTATGTTCCACATTGACCTACTTGGAAGATGATCTTCGTTTTGAGTGCAGCCTTGTCCAGTGTTACCATGAAGTGGCTCATCAAAAGTAGAGCCACCCACTTCATAATCTCTCTCGTCTTCCCCCATTGGTGATGGCAAGTTTAATCTGTTATGTTCGCCAGACGTGGAGGCAACTCCATTAACTGTATATTCTTTGATTCTGGTAGATTCAATACAGTTTATCATACTCGTACATGAAGCTCCCATAGGTAATGAAGCATTGGTAGATAACTCATTTCCTGTACTGCAATGGTGTAGGGATCTGTCTGTAGAGTATCTTGCTATGAATGCTTCACAGATTTTAATTTTTGATGAAGTTAGAGGAAATTCATCAGGCAATCTATACGTCACAGGCTCAACCAGCGAGGGCTTCAGTTGATTCGTTTTCACAGCAGGTCTGTTCTTTGGCCTGGCACCAGACCGCGTCCAATCAGAGGCCAATTGATGCACTATTGTTTTGCAGTATCTGCTTGCAGGTACCGATTCTTCTTTATCCAATACGTCATGTACACTCTGCAGGGGTAATTCATCGCAAACAGCATTCATGGGAAAGTCAACCATGTCACTTCCACTGTTTACCGAGTTCCTACACATTATGTTAGAAACAGGGCCTGCTTCATTAATTCCTGATACCCCTCCATTGTTTTGTATGTGTATTTTATCCAAAGTTTCATCACTTCCATGATCACGTCTTGTAGGCAGTAGATTCAGATTGTGGTTCCTTGGAGGCATTACTGATAATTCTGTAATTCTGTTCAACATCTTTTGGCCAGTGGGAGGCTGTAATCCTTAAATAATCAACAACAAATGTTAACTTTAACACTTTTAGTATTCTTATTATCATTCTTTTGATATCTATTTTCAATATTTATACTTTCATTACACTTTTACCTGTTATATGTAACAATCAGGTAGTTGAAAGTCTGCAAATATCTCAATAACCAGAGAATAGTTTTTACAATATTTTCACTTCAGTCAAACCTCCTGTAAGCAGACACTCCTAAAACAGTAACGATGCCTGCTTATGGGAGGTGTGTGTTACTAGTGATTTCACTGTACCATGAATCCTGGTTATGACCTCAATGGCCTTTTTTCACATTGTCATACTTCTGTAGATATATATGTAAATTAAAGTGTCTTTATTATATAGCAAACTAGTCCAAGATGAAAAGGAATATGGATTTAGCCAACCTAAAAGTGGAGCTCCTGATGACAATAGTTAACCTGGCTTGAGCCTGCGATCCAATCAGACACCAGATTCTGAACAGCAATTAACTTCCAAAAACACTAACGCTCTAAACCTGAGCCAGTAATGGCCTTGTGATTCTGGCAGCAGATACCTTGCTTTGAAAGGTGTCAATTGACCATAAACTGTACGTCTAATATGAAAGAAGTATGCTGTAAACCAAGGCTGCATGACTTGGTCAACCTGTTAGCTGGCAAATGACTGCCATGTTGTGCAATGTCGTCGTTCGTCGTCGTAGGGCGTACATGCCTGTGGTCCATGCTGCTAGTAGAGTTGCATGATTTTCTATTTCTATGCATGAATCTGCTCCTATAGTTATGATGCGTCACCTGGCAGAGCTCCAATACAAATTGCTTTTCAAAAACCTTGCCAAACAGTTTTTGAGTGATTTTTTTTTTAAAAAAATACCATATTCTCCTTGGATGGTTGGATGGTTGGAACACGATGTATGTATTTTAGACCAATCAGATTGAAGCTAATATGAACAACCAATTCAATGAACATTGATACGGTTGCACCATCGACTCCTTTGTTAGGCGAATTGACTTTTTCTTTGGGCGAATCGACTCGGAAATCAGGCGAAACGTCTTCGGGCGAATGGGTCATCGGGCAAATTGACCTGATACCGTTCTCAATGCGTTAGCAAAAATCAGCAGGCCATTTTAATACATTGGGGTGCGTTAAGAACGCGTGTGCCATGTTCGCTTAGTTCTGAGCGGTATTGCAAGTCATTGATACAGGCTATCAATAACTTGAAACAGTAAAAGAAAATCACCAATTACAATAGTACCATTTTAAGATTATTACTGCAGACAGTTAAATTATAAAATGTAAGACTGCTACTGCACTATCTGCTGTAAGATGAAAACCACATTTATTTAACAGTGAAACATATCAAAAGTAATACGAGTTCCATTTTTGTATTATTGTTATATTTTTGCAGATCTATATAAATTATAAAATGTCTGTTATAATGCTACTTACTTGGCTCTTGTACAGGGTCCATGTAGAATGCACCATCTGCTGTAAGATGATAATCATATCAATGTAAAACAAATCAAAAAAACAACAGCAAGGTAGTAATCTTTCCACTAACATCACAGCTGATGTAAATGTATGAGGTGGTCTACAGAGAGAAGGTGCAAATTGCACATGCAAAACAATCTAATACACAGTGTATACAGCACATGACAACATAGCATAAGATTATGTTTTCAGATTGAAGCCAATAGGTATTTAATAGTCTCGTGTTGTTGGCAAAATGTTTCAAGTCACTTGCATTGGAAATAATTCCCATTTTTGAGTTGTTTAAAGAATGTTTAGATGACTCATTTTGTTGAAATTTAGGTGGCATTCTGTGGAATATGCCAGAGGAGCGGGGAATGGGAAGAGTGGGGAGGGGGGTAGCTGCCCCTTTACGTGGCCTATACAGGTCAGCGCCACCAAATAGGGCATGGGATTTGGCCTTGCTGCCCTGAGCAGGGTAACTACAGTAATTTTATGAAAAACTGACCTACACTGTAGTTGAAAACAGGCCCTTCACAGGGCATGATTTTTCATTTACTTTCCTTTAATATAGTTTATATAGGAGTCAAAAATACACGATCAGGGATGTGCCTGTTATTAAGCGGGTCATCAGTCAAATCAGATAATTTTCAGGACAAGAAAATACTTGTAAATCGATGTTTGTCAGTATTTTTTTTGTTACCTAAACAGGGTTCTAAATAGAGGGTGTTGTCTGACAAAAGGTACAGTGTACATACATGTATGTAAGGTTTTCTTTTTCCTAAACAGGGTTGATTCACAGTCAGGGCAAAAATGGCACAAAAATCACAAAAGAAAATTCTGGATGAGAAATTGCATGTACATATGTACAATTTACCAGAACTTAGTCAGATAGTCAGAGTGGCCGGAAATAAACATGTATTCACTTGTCATGGTTGCCACAGGCATAACTTTTCAAAATTCCCTGACTTTTCCCTGATAAAATAAATTTCTCTGACCAATAAATATACAAAATGCCAGATATAGTAGTGGCTTCAAGCCTCATCTTACAGCTGCCCTTTCCACTCTTTCATTAGGACCGATCAGGTGTCAGCAAATTTTTCTTCACCATCAAGTAAATCAAAGAGTTGCCAACTGTTTCTTCCAGCCTTCAGTGGTATTGAATCAGTCTTGTTAAATTATTTCAATTTCCCCGACTCAAAATAAAATTCCCTGACTTTCCTCCAACCTTGAAGAATTACATTTTTTTTCTGACTATTAAGTGGCAACCCTGTAAATTGAAGCAGGTTAATTCATCATGACATGAAATAAATTAATGTGCTTTAATAGCTAATACAGTTCTTACCACTTTCTGCATTGCCATGTAACGGGACAGGAAGTTTCTCCAGAAGATCAAAACGTTGAATTCCTTTTAGTAGCTCTCTTACATAGGTACAAGACAATCCACAGGCATCCAATTCTTCAAACAGCTCAAAACCTTCTCTGATTTTGGCAAGTCGAAAAGCATTCACTCTGGTTTTGGCCAAGAACTTCATCTGCTGCAGCTCAACATCTGACAAGGAGTTCGAAATTTCCAGTAGTCTTTGTTGCAAAGAAATACCTGACCAAGACAAGTAAGCATAAATGACCAGTACATACATGAAAATGTATGGAATTAAACCTTATGAAAAATCTGTTCACATAGACCCTTTTCATAAATGGCTGCCAATTTAAAATAATTTTGTATGCATCTAAATTAGCCTTTTAGAGTAAAAATTCTTTTGAATTACTAACTTAAAAATGCATATTGAGTGAATTGTAGGGTACATGTACTTCAATTGCTAATCTCACCATGTAAAACAAATTGCCTACAAGGGCCAATCAAAATGTAGAATAATAAACGATTTTGCTTGGCTTGCAAATATTCATTTGTTATGCTAACAACATGTCTCAGGCCCTGTTACACCAGCCAATTTGACCCAGGAATCATACAAAATGTATTAATAACCAAGATGTAGACTTGCTTAACTGAAACAATATTTGTTTTGCAGGCATGCAGTTAAATGCAAAAAAGCAAGCAAAAATGGCAGGATCAAAACCAGCCTAAATGTTGGTTTAGCTTACATGGCTCTTGTAAAGGATGTGCCCCACCACACAGTTTTCCTTCCATATCAGTAAAAGCATAAGATGCACCACTGGCTGAACAAGACTTGGTCGGCTCATTAGCATGTGCCCAGGGTGGTAGGAAAGCTTTCTCATTGCGCTTCTGTTTATCCTCGAGGAATGATCCACTTCCTAACTCCAATTCAAAATAAATAAACATACATGACAATGTATGGATGAATAATTTATAATTTAACATTAGGTTTAGCCTATGAAGTTCTTGTGGAGGACCAACCCCATATCATGGAGCATTATTTTTTTTTTCTATAACAGTAAAAGCAGAAGATTGACCCACATGAGCTTCATTAAGGGCTTGGTGCTGGCCAAATTGACCGCGACATGCTATCCACAAGATAAACTGCTATCCAGTGGATACACTGTAAGTGGTAATAAACAAACCACGCTATCCACTGGATAGTGATTATCCGGTGGATGGCATTATGCATCCGAATACGAACAACTCGGGCTTGGAGGAAATGTTTGTTACAAAGAAGTTCAGGGCTGGTCAGAAAGTTTTATCTGCCTGTGAAAACCAATTGCCTTAATTCCTGCTGAAAATGTAAATTAAACCAACTGCCAACACTACCTGTTTTGGCACTAGCAAGTGTCCTGGACAACTGACTATAAGCTTTCTCACTGCGCTTCTGCTTATCCTCAAGGAATAATATCCTTCCAAGCTCTAATGCAAGCTGCTGTGTTGTTTCCTCATAACATTGCAACTTCTTCTGTTGAGCAGCTATTTTTTCCTGGTACGCAAACTGAGAGGATGTGGCTACATGTCCTACCAACTCATCACTTTTTGAAAAATGGAGCTTTCTGTTATCCTCAACTGATTCAGGGTTGCTGGTTGAATGTGTGCCATGTTCATGTCCCCTAGGAGACAGATTCTCACAGGCATCTTCTAACTGCTCTATGTCTGTGCCAGGGTCGCCTCCAGTTGTTTTGGAACCCTCCTGTGTCAATTCAAATTTCAAATTCCTATGAGTATAGAATGGCACTTACAATAACTTGGAAATCCTAGAGAGACCTTGGCAATTAGATCCTTAAAAGATCTGTCAAAATCCACAAAAATTAAAAAAAAACAAGTCTATACTATACACTACAAGCTTAATATTATTATTGTTGCAGCTAAGATGATAAAAATATATATCAATCAATAAATCCAGCAATCAAACAAACGTTACTTAGAGAGAGTTTACGTAAGGTCGTAATACTAGCAATATAGATAAATATTGAAGAAAACGGACAACTATTTTTAAAGACATGTTTTATCGCTTACTGTGTGTTTTTTAATCACACAGTAAGCGATAAAAACTCGCATATTTTTAAGCATCTTTCTCAATTTCCTTCATGCAAGGGCATGTACACACCTTCCTGTTTTCGTATTTTGGACTCAGCGAATAGCTCTATTGATCTT
>Ga0126337_10000756_pt1 | contig 17777 bp, 17 predicted proteins | sample DipCmetagenome_FD_92527 | JGI IMG/M metagenome (GOLD analysis project Ga0126337, IMG submission 92527) | Coral microbial communities from La Bocana,Puerto Morelos, Mexico - Diploria C A metagenome | ecosystem: Host-associated > Invertebrates > Cnidaria > Coral | place: La Bocana,Puerto Morelos... | reverse complement strand
GTGAGAAGGGATAAGTGGTGGGGGGTCGAGGGTATGGGTTATTGGATGGGGTGGGGGGGTGAGGGGGGTGGGGTGGAGGGGGGGGGAGGGTGGAAAAGAAACAAGTTGGTGGGGGGGGGGGGGGGGGGAGACCAAATGAATGTCTTTTATAATACACCATTTGGGCCTAAACAACATAAGCTGTGTATCAAGTGAACACACAATGCTGATCCTTCAGACTTGCTAACAGTACTGCACATTATTTTTCCATACTGGATGTGTTCACAAACTGAATGTGGAGTTTGAACTTCCCCACTCCTCCAGAAAGCCCAGTTTAACATATTTTTCATTAAAAAAGTCTGTTTTTGAAGCCCCCCTCCCTATTGGAATTTCTGATAACCTTCCTTGGGGTGGGTATGGTTATTTTCTGGAACTGCACATTCTAGTGCTGTTGAGTAGTTCAGTGAACATGGTCATATTTAACAATTATTCACCGAAATGGAGGTAAATATCCACCACTTTCACCGACACTGAGGTGAATAATTGTTATAGTATTTACCACACAAGGGAGGCAAGGTGGCCTGATGGTTAGTGCGCTCGTCCCTGGAGCGAGCGGTCTGGGTTCGAGCCCTGGCTGGGAACACTGTGTTGTGTTCTTGGGCGAGACACTTAACTCTCACAGTGCCTCTCTCCATCCACAAGTATAAATGGGTACCAGCAAATTGTTGGGGAAACCTAACAAATTGCAGGGGGAATGACCTGCGATGGACTAGCATCCCGTCAAGGGGGAGTACAAATACCCCAAGCCGCTTCATGCTACAGAAACCGGGGATAAGCTCCGGCGCAGTCAGACACAAGCTGAATAACTAGAGGACCAAATAGTAACTTTACTTGTTTAAAGTAACTTTATTTGAAACAGGAAGCCATTCTTTTTTTCTTCGGCTGCTCGGGGGTGAATAGTACTTGGCTAATCACCTCCAAGCTAGCATATCAGCATGCCCAAAAAGCACTATTCACTTGTGTGGTATATACTAATTTAAAATATTGAATTTTGGCTCATAGGATAGGCACTCATTTTAAGACTAACAAATGTGGAACTACCAATGGAAACCAAAAGGAAAGCAATAAATTAAAATGATTAAGTTGTTCATTTAAAGAAAGGTTTCCTACCTAAGAAAGAAATGGAGGTAGTGCCCAGCCCAGAATTTAAACACTTTTTGGTTACACTGTATTTTTAAATTCCAACATGCAGATTTCAGTACACATAAGATCACACATTACATTTCCTGTTTTAAAAACACCATTTTATTGAGGAACGCAAATTATGCACACTAATTCCCAACTACAAGGGAAAAAACAGTCAGATAATTTAACAACAGAAAGCATTAAAGTGACCAATACCTCGTCTAGGCTTGATTACCGGCAGACCCCAGAGCGTGGCAGAAATCAACTTAGCCTAAGTTAACATAAAATGCATTATATTCTAGTTATAACAATTAACATTACAGTACCCAGAATTATAAATAAAATGCCTACAGAAGCAACTGTGTTTATGACAACCCACACAGAAGCAATTAAGAGTAAAATCAAATTCACTTGTGTCATTTGGATACGATTAAATGCCTTAATTAAATAAGCTGACATGAATTGACCCATAAGCAATTCAAGGAATTTAAAGTAAGTTCCTCAGGGACACCTTAAGATATACACTTTTTCTTTTGTTTGTGAAAAACGAGAAGTATATAATACCTAACAAGCACAAGCAATTTAAAGCTGTTAAATTTAATTGTTTTACCACTCTATGGGCTAAAAACTGTACACAAAGGACTAATGATCATTTACAAATTTAATGACTATAGAAAATTTTTTTGTTGTGCCAAAAGTGTGCTTATAACTGACAGAACTATTTACAGCGCGGTACCTTTCTTTTTGGTTGACACTGACACATATAATCGTCAGCACATCATTGCAGTGCTACATGTAATTTACCCAAAGAACAAATTTCCATTTTCTTTATCATCTGTACATGCCGTAATAAAAACTAGTGTGACAAGTCACCTTGTCACCATGATTTTCACACTGCTTGGCAACCGGCCTGACAGCAAGCCCTTAAGCTTGGAGTCAAATCTAAAAGATCCCATAGACCATTTTACAGTTGTCTGCTCAGTGACCTGGTGTTTGAATAACAGTTATGCTGGAGGTGATCTCGTTTTGATACATTTTGATGCTTTTGTTGTATCAATCAAGTTGCTACTAGTTGGCATTTAAATGAGAAATGTACAGTTATTTGTCTCTGTCAAGGCAAGGTCACCTCCAGCAGCTTACTTGCATTTCTAAGCATTTCTAACTGAGCACATGATAAAAAGTGGCATACTGGGGACAAAACCAATGTTTGTTCCTTAAATCTAAATATACTAGTTACCCCTTGACACAAGCAGTGATCACAATGATCTCAACCTGAACAGTACAGAGGGCAACAAAGATCAAGCTACTTCAAAAATTACAAAAATATCATCTTGGATTTCTTATACTAAACTATTTGATTCAGTTTAAGTGGATATTATTTTATATCCACAATTAGTATATACCACACAAGTGAATAGTGCTTTTCGCACACGCTGATTGGCTAGCTTGGATGTGATTAGCAAAGTACTATTCACCTCTGAGTAGCCGAAGAAAAACAAATGGCTTCCCCTTTCAAATAAAGTTACTCTTAAACAAGTAAAGTTACTCTTTGGTCCTCTAGTTATTCAGCTTGTGTGGTATATACTAAAACAATAACTATTCACCTCAGTGTCAGTGAAAGTGGTGGATATTTACCTCCACTTTGGTGAATAATTGTTAAGTATCCTAAGTAGTAGTAAAAACAAATATTTACCCAAAAACAAGGTTAAACATTATGTACCATCATTAATTCAGCAACACGGATGCTTACCAATGAATTTAAAAATTCTTTATTATAAATGCAACATGCATCACAAGATATCCATCACAAAATGCCAGAGAAAATTAATGCCACTATACGGTATCTTGCAGTAAAGAATAGATTCTTCGACCATGAGAATGGCTGTATGCATATAGTTTGCAACTGTAAAACACTGAAAGAGGTATTGATGGAATGGAATTCTCGTGATGCATGTAATTTAAAACAGCTACAATATATGTATATTTCTGAAAGTATCACCACCCCACAATCAGGACTGTATTGAGCAGTACCATCACCTCATAAGCGGAAAACCTGAATAAGGGGAGCTATAAACCTCAGTATGTCCTCAGTGTCACATTTTCAATAAAACGAGCCCGTGTTGAGAAGACTTCTCTAGAAGTGGGTACAAACACACATGGTGAATGTCTTGAGGGTGTTTGCTTGATACAGTTTTAAGTGTATTAGTGTGATTGGTCCACATATTAGCAGTGCCCTAAACTAGTCAGCACCAATAGTAAGAGAAATTGCAAAATATCAATTCATCACTTTTGAAACAAGAAGAAAACTGGGGAAAGTGTGATCTGGGACCATCACTTAGGACAGAACTAAAGACAAAAAGTGACATTCTCCCCAGTGACACAAAATTGAGTTTCATTAACAGCTGCTCACTAGGCAAATTTACTGACTGTAGTCAGGATGGATGAATGAATGGCAAGCAACCAAAAGCATGTGAACTTGACATGATTACCCTTAGAAATCATGCACCACTGAGCAGTGTCAATTTTGTGGGCCAAACCATTATCATACTACTAGGATGACAAGGGCCTTTGGATGTTACAGATTTTCTGCTTAGATGTCATATCCTGATGCCCTCCTGTGATATCTTGTATCAAAACTCCTAACAAGCAACCCCAAGGTGAGATTCACTCCAGATTTTTCCTCATCTCTAAGGTGGTGATTAGGGAAAGCAATGGGCATAATAACTTTCAGAAGTATATAATTATCTTATCTGTAGACATAAAACAAGTTTCTATTTACAAGATTATAGTCTCATACTACCTACTTAATTAGCTACAGTCGAGCAACCACTCTTGAATTTTCTAAGAGCTACATGCAGTTAAGAAAACAAGGGCTTCCCTGCAGGACCTGGAATGGCAACTACCTTAGTACTTATGATGTACAGAATAGTTGCTCCTATTCCATACACTACTACCACAATTACAAAGGCTATCAGCGATGATCTCCAAGAAGCACGGAATCTAACTGGAGCAATGATACACAGAAGAGCTACGCATATTGTCAGTGTGAAGAAAATGGACACAGCTGTGTTGATGGCCAGGATCTGACCAAACTTTGCAAACAGCTGAATGACTGCCAGGCACAAAGGTATTGATGCTACAATTGTTGTAAGTGCGGAGCTAAGAATGGCAGTGCCAATGTGGGACACAGCAGCCAATGTTCTCCAGCCACGGATTTCCTGACAATTAAAAGACAAAATATCATTGCAAATGAATATATGAAAGATCACATATTTGAATTGCACCGAAAGATATGAATTAATGATAGATCATTGCAGTTGCACACACAACTAATGCGTTTCTCCGCAGTTCAAATATATGATCTTTCATACGTTCATTTGCATCCTTCACAATCTACAGGTGTATTATGAACTCACACAGTTATCAGCTCCCAGATGGCTTTATAGCTCAGTCAGTAGAGTACTGCACTGGTATCGCAGAGGTCATGGGTCCAAATACTGTTCAGTTCAGACCGAATTTTTTTCAGACCGAATTTTTTTTTTTCAGGCTATAGATTTTTTTTTTAACTTCTACCGTGGACAGATAATGATTTACTTGTTTCAGAAATGAAATAAAAATTGGGGGTCACGGCTTCGTTTCAGAGATAACACATGCGGAAAACTAGTCTGATTTTGATAAATTGGTGTACGTAATTCAGCATGGTCTCCAGGGTTTTTAGGTTAAAAAATCAAAGATAAGTCAACAGAGGCAAACAATCCTAATAACATGCTGTGACGTTAATAATTTCAAATATTGCCATCATTTTCACAAACCTTAACCCTTAAAGAGGGATTTAAAACTGCCGCACAGCTAAATGTAGAGGTCAAATGAATGGAATTTGATGGAGCGTTTTGCAAGAAATTCAAACTTCCACTCCATAGATTTTTTCATTTTTCGCAAAACGTAGAAAATCGGTAGAGAAAATGAACCATCGAAAGAAAAATAGGGGTCCCCTAACAACTAAGATTATTAAATCCACGCAAAGTTATAGCAATGGCCATTGGCCCCGTTATTTTTCACTGTTAAGTACTACTTCTTGCATGCATGATGCATGATGTGGCGTGTGAATTTCGTGCGCAGTAAGGATGCGCAGAAACAATTAGCGCAAACATCCTTAAGTTGTTTGTGTAACTGGGATGATCAATTATAAATTCACAAAATATTATTGTTGTAAGTGATTGATAAATAGTTAATTGAGTGAACAAAGATGTTTGTAAGCTAGGTGTATTAATTTTTTATTTTGAAATATCAAACAAACCTTAGAAGAGTTCAGATCTGGTATGGAATTTCCAGCCATAATGTAGCCTTCTACCAGATGGACACAGTAATCCACTGATGTTCCAACCAAAATTGACAGTGAAATGGCTTCCACTGCTCCAAGTTGCCAAGATGCCAGGTAAAATATTGCTACCACTGATGTCAAAACACCTTCAGGAAAAGTGAAAGAAATTTTACAAGATGTACATGTAGTTCTCTGCTTGTGTTCTAAACTTATCTAGGCTGCAAATGCAGAATGCAAAGATAGTCATGTCTGATAGCATAAGTCAAGTGTAGTTTGTAGGGAACAATTTTGAGGAAATTCAAATTACTGAGAAGAACTTAAAGGAATCAAGTTTGTATAATAATTTAATTGAAATTAATTAAAATTATAAATAAATCATGCTACCAAAAAACCTTTAGGGTTCCTTGGTGGCGAGAATGACTGCCAGACTAGTACAACAAAATAGGATACACCTTGTCCAAAGGTGTCCGGAAAAAAAAATTGTTTCCTTTGCACCTTTATATGGCCACAAGTTATCACTCAAAAGGGATGCCTTCAGAGGAAACAGTAGTTTTGCTTACTACTGTGTGCATTTGATTGACTGAATGACAGATTAACATGCCGATGGACAACATACCTAGTATAGTGATCATTACAATCATTGTAAGGAAGAAGTTGGCTGTGAAGACAGCGACAGAGCCCAGACACAACACAAGTGAGAATGCAATACCATAGATGGCACTGTTGACGGCAATGACTTCAATGAATGTAATAACCCACTCTGAGCTGGATTGGAAAGCTGACTGAAAACCCTCGGGGAAAGAGTCTGTGCTCAGTTTCTTTTTCAGAAAGTCGTTCCATTTATCAAAATCCTTTACTTTTTCCTTGGAAGACTTGCCCATGAAAATGGTCTGCAAGAGGGATCAGAAAAATCATTCACTCAAGTGAGTTTATTATGCCAAATTTCAGCCATCTTGAAGATGGCTTGAATTTTCGCTAAACCCAAAATAAGAAGTTTTAAAAAATCACATTTAGTTTTGTTGTTGTTAGTTGCTTGTTATTTGCATGTAGGCTTTGTTGCAGAGGATGCTGTCACATTACCGTTAACCTTAAATTTAAACTTCCAGTTTGAAAAGTTAAAGAAAGTTTTCCAATATTCAATATCAATTTTTCAAAAAAAGACATTTTTCAGTCCAATATCAATCCAGCTTGCAGTTAGACCTCTGGCTACAGTGTAGTTTCCAGTTCTTACAGTTGCACATTTCAAGTGGAACCTCTGCATTAGTGGAAACTCTACAATAGTGTTAACCTATCTTGCACAGTTTGTACAATCACAAGGGCGTGACTTCAGAAGATGACTGAATTCATATGAAATAAATTTGTCTGTGACCAAACAAAAATATGGTGTGAAAATTACTTCTTTACTTTTGACATTAAGTTGTTTTGATTGAGTGCTTCACTCATGAACAGTTTTCCTAAATATGTTGAACTTACTGATTCAAATGCCATCTTCATCCAGTAGGTGTAATTTCCATAGCGCTTGTTTTTAGATGGCATTTTCATCAACTTTGCACGTGATTTCTTTGTCATACTGAATGTTGGTGCCTGTATATGTAAACAGTCTTTAATCCAGGGATCATGAGGATTCTGGTTTATATGCACTTTAATGTAGTCCTCCAGAATCCACGAAGGGAAGCAATCTGCTCCTCCCTCTTGAACCAGTTCCCGATTGTCACTTATAACTTTGCATAGTCGGCAAGCATACTTGATGAAGTTTGACCAGCTACTTAACAACATATCTGTGAATGCGTAGTCTGGAATGACTTCACCCTAAAAAAGAAAAAAATGCTTAAAAAGAAATATGGACTTTATTTCAAGCAAACCAGTTGAACCTGTTGATAATTTCTCCTGGGCCAGGCTGTTCAAAGCCCAATTTGATTAAGGTACATGTCACCCAGGATAAGTGAATGATAATTCAAGTTTTGCAAATTTACGGTGAGGTTTTCTGTTAATATTGTTTGGCCTTCTGTTTTGAGTTTTGAATAGTCTCAATGCCCTCAAAACACACAAAACAAAAGTAGTGAAAAACATTTGTATACAAGAAAAATTTATTCTTTGGTTGACTTTTGTAATCCCAGGTTAGTATTTAACGGCTTCCAAACAATTTGGCCCTGTTTGCAACAAATAAACCTGACACAAGCCCACAATCCAATCAAAAACTAGTACTTGGTCAGCAGTCCAATGTAAAAAAAAAAAGAAACAAGTTATCTCGAAGAGCTCTAAATTTGAGCCCAAATTTGAGTCATATGATACTGGTGTCAATTGGCCATAACATACATGCCCACAAGCAATACTGCTAGCCATGTTTACCATGAGAAATTCAACTCATGGGTTTCCTTTACTTTCCTACATGGGTAGTGGGCTCCTCTTGGCAGCCCTCGGGCCAATGAAACTCCACTATCTTAAGTGGAGGAGACAAATTATACATTCAAGAAATAATAGAGGGAGCTGCTAGCAATCAAGTTTATTTAACAAAATCTGGGACACCCTGAATACAGGTTCAGTAAACTGGTCATCATCAAAGGGTGTGATATTCGCAAGGAGTGGTATATAAAGCAACCTAAAGAAATGAATTTCCGGAATAAAATAGAATAAAAACAAAAGAATAATGATGATAGGATAAAAACAGTTCATCAGCCATGTTGCTGCGTGACTTGTGAAAATCACCCGTCATTTTACCATGCCTCTGATTGACAGTAACGCATTTTAAATAAAAAAAATTTTGCATTGTTGCCTTTTCTGATAGATTATATTGCCAGTAGTACCTTTTCTTCAAGGACATGTTCTCTGGTTATCTTGCTACGATCAATCTTCTTTAAACCAAGTATTACATAGACAGTTGATGATGAGTCCACGATGGGTTTTGCGACAGCATTGCAAGGATCAGGACACAAGGGATCAGTAGGAGCTGAGGTTGCAGTTGATAGAGAATCATCATTTCCAGAATCATCTGGTGCAAAAGATGAGAAAACAGTATGTTAGTCAAGTACTTATAAATATTAGTGATATTTTATGCCAGAGCTGTAAGATAGCGAGTGCTCCACTGAGAAATAGTAATCTAATCTAATGCTTGTGTTGCACTTCAGAAAACTACTGGTAGTAATTGTTCCATTTCAAGCCATTAAGCACATGTCAAGCTGACTGCTGGCGCCTGACCTTTATTGCAAAATCAAAGCTAACACAAACTTCAAGGCTTGTATATTAAACTGGTATTGTATAAAACCTTTGGGTGGGTGGGCAGGAAACTCAGAAATGGTGGACACAACACAAACAACTGCCTGCCCTATAGGCCACAAAAGTGTCTAGTTACCATTTGAAACTAATAAATAAAAATATCTTGTTACATTTGCCTGCAACAATAACAAATTTCCAAATTCAGCAGTGTTCTTATTCCTAATTAGCTGTCTTTAATTTCTTTGGTTTTGACAGAGAAAACCACTTCAGATGAGTATCTCAACGTTCCTTGATTCCAAGGAATGTTCCAACAAGAAGACAGTATTACTGTGTGAACAGTGAACTTAATTGAAACTCGCATTCAAAAGATGAAGAAGCGGCAATTGGATTGGTTGTTCATGGCAGCTTCAATCTGATTGGTCTGAAATACATGTAAGGAAATAGCACAACATGCCAACCAAGGTTTAATTTTTTTTACAAAAAAAAAAAAGTTAAGCTTGGAGCCCTGCATGAGTGCATCCAACAGGACTTGAAAAGAACTGCTTTCCCTTCAAACAATATTTTCAGACAAGTATTAGCTGCTGTTAAAGTTTTCTTGCCCTGCTGGGCATGTCTTAGTTAACTTTTTTTAGTTGGGACTACTTGCCTGAAAGCAAGTATGTGTACAAATGAAAAATAACTTGTTCAGCAGGAGAATCTACTTGTTCTGGACAACTGGATGACACTTTTTTCTAGCCCTATTCAAACATGCATGTATGCAAGCATTATCACAAGACATATAATGACTGAGATGCACACCTGGTTTGCGCTTTTGTGTCGCAGGTATGTTACTGGGGGTCTTGGGTTGATCTATGACAAAAATTAATCTGTAAGAGAAAACACTTTTACGAGTAGACAACTTATCAATAGGGCTCATCAATAAACAGGCATACAAGCCCAAGTTCCTGCCCTTCTCTTCAGTTTAAGTAGCATGAAGCAATTACGAGTATTTCCACTCCCCCCCCCCCCCCCCCCCCCCCCGCTGACCCCGCCCCTCACCCCGGCCGGCCTCTCTCAATTTATACTAACAACCCCATAGCTCTGTCCCCTCTTCTCTTTTAATGAAAAAAAAAACATTAAATGATTTTTCCCCCCCCCCCCCCCCCCCCCCTGGATGGCATGCTAGTCCATTGCAGGGTTACCTTGCAGTATTAAATTCAGCAGTACCCATTTATAGACCTGGTTGGAGAGAAGCACTGTGAGAGTTAAGTGTCTTGCTTAAGAGCAAAACACAATGTCCCTAGCCAGAGCAAGAACCCTGACTTATCAACCTGGAGACACGCTCACTATGAGGCCATCATGCACCCTCAAATACAACTCAGGTGGTATTAACTAACATTAATAATATCAGGAATATTTGTTTAAATTGTTGCTTCAGTGGCCTGTACATCAGAACTGCAGCATCCCCTTGTCTGCGGGAGACTTTTTCTAATCTAAACAGACTAACCCCCCAAAAATAAGAATTTTAACATCACCAGAAATAAAGGTAGATCCTTCTTCAGTCTTAGAATATAACACTCACTTGGATTTTGAGAAACCAGTTTAGTTGGTTTCTTTGTGCTCTTTGTCTGAGGTCTGCAAAGTAAATCAGTGAGTAAATGAGTACTTTTGGCAATAAACACTAATGAAGGGGTTATTCAATACTTCATACACCACGTTCTTAAGTATGCACCGGATAGGAATTCATCTCCACCTACACATCGTCAGTCACCTTATTACAAACACATTTTTCACCATAGTATAAACAGTCACCATAAGTTGTACAGTCACGTACTAAGGAAGTTAAAGTAACTACAAAGGCAGCACCATGAACAGCGTCAATTAAAAATAATAATAATATTTGACTTACAAATCCTGCGATACTCTAAGTCATTTAGTTTGTTTCTCTTTGCCAAAACAATCTCAAAACTGAATATGGGACACAATGTAGAATTCAATTGAAATATAAATATTAAGAACTTGGTCATTTTACATTGTTGTTTTACAGAGGACAGCATAGAAATGTACCAAGAATTCTAATGCATGTCCACAGCCATTACATTATTCATTAAACCTTTAGTTTAGCAATGTTCCCATTGCCTATTACTGAAAAAAGTAACCACAAGTTATATACAGTCACTGTGGACAGTAATCACAGTACGAAAACGACTTACTTTAAAGACGGTTTTATTGCACTAGATGACTTCTTTTTCTGTTGAGTAACTGGTTTTTTAGTAGGAGCAGGTGTAACTTTTGGAGTTTTTGGCCCCAGTATGTTTGTCTTCTGGTGTGATCCTGACTGTTCTGCAGTTGCAGGGGATGGTGTAGGTGTTGATGATGGTGTTTTAAGGCCATTGGATTCTTTGCCTTTTTTTGTGGTGGGAGTTGTGGGGGTTATAGGACTGTCGATAAAATTGGACTGAATGTTCTTTCCAATCAGTTCTGGAGCTACATTATTCAAATTTAATGAATCACTGCTCATGTTGTACTTGAGATCCAGCAACTGCTGCAAATTGGTGCTTTCTTTGAAGAAGGCAGGTGGTTTGGTAGACGGTTGGATTTGCACATCGAACGCTATGGATGTTCCAAGGACAATGATAAACACTACCAACACAACAAAACGATACTTCTGTATTGGGAGAGCTAACCAGTGATACAAAAAGCCCTGTAGTCCACATCCGCAATGGTAGCTGCTGTGCTGGTGTCGCTGAGGAACTGCTGATCTTGACTGTAAGGCTCTGTTATGCATCAGTGGCACATCTTGATCAAACATGCTGTTTGGGTCATCGTACATGGCCAAGTCAGTATCACTGGAACTCGGAGATGGGTTTTGTGAGGTACGCGGACTGCTGTCCATTTCAACAAGCATCGAGTCATCATCACCATGGGTTGGTCTTCTTAATGAAAGTTCCATTGCTTCAGAAGAGGATGACGTTGAGGAATACTGCTCTGCAGGGTTCCTGTTGTTCCCTGATAGAAACTGGACAATGTCATCTGTAAAAAAGAGTTTCATAAACAATAAGTTACAATTTAACAGTGTGCTAACCATTAGTCCTTAAATCTTAGTCTCCAACAATTTTCAACATCTAGTCCTTAGTATAATAAATGTATGGTTGTTAAAGAACCTAAAAAGTTCTTCCAAAAGAGGATAGGACTTGTTGCCCATGTCAGGTACTGAGTGTTGTCTTTCTTGGTGCACTTGACCAAATGTGGTCACACTTGGTTGTGAGATAACAAAGAACATCATAAAGAACTTGCAATATTGTTTTTCAAAGAAGCACGGGATTCATCCCTATCATCAGTGGTCTGGGTTTTGTTCTGATATTTGAGTAAATGGGATCATATACAGTATGACTGCAAGCTCTAGACAAGCAAAAACAAATTCTACAATTTGTTTCCAATACCTTGAAGCCTGTGGTGTAAGAAAACTTAAGAGGAACATAGGGCTCCTAAACATGAAAACAGGGGTGCCTAGCACTTAGGTTTGCAGGAAAATAGTAAGTTTTCCCAAACCCTGAGCTTATTGTCATGTAAGGAGTGTCAAGGATTCACTCTTCATGCAATTAAAATAGAGTCCTGAGTCTTAGTTATTTTCGTTGAAAGTATGGCATGGTGAAAATGAGATATAACTGAACCAGTAATGCTAGCATCTTTATGCCTTCTCAAGGTGCAGAACATCATTCATCCAGAGATGTAGCTACATGCACAATGCAAGAAATTAATTTCACAAGCTGAAAGAGAAGGTATTAACAGTCCAATAGAAAGAACTGAAAGGCAGACTGTGTACAGTCCAGAAAAGCTAGTGAACCTGTTTCTTTTAACAATTCTATCTTCATCCAGTAGCCAAAAAGCACATTTTTTGAAAGTCTATGCTTACCAGGCAAACCAGAACGTCCACTGCAACTAATCCACCCACATACAGACTGAAATATTAGTGTCTCCCACTTCTCAATGTAACGATGCCACAAATTAAGGGCAGGAGGAATGGTGCAGAACACAGTCAACCAACAGCTGCCTACTATGAGTGCCATGAACAGGCCAAAATCATGAATTGCAGGCATCTGTATGACACAAAATAATAACGAATGACTTGACAATCATGGCAATCTGGGATACATGTAAGTGGTTTCTGTGACATTAAATGACTATTCTCCCTTGATGGGGGTTCATTATACCTCACTGTACCTTTTGGGTACGCTAGCACAGCAGAACATCACACGAGTTCAGTCAAGCCTTGATTCATACTTTTGACAAATTTGGGGTTCACAAAGTACCCATGGCAAAGCCAAACAAGCCTGATATGCTATCACTGAAGTATACCAAATAGGTGAGGGGAGGTACTTCGGCCAAAACTTGGTTCATATCAAGTCAGTGAGTTGATAAATTGCAAAATATCAGGACAACAGATGAGACTTCCAATTTTCTGAACTGTGTCAAATGAATAACAAAATGTTAATTTGGTTAACCATACCTTCTGTGTTAATTATTTTGGTAATTATTTTACCTACACTATTAATTTTACACCTTTATTACCAATCTTACCTGAGAAAGGCAGTTTGCAGCAAATGCAACAGATGTAGTAAATGAAGTGAAGAACGTTGCTTTGCCAGCTGTGCTGATGGAATGAAGCATGCGAGCTTCCAGACTTCTAGCACTGTGTGCTTGACGAAAAGTATTAATGAAGACGAACACATCATCCACCCCAATACCAATAATGATGAAAACCGAAATCCCGCTGAGAATCCCGAGACTCTTTACCTTGAATACAATGCGGAATAGGTAGTAAGCCAAACATAGGGGTGTTGCAATACTGATGATACCAAAAATAGTCAGGAAAATGGAGAATCGTGTGAATATGAATACAAATGCTCCAACAAAAGCAATGGTGAATACTGATAGTATGATGTCTGCCCACAATGTTTTATTCACTTCATAGTCAAAGATTGTGCTTCCACCATACAATAATCGCACTTTGCTGTTGATAAAAACAGACAAGACAGTTTACTCACAGACAGGTCAGTTTTAAGACAGTTCATTTTAAGCAAAACAGTTGACTCTTCGAATGGTTGGCGCTCAGTTGGTAACCCATGGTTCTGTGCATGTGTGGAATAAAAAACAGCTCAGTCTAATAGCCAAATCAGAGAAAACAATTTCGCAGAAACAAGAAAGCACTGAGTAATGCCAAATGAGAAACAGAACTTGCTTCAAGGAGCAAAAATGTTTTTGTGCTTAATAAGTGCACTTCGCTTCCAAAACATGCTTCTGCAGAGCCCTAAACTTTGTGAAAATAAAACTTCCAAATGTTTAGCACTCTAGATGGCCTAGCAGGAGCAGATAATCAGTTAGATTGGTAATGTGTTTATAAACTGGTTATCTGTCAATGCTCGAAGCTCTACAGCTCTAAACAATATCAACAACCGTATACGTGTATGCATGTCCCATCTGCATTCAGCTTTTGTTTTTCGTCAAAATTTGCATATTTACCTGCAATTAGTTCTTTCAGGGTATTTTCAGTTTTGCTTTTGTGCGTGTTAGTTGGAATGGAAACATAATTGTCTAACCTTAGGAACATCTTGACGATTTGCAAAAATTTACATCCAAATTAAGTTTTACTTGATGCCAAAAGCAGCGTGTAGTCACAGAATTATACATTCTCGTGACATTTACATTCACTTTTGCCACCTGTACTGATGGATGCTCAAATTTTGGGAAAAAACACTAAAAAATATTGCACGAAAACAAGCTAAGTAAGAAGAGTTTCATGCTTCAAAGGTTTGGCCCGTGACGAGGCATTTTTTTTCCCAATATCTATTTAGTGACGACAGTAAGAGACGTGAAACATTAACTTGTTTGGGGATAAAAATCGTTTGGTTTTCCCTAACTCTCGATCGACCTAATCTAGATGGTTTAATTTTGCAACCAGCCCGCCCAAATGTTCCTAAAAAATCTCGTACCGGAGATGACACTAAGTTTAAATTGACATCTAAAAAGCTTCAAGATCAAGTGTTGCGTTCTATGCCATACACCTCAAAAATAACTACATAAAAAGCCAAAAGCCTTTGTTTATACTCAACCAAAGGGATTTTGCGAATAATGACCGATGAAGAAGAGCGGGATGAAAATAGTTGTACAGAAGAACATGTCTGATTACATAATATACTCACTTTGTTGACAATTTCTTTAGACCTTCGACGAACTCCACCAAATATTTTTTGGATGCTCTAGTTTGAGTATGCTTACTACCTCCAGACTTCAAAGGGTAGCCAAATTTCACTTCAGCGCGTAAGAATCGACTTCTCTGGTTATCTTTAGAAAAAGAACCGTCCACAAACCAGTAGGTGAAAGGCTTAGTGAGGAGAAGTTGCAAACTCTCCTTTATACTCGCTTCCGTGAGGTTATATCTCCCGCCACCATCACTCATGCCTCGACCGTCATATACTCGCTGGTTTTGAAAGACAGAAGGGAAAAAGAAGTCTACTAAGGAGATCGGAGGGGTGCAGTGATCTTTAAGAAAAGGATCGATCTCCGCAACTTCCCATTTCCAGCAGTAGTCGGTGAAACCTTTTACGTTCATGAGGCTTTGCTCAATTTGATGAATACTTTCGAGGCGCTCTTTCGTGAATATGTTCAAGTCGTCGTCTCCAATGGCCAGGTAAACAAGCTCTAAGCTGAATGATGTAGCTTTCCTTTGATAATGGTCTGGTTTACTCGTCGGTTTGTGTGGAGATCGTTTAGGCCTTCTTAATGGAGTTAATTTAACTTCCTTCGAGAGCTTCGAGGCAACAGAAATCATGTCTTCCCGTTGAGAGCTGATGTGCCCCGGGATCTCAAAAGATTCTAACGACTTGTCTATAATCAAGTACTCACCCCTGTCTGCATAATCCCGATGAAAAACACAATAACCAAGTACGGCAGGAATGATTATGGCAGCAAGTAAAATCACCACAGATGTCAAAGGGTGGACATAGAGATCTGTCGGTCTTGGGACTTGAAGTCGAATTCTTCTGCTGCTGCGATAGAAAAACTCTCGAAACGACGTGAAACCTGACTTCGGCTGGTGAAAAGACAAGTGTGGTTCTGTTAAAGCTGGGTTCACCGATAGAGTATCACCACAAAGTCCTAAGTTCTCGCCATCGGCTCCAAGGAAAAGCTTGGAGAAGTCATCACTCTTCTTTCGCGAATGTCCGGCTTGCATGGTGCTTATGTGATGTGAACTGCTTGCCTTTCCGGTTCTGAAACTCCGCTAAAGTCAACTTAAAACCAACATAAATGGACGGCGATGCTTGCAGATGTTTAATAGGTCTTCGAAATCACTCTTTTGCATACAACATCACGAACACTCAAGCTTCGTCGGCTTCCATGTTCGCATCGCGGCTCTCAAGCCGGGACTTTTTTTTGGTTATGAATTGCTGGTCACGTGATGTTATTTATTTTGTTTGCTTGATGACATATGGCTCAAGTAAAGTTTCACCGGAGGGGAAATAATTTTTTTTCCGTCTTTGATAAAGAAATTTGACGTGTAATAAATAAAAACTTTTAAGAAAAGCCAACATCGCTATTGTTTGAAGAGAAACAATTTATACATTTCAGTCACTGAAGCGAAAAATTCTTTACCTGGGTAGAAGTTACATGCTGGAAAAAGACAAAAGTCTTTCAGCGTCTTTTGTCATCGCTAAAGGAAGGACAGTTGACTTTGGTGTAGCCATCTGTTGAAATAGCAGAATCTCTTATTGTGTGATTTTAAATTGAAATTTATTTTATGAATACAGGAGCAATATGAGACTTTTGTTCGTAAAATTTGTTTTCAGAATATATTCCCAAAGGAGAGATTTTGGTTTATTGGATATTGTCAGATATTGTTTTTAGCAAATTCACAACGACACGCAAACTACGTATTTTTTTTTCAATTTTGTGTTTATTAATTTGATCCAGTCCGACACTAAAAAACGTTTCTTGAGAAACTTGATCTGAATCAAAACAAGGCGAGTGTCCCGAGAAAAAAACTATTTTTAAAATTTCCATATGTTGTGCGTGCTTGAGGATTTTCTTTGTTTAAACTAAGCTGATTTAACGACACGATCGTGTTTCCAAACCACGTTACAGCTAATTTCAGGAGCTATTTTAGTCTAAATGATAACAATTTATGCAGATTTTTTTTAGCTCAGCCAAAACGGTGGTTGCGGTGTTCATTGTGTGTATGGCTTGCCCGGACGTACGACGTTTTAAATAAATTGCATGGATACGAGACTCACTTCTGTCTTATTTCGAGACTAATTACTAAGAATTTTCTCTTTCAAATGAGTTAATCGTTCTCAGAGCCTTTTTGTCATGCAAATCAAACTGTTCTTATCGGAACTCGTTTCGAAACCGAGGCAACTTGGATCAGGAAGGTTGGATCAGGAAGCGGAACTGTTTAGTATTTACGCCTACAATGAAAAAGGTCCCGCCTAACAACAACTGATATGTAATTCCGGTTATGAAATCCAAAGCTACCAGATTCGATACCAGATCACAATCAAAAGTGTAGCAGCTCTCGTAAACTGTTATTATTTTATTTTGTAAATGGTTTGAACCCAGGAGTATCAGTAGTTCGTATAGTGTGATCGTCCGGGTGAAGTAGTTCTGAAAAGAACTGTTGTTGGTGACTGACGTTTCGACAACCAGTCATAGGTCGGTTTCGATCCGTCTATTGTAGTCTGTTGAACTGTAGTCTATTGTTAGTCAAATTAATTCGGTCTGTTAGAATTTTGTTTACGTCGTGGATAAGTCGTTTGTAAGGCGCCGGTAGTGGTTGACATCTGTTAAGAGGCGTCTGTTCTAAGTTAGTCTACCAGCTTTCCAGAGTCAGTCGTTGAAAATAGTTCGTACTGTAGGTTAAGCATTGGGCAGTGTCCCAGTCAATGTTGTGGTTAGTCAGTTGGTGATGTAAAGCGATGTAATTGTTAGCGTCACCATTTCTCGTGGCTCGTTTGTGTTCGGTCAGTCTCGTGTTAAGGTTTCTGCCAGTCTCACCAATGTAGGAAGCCTGGCAGTCGGAGCATTTGATCTTGTAAACTGCTCC
>Ga0126337_10000755_pt1 | contig 17777 bp, 24 predicted proteins | sample DipCmetagenome_FD_92527 | JGI IMG/M metagenome (GOLD analysis project Ga0126337, IMG submission 92527) | Coral microbial communities from La Bocana,Puerto Morelos, Mexico - Diploria C A metagenome | ecosystem: Host-associated > Invertebrates > Cnidaria > Coral | place: La Bocana,Puerto Morelos... | reverse complement strand
TGCCACCAAGGATGGACTCTCTGAAACATTTCATTGGAAACACTTTCCTTTGTTCTTTCTGCTTATTCACTGCAACTAAAAAGTGGGGTCAGCACACCTAGAGAATCCAAACACTTGCTTTGGACATCGTTTCTGCTAACTACAGCTTTAGCTGTGGTTTGTTGATATTGCTGCGCTTTGTTTTTGCTACCTCAGAGAGTGTTCATGGGCAATGCTGGAATGCCCATGGCTTCACATATGTTAACATGCAGTGATGAAAACAAACGCGGGAAATGCAAAACATGAAGATGAGGCAGCCATGCTCACAAAAAATGGCAAAAAATGAATGGTTTTGCTTGCGCGAAGTGTGCGAAAACTGCGATGCTTTCACTGCGGCAACACTGATAGGTACCCATGGACTCTCATGAGTACCTATCAGTGTACAGCTGGTTTTGAATACAGTGATTTTTGATGACATATTCTAAATACAAACACACCTATAGTATCCTATAGTACCATGGCAACACCAGAAACTGTCACACATAGCCAGCAAACCAATGTGCAAAGGTTGCACTTTGTCCTCCGTGAGTTTTGGTGCATACATTTTTTGGATTTTGTCAGTAATTACAATCCAGGGTTGGATTTTTTTGAACCAAAATGATGGAACCTTACCCCACAAAGCATTTTCCACTGCAGGTGAATGAAAGTATGATCTTGCAAAATTTCCCTTCCTACAACTTGTTGTCGCTCCCCGCCGCGACTGCTTTTTTCCATGTGGAAGTGGCACAGTCAGTCATAAGGTAGGACGGCACGGCAGAAACAACTCATTTTTCAAACCTCTAAAAATTTACCAGTTTAGAGTTTGGGGTTGTGGCTGCAAAAAAACATATACCTAAAAAAGAGGTTTATCGGAAAACAATTTGTTCAAACATACATCACATGTTGGAGCATCTCTGAGAAACATTGTGGGTGCAAAGGCCCGCGACGCAACGATGAAAGAAGTTGTTCCGAGAATGATACTCTAACGTTTTCACCTGACCAGATTTGTTTCACGAGTTTCCAATTTTTCTTTCATCTCATAGCCAGCGTTTCATGGCTTTCTTTGAAGCCATGGTGGACTCATAGATCACCTGGGTTGCGTGATCGTGATCGTGCCCTTTTGGGGGTGGGCGAGGAGTGGAGTATCCCCAGGTTGTCTTGAAGTTCCAGCTACCAAAAATGGGATAAACAAAACTCTCTCCAAATTGAGTCTAATAAACCATTGATATAGCAATGCTACAGTCACGAGCTTTAATCGTGTAATGCAAGCAGAATTGACCTTTTTATATAATGTTTCAAGATTACCGCTGGGGTCAAATGAGTGAAATGAAATGGTACGTCGCAATACATGCAAAGCATGGACATGTTTCGGTGGGAAAGCCTTTTTGGTTCTTTTTGAGTTTTGGATTGGTGAATCTCGACCCTTTCCCTTGTGCAATGGCCGAAGCACCAGCACCGCCATGTTTGTCCATGGTTCAGCTTCCACCCGATGTTGAGACGCCCGACTTCATGCAAGAGTTGCAGGTCCAAGGGTGGCGCTCGGTGCGTCCTGGCCGCATCCCGTGGAACCAGACCGATGTGGAGTCTTTGTCATGAAATCTGGATATAAAGGGTTTCATTTTACCCCAAAGCCACATAGACTCTTCGACAATCTTCAAAAACTGTTTTTGGGTTGTTCAACTCAACCGTTTGTTTTAAGATGTCATTATAAACATAATGCAAGGAAAGATTGGCCAAAAGCATGCGGGCCACATTACCTATGAATGTCCTTCTTGTCATCAGTGGGTCTGAGTGGAAGGGTGGCCCATTGGTTTGCTTGCCCAATCCCTTGGCCCGTCCATCGGCTGCTACTCTGGCAAAAAACTATGTTTGGTTGCTGCCTTTTGTCAAGGACAGTCCGGCAAAGGCTAGGGGGTAGAAAATTCCAACCAACTTGTTTTGCATCAACATATTTGTTTCCATAGATGGAAAAATCATACTGAAGGAAAAACACTTGAATATCTCTGAGTTTCCAACCATATTTTAGGTTGATCTTTGATGGACATTTGGAGTACACTCCATGGCCAAAATCCTGTACCACTTGGGATAGTTGAAAGTTTAGCCTTTGGTAAACCACTGGTATTCACAAAGAAACCTAATGCGAGAGAATTTGTTCAGCAGTAGCCCCCATACAAACATGACGTATTAAATTGGATTGGTGATTTCAATGTGGTCGTCGCTAACATGATCAAAACCCTGCCAGATTCCATCGGCCTACTACATTTGCGATGCATTCCTATATTTAGATGTATTGCTTAGGAAGCGCCTTTTCAAACCGGATGTCAAGAACAAACAAGAGACTCGCCAATCCTTGGCTGCTGAGGAAGCTGTGAAGGTCAAACGGTGCCTCCAAGCCCTTCGTTATCTTTGGCGTAACGCTAAAGATAATTCACATGATCCCTCCGTACAAGCCATGAAAGAGTATCTATGCGAATCCCCCCTTCAAACAGCCGGCCGTGAAAACCCCCTTGTTGTGCCATCTCCTTCAGATGACGAGCAAGAAGCTGATGAGAGCCCTGCACCTGCAGAACCGATGTCTCCGGGAGATGTGGGATTTGGAGGGGATGTTGGTGGTTGTGATTCGGGGTTCAGTGATGATGAAAATGGGGAGTCGGAGAATGATGGTGAAAGTGATGATGGACTTGTCTGTCCTCCTAGTGGTCGGGTTGTCCAAACAGCCATTCGAGCCCCAACAAGCGATGATGAAGAGTCTTTGAATGCCCCCACCCTTCAGCTGGCTAGCCAAAGCCCTAAAAAGGATGAGTCCAGCGATGAGGATTTGCGGGATAGCCAGGTCAGTTCAGGGTGGCTTGGGAAGTTCTACGCCACATACGGTCGCTTTGGGAAAGATGAAAACAGTGATATCTTCCCAAAGTCTGTCCATCGCGATGATAAGCAGGGGATGCTGGATGATATTTTGGCTTCATTGATGGGTGCTGACGAAGACATTGACAAGTAACTTTGTTATGAAAATAAAATCATATAAGAGTCAGGAGTTTTTACAGTTGGAATTTTAAATTGTAAATGGCCCTGAAAAGACTTGGCCCTCATAAGACATACGCCCCAAATTTTGTCCATCCAAGGCATTCGATGATCCAAGCCTACCTACAGCACTGCAGTGATGCTTTGGGCACCTATGGAAAGTATGTTTTCTGTACCTTGAAGACCTTGAAACATTTCCAAGATTGGCTTGCTGAACAGAAGTCGCAGGACTACAAAATGGTTGTGGTGTTGTATTGGTTTTCCATCGATGAATGTCTAACGGATTCATTTCAATCACCCATCTGCCACCCACACGCAGGATGCCAAAGGGCTGGCGCCTCCATCTATCACCACAAAGGCCGGGTTACAACCTAGGGTGTGCCGGAAACATGTTAACTCGAAGCCTTCTCCAATCAAGGAATGTCTTCAAAAATGTGTTACAAAAGATACCATGTAGCACTACAAAAGCCGGGTTACCCTCAAACATGTTAACTCGAAGCCTTCTCCAATCAAGGAATGTCTTCAAAAATGTATTACAAAAGATACCATCTAGCACTACAAAGGCCGGGTTACAACCTAGGGTGTGCCTCAAACTTGTTAACTCGAAGCCTTCTCCAATCAAGGAATGTCTTCAAAAATGTATTACAAAAGATACCTGTTCTAATTCCCATTTCCTTCAGAGTTTTCACACCTGGCTTCAACAATCACCATCTGCCAGGCCTCTGGAGCAAACACTGGCTTCAAGGATGCTTTGAGCCTGATGAACATGGGTTCGGTGGTGGGCGCTGACGGGTTGGATGCCAAAACAGAACCCAGGCTTCAGGCTTGTTGGTGTCTTTTTCGGGGCCCTAAAGCTTAGGGAAATCCAAGGCCTAAAGCACCTGTTCCAGAGTTGCTAGATTAATAAGTATAAAGGCACTGTCTCGGATAAGCTTGTGAGCTTTTGAGATCACGACCTCCACATACACGAGGCCGTCCTTTACTGTCAATATAATGACGAACCATGTCTTTCTCCTCAAGCTTCCTTTTGGTTTTGTAGGATGGCAACAAATCGATAGCATCATGACCTTGAATGAAACCAAATGGAATTCACAAATAGCTTTCCCTTGAGCTAAACTGTTTGAAACACAAGCCAAACTCAAAAGACCTTGCAAACAAAAACTTGTCGAATGCATTGTTAGCTAAGTTACTGCTATACAAAAGTGTGGGCTTGGAAGTAGGAGATCCGTAGTCCGCCATTTGTATTGATAGAACTCTCATTGGCACTAGTTTCAGAAATCGTTGAAACAACACATGAAACTCCATAAGGGATGTTGATGGCTGTTCCAACACAACCCAAACTCCCAACGCCGACGCCACCAACAATAGTATCATTGTTCTTGCCGTCAACACGTTTCCCATTTGAGCACTCTTGGAAGATGGGTTTCCCATTGGCAGGCCCTTTGTTCTTCCAGTGCTGCCTCTGGACCTAACGGCAACGGTGCTCAGCAGTGGTGAGGAAAAACCGATAGGTTTTTTTATGTGGGGAGTAGTGTTTGGATATCAAATGATTCATCATGGTTAATGAGGTTGAACATATCAAGTTCAATTTGGGGTTCCTATAGGGTAGACCCTCTTAAGGACCAAAACAAATCAAACAAATCTTCAAACAAACTTGCACCAAGCTACATAAACACCCAAGATCCACATACGGGCGCCACTAAGGCACCCGATCCGGGTTTCAGATTAGCGATGTGATAGAGCGTGTTAGCGAATCCGATATCAGTGCTTAGGTCCATGTTTTTCCCACCGATTTCCAGATCTAGGCCAATTGCTTGACGGCCTGCCTACAGGGGAATTCATTTTTGGGTTCCTTTAAGAAGAGAAGCTAAACCACTGATGGAAGAGTTAAAACTATCCTTGATCAAAAACCGATGATGGAAGAGTTCAAAAACCCATTGATTCAAAAAAACAATCATCAATGATGGCAGAGATTCTACTATGTACTTTCGTTGGTTAACCAGGGTTGCTGAAGGACCTTGTGAACCCTATATTCCTATCTTAAATTTGTTTACCCTATAGTACAACTTCCTGTATCCTTGGAATGTTTTTCTTTGTTGGGGACACAAACAAGTTTTGAAAACAATGAATTTTTCCTGCGGTAGAAGCCTGAAGCTCTCCCAAAGTCACCTCTGCCTTGCCGCAAAACACTTCGACATGGTCCCACTCGCATCCCCACTTCAGCCCCGGAATCGAGAACAGGAGCGATATGAGAGTGCAAATGACCTCAAATGATCAGAGCCAGTCAAGAGTCAGGTCCAAAAACAAATTCTTTGGTTTAAACCTATAGTAGTTGTATCCCTTCTTTAAGTGAGATCCACCACAATCAAGGGACTATCCAAGTTCTCATATACACACTTGCTGGGGAAACCAAACATTGGATTATGCAGGCGAAAAACCATTGGCGCACGAAGGTGGTTCAGGCCAGCCAGAATGTCGGCAAGCTGTCGTTGTCGGAAATCTTCAGGCTTTTCAAGAGGTGGTCTAGGAAATGGCAAAGTATCATTGCCGCTCTTTAACACACTTCGGAGATGCCTACGCCCAACAGCAACACCTTTGGTCATGCTGAAACACCTAAGGAAACGCCAAACAGTCTTGAAATGTCAAAAGGCTTGCGGTTTCAAATTGTGTTGGGCTATTGAACATCAAACCAAACCCATCAGTTATGAGTTGCGACCAACGATGCCACCCCGATCAAACAGAGCTCCTCAACAGCGATCCAAAAGCGTACCTGGAAAATGGAGGAGGTAGCACTAGCGTTTTACTTAGGGCTATATCTAGAGGGGGAAACAACATACTTCTACCTTTACTCAGGCTTTACTTACGCTTTTCTTGGGGCTATTTAGGGACAACTTTGCCAAACTGAAGCCTTCACGAACCCCACTTGGCCCGAAGAACTCCCCTGGCCTCCAATACTTGGTCTTGGTCTTCTATAAGACAAAACCCCGCAGTACCTGGAGCACATCAGGCGGGGCAAGTGAACTTTAAGATACCTATATGACCTCCCCTTTGGCTCTGTGGTGACTGCGCTTCCAATTTTCTTAGCTGCTTCACACGATGTACCCCCAGCTGCCTTTACAGTGCGTGATCTTCTAGACCAACTGTAAGAAGACATGTATACTACGAAACTGCGAAATGCCCTTTCCACTGATGCATTAGCTGCTGAGCAGATGCCACAGTGGCAACCCCTACATATTGCGCCTGCTGTGCAAGACATGACGTAAAGTAAACAAATGGAACGGAGATCAAATTGATGATTTTTTTTTGCGTTCATGAAAGCAAAGAAATGGAGAGGAGATTTGAATTTGGATATCTCTATTGTTACCACTTTCCATTTCCTGCACCAAACCTATGCGCACACCAAAAAAACTGACCCTTATGCAATGGCAGGGAGTTCCACCCCTGCACGTGAGCATGCCTCTTGCCATGCATTCACTGCACCACCATACCTGCTCCATGTGACTTGTGCACAAGCTGGCTTCTCGCAATCCTTTGCGCAGCGCTTGACGACGTAAGCGCCCTGCTTGCAAAGCACCTCCATTGCCTCAGTTGTTTTGGAGACTATCTCAAGGAGGAAACTTTCTATCATATATACGATCTATATTCATTTTTTATATCTATCCTAACTCACCCTAACTCATCCTAACTCATTCCATCCTACTCTATGCTACCCTATGCTACCCTATGCTACCCTATCCTACCCTATGCTACCCTATCCTACCCCATCCTGTCCATCCTTTCCATCCTATCTACCGTATCTACTTTTTTTGTTTTATCTATATATCCGAGCATATCTATCCAATCTATTGATCATCGATCTATTTCCCTTTGTCTATCCTTGAAGAAATCGCATTGTACATTGTAAATTGATTAAACGACAAAAGGTTCCATACAATCAGTTTCAATCAAGGGACAGCATCCCCAATGGTCACAGTGTATGAATGCTTTCCCTTGTATTCCTGATCTACAAAGGGCAGGGCATCATATGGAAGGTGAGCGAGGTCATGCGTTTTAAAGGTCCGAGCACGTTCACGGTCACCGACCGCTGTGTCAGACTTTTTTGCATCTTTTGCCTCCTTCTTGATCTTGGACATGACTTTTGCCTTGGGTCCCATAAATTTATTCGATCAACACCCATTATTTTTTTTTAAGCAGTCACTACAAGACAAAAGTACCAAACACATTTTTATGAATGATTGAAATGACAAGGGATAATGGCATCAAACATCATTTGATACTATTTACTGGAGGTGCAAATTGAAATATTTGTGCCTAGGGGCTGATTGCCGACCAACAAGAGGAGGAGGTGAAATTTCCAACGCTTTAGCAATTTCATGGCTAAGCTTTGGCCTTTTCGGGGCAGGGGTCACAGTAACCTCCTGGGTCATCTTGTAGTCCTATTTCAGAGTTGCCATAAGTATAAATACATAACACTGTTTTCATAAGTATAAATACATAACACTGTTTTTTTTGTTTTTGGTTAAAACGACAAATGACCATAAACCCAGAAAGCACTTTGGGATGTTTGGGTTTCAGGTGGTAAATCAACACTTCAACCCGGGTTTGTCCAAAACAACCCAGGTTCGGGCAAGCACTGTCAAAGTGTCGTTCAATCATGCAGAAACAACATCGTCGGCGAGCTCAAAAGTTTCTCAGAAATGCCAGGGAATCTGGCAACAGGGCAAACACCCAGAAGCGTCTCAACAATGAATGGATTCGTCATGCAAAGCTTGAGAGTGTCATTGAATTTTTGTCTCACTAGCTGGTGGATGCCATAAGATAAGCATCGAGTGTTGTAAATTTATTTTTGTTTTTCCAAGTTGTAGAGGTCTAAAAACTCTGAACATACTATACTACCCTTTATTGTAATACCTGAACCTGAATCTTGACCATGTTTGGTTTAGTGGCTGTCCCAGCTTAGTTTCGGATTGCATCTACAAATGCCCACGTCGTCATAGCAACGTGGGAAAAATATTTCTATTGATCGCTACCATTTGTAGATGGTGGTAATTCAAGCAACACACAAACAAGTGTCCAGCGCCAGTGAAAAGACACACGTCTTGGAATTGTAACCGTTTTGGACTAAAGGGTTTCACATGGCAAATCGGGGCCATGAGCCAAAACAAAAACAACCCCCAAGAAGCGGAAAACATTTGTTCCTCCTGAAAAAGATGGGTTTTCAGGCTGCATGGTATGGGTGCAAAAACTCCATGGCTAGTCAAACTCCTCCCCTAACGTACCCCTCTTCCAGAGCTTATTGAGTATGGGTTTCCTTTGGTAATGCCTTACTATTAGAGGCTTATCTCTGGGGGGGCACGTTAGGGGGTAGGTTGACCAGCCATGATAAGTCCCTTCTTCTAAACAGGAAATCCCTTCTTTTAAGGATTGAGATTCTTATGTGATGGATTTGGGGGTGTCCAAATATTTTAGGTGGGGTCAAAGTTTTGGGCCCCAAAGCAAAACGGATGCTTCTTAATGCCAAAAAGATGGGAGATATCAATTTCAATTTCCTTATAAGAAAAGAAAAGTCTGCTCCCCCAACCGCTCTTCCAGGAGCTGAGATGACCCGCCTGGCTTTCAAAAGGCCACTGGCGTGTGCAACAAGTGCTGCCTGCATGATTGAGGCATTTTGTTTTCTCACAGGGTTGGTGGACCGTCCGCTGCAGGGGTGGTGCGTGGCATGGGGGTGTCCAAATGGTGCGAAATATCTATTGGGGTTAGCTAGGTTATCATGGGTCCCCCCTTTGTTGAAAAGTTTCTTGTTTTTTTTTTGTGGGTGTTAAAAATAATGGTGCGAAATGACTGCGAAATTGCTGCGCCTTTTTGCGAAATGGTGCGTGTTGTAGGAAGTGAGGAAAATCCAATGATCAAGATTCTTTTTCAATCAATTCCTGAGTCATGTCATCATGAATCTTCCAACATTTTTTTGCAAAACTGTGCGAATTGTAGAAAAAGGGAAGACCCATGATCAAGATTCTTCCCATAAGTTTCTCACATCGCACAAATTTCATCAAGATTCTTGCCATAAGTTTCTCACATCGCACAAATTTCATCCTGATCCATCTTATAAACAGAATTCCTTCCCACCACCAATGATTGTTCAATCAAATCTTGGTCAGAATTTGCCCCGCACAAAAGCCATCAAAAGCCATCCAATAAAACAGTGACTTCTTTCCTTGTGTGCAGGGTTTTCATTTCAAGGGTTCGTGGCACTTCTGAATGAGTGCCCCTCTGAAGCGATTGCACACCAAAACTAGCCCAGAAGTTGCGGGAATGAAGGAGGAAAAGACAAGGCCTTCAGCCTTGAAAAAGGTAGCGGAAAAGGGAAAAGTGAGGAAGGAGCATTTGAAGGGACAGCGTGTTTCTTTCAAAGAAAGTTCAGTTGATGATAAGCTACGTGAAGAAGCAGAAGCTGCAGTGAAGGCACAAGTTGCGGCCATCAAGGCTGCTCGAAAGAAGAAAGAAAAGTTAGCAAAGAAGCAGCAGGAGGATGACAAGAAGAAGAAGGAGTTGGCGTCAAAGAAGGGAGAGAAGAAGAAGGAAGACAAGAAGGATCTGAAGAATGAAGAGAAGAAGAAGGAAGACAAGAAGGAGTTGGCGCCAAAGAAGGAAGAGAAGAAGAAGGACGACAAGAAGGAGGCGTCAAAGAAGGAAGAGAAGAAGAAGGAAGACAAGAAGGATCTGAAGAATGAAGAGAAGAAGAAGGAAGACAAGAAGGAGTTGGCGCCAAAGAAGGAAGAGAAGAAGAAGGACGACAAGAAGGATCTGGCGTCAAAGAAGGAAGAGAAGAAGAAGGACGACAAGAAGGATCTGGCGTCAAAGAAGGAAGAGAAGAAGAAGGAAGACATAAAAGAACCGTTGAGTGAGAAGATCAACAAGCAAGGCAAGAAGGACAAGGAGAAGGACATCGTGTACGTTCCTGTGGTGAAGAGCAAGGCTTCTGGCATTTTTGAAACCCCACCACCAAAGAAGTTCAGAGCAAGCTCGTCATCTAAGCAGACACCGTCTGAGATGAGCGCAACCACTGCAGCTAAGATAGAGGATTTGAAGGAGTTTCTGCAGGACACAGAGGAGGAAAACAGTGAAAGCAGTGAGGAGTCAGCGCCTTCTGATGAGGAGATGTCTGATGGGCAGGAGGAGGAGGATGAGGAGGAAGATGATCAGGATAAGGAGGAGGAAGATGAAGATCAAGAAGATGACCCTGAGGAAAGTAGCCAAGAAGAAGCTGAAGAGAAGGGTGAGAGTGACCAGGAGACCGAAGACGATGGAGAAGATGCTGACAGCGACCTGGAAGTGTCTGAAAGCGAAGAAGGATCAGAAGACAAGGAAGACAAGGAAGAAAAGGAAGAAAAGGAAGAAAAGAAAGACACGAAGGCCCATGCTTTGGTTGAAGCGACCGAGGGTGCTGGTAGTGGTGAAACTGGGCGCCGCAACAGTCTTATGGTGATATATAGCAAGTGTTTCATTTGGTTTAAAACTACTTTCGTTTTACTTGGTTTGATTTTAAGTGCCTCCTATTTGTGGGCTTCCTATTTTCCTTGATGTCAAACAAGTAAGGTATGACCAACAAAAGGGATTGGGATTCCTTTGTGAGAAGCAAAGGCCGTTTCAAAGTCCACGATTACTACCAAAACAATCGCATAGATTGTTTCAATATGTGGTTGGACTATGATAAGGACTGGGATCGGGTTTCCCTAGCGGTGGAACGTCTACATCGCCAAGAGACGGAGTCAAAGCAAGGATTGGTGGCTGTTCAAGGTAAAACCATTAAACAGACCCATTCCCTTGAGAAGGCTGAGTCTATCATGGAATCCCGAAAGTCTTCTGGTTTGTGGTATCAATCGGAAGATTTTCCAGACGATCCCGATGAAGCTTGGGTGGGTTTCTAAACCAACTTTTCATTTGGGTTAGCAACCATCAGCCAAGCTAGGTTGATTTACTTGTGGCCCTGGAATTCCATCATATATATAAATATATATATATATACATGGTTGCAAACCCCGATGAAAACGTAATAGTTTCGTAAGGCTTTAGTTTTGATTCCAAAAAATGCATCTTCCCAAAAACGCCAAAAAGGTGGGGGGACAAAGAAGGGTATAGTGTGGATGGTTTTCCTAACTTCTTGATTCCCCATTTCTGGTTCTTCTCCATCTTCATCACAACCCAGGAAGCTTGGTACTACATGGCAGCCCCCAAGAAGGTCACCCATAAGGATTTGGTGCGCGAATCAACTACCCTTCATGCCACCACAAGTGTTGATTCTGATCTTCAAAAAGCTTTATGCGATTCGGAGGAAGGGTTTATGAGAGCAGGGGCCATGCCAAGTGTGGTTGCAGCATCAGCTGCTGGTTGCAAACAGATCCTGGATGCAGTGGGAAAGGCCATCTATTTTCAATTCCAAAGTATGTATATACAGTATTCCCATATTCATTTACAAAGACCTACCACCTTCTATAAACCCAACTTCTTTTAAAATACCCAAAATGATTTTCTGGGAAACAACATCCCTTTCCAATAGGTGCCTTCTCTCCGCTTCCATTCCTGGACAGGCTTCTGTTGCCAAAGCAAAGGCGAAGAAGAAGGAGAAGGATGATGCCTCAGCAGAGGTTGTTCCCCAGACTGTCACCGAAAAAGTGACAGATGCAATCAGTGATGCTTTGAAGGAGGCAGGCCATGCCCGAACTTCGGCAATTACATTGTCAGGTTTGGAATTCGCCGACAATTTAAGCACTGCTATGAAAGACCACGCCAACAAGATCGAATCTCTTTATGGATCAGTTCAGAAAGCCATCAAAACGAAGGTGAATGATAAGGAGCTTGGAAAGATCTTGGTGCAAATTGAAGGTGAGGCTGCCAACACGAAGAAGCTTCAGGCAACTTTCGGGCTGAGATGCTGACTTGTGAAAAACAACTTCATGATTGCGAACCACCTCCAGAATTGAAACATTCAATGGTCAAAACACTCGGTTTTTCCCTGAGATCATCTTAGACAAATATAATTCAACTATGAAAAACATATTTGCCTCCAGAATGGAAACATTCAAGGGTCAAAACAATCGGTTTTTTCCCTGAGATCATCTTAGACAAATATAATTCAACTATGAAAAACACATTTGCCTCCAGAATTGAAACATTCAAGAGTCAAAACAATCGGTTTTTTCCCTGAGATCATCTTTTCTTTTTTGACAAATATAGCTCAACTATGAAAAACACATTTGCAAAGAAAACCACATTTGCAAAGTATTTCTTTAGCCTTCGGACTTACGGAACAGATTCGTGCTTCAGCCTTCAATCTCAGAAAACAATAAACACACTTGCAACTCTTCCCCCTATTTTTCAATCTTAGGAAAAAATACTTTGACACTTTCTTCGCTTTTTTCAACCGCCCATTGTGATTCGGCCCTTTTCAACCCCATCACTGATCCTGGTGCCTATCCTGATGGCAGGCTGCTGCAAACGCTTTCCTGGCAAGCTCGACAAAAAAGCAGAAGAAGAAAGGAAAGGCTAAGGCAAAAGCTTCAAAGGAAAAGAGCCAAGATAGTGGTGTCACTGCAAAGTGACCTATGTTTTCCAATGGGGCGGAGGTGAGTGCCTAGAGTGGGTTTTTTTGATCCACCAGCACTGCCATCGCAAAACGTTTTGCCATGGGGATGACAAGTGCGAACATTTGTCTTTGAGTTTTGGATGGGCCCACATCTGAAGAAAACCTTTGAGTTTAGAAAATATCTTCCTGAAATTTGAGCTATAGTACTATGTCGATTTTTTGATATCTCATTCATCAATGGAAACACCTGCTGCTTGTCCTAGTGGGCCCATTTACCATGCTTCACCAGTGATCCATCCCACCAAGTGCGTGTGTGGGCAAGAGCTAAACCTATGATGCTTCGGAAGACAAAAATAACAAAACTTAGGATTCATCCCAGTAATTGATGCAAGGGGTACTGGATTGGATGACGATGGTTTGGGGTTGCGGAGATAAGTAAACTGAGTAGAGCTTAAACCCAAGTATCCAATCAACCTTTGCATGAATTACTTTGGATGTAGGATTTCTCCACAACACACGGAGCTTAGCGGCCTTCTTGCCAGGTGATCTGCTGTCAACGAGGCCCTTTGCTGATCCTGGTGGGAGTCTTTCAATCGAAGGGATCACCCTTAAGTTTTTTGAATGTCATTGACACTTGTTGGATCGCCAAAAAATCTTCATCACAAAGAGGATTGTGGTGTGGAGGGGTAATTCTAGCTTCTTAACATGGATGGGGGGACGAGGAATGAAACAATCCCGTGTGGGATACTTCAAGTTAGTTGAGGTCAGAGTATCTAAAGATTTTTTACAAAACCCATATCGGAATATCTAGAGAGTGTTTTCTGGATTCCATCTTTGGTCTCTTTCCAAAACAAAATCAACAACAGCCAGGAAAAGGCAGAAGTTGAGCGCTTTCGGTGATTCCCGAACATGCGAGAAGCTTCTAAACATGGTTGGTCGTGGCCGCATTAGTGTGGCTGGTGCTGTTGACTTGGCAAACTGCATGGTGGATGATGGGATGGTCCAGGGTGCTGTCCAAAGCTTTGCTAGTTTGGGTTGCCAAAATCAATACCCTGCCAACACTGAGCGTGACTTATATAGAGCAATCAAGGGGCTCTTTGGTTTACAGCTGGAGCCATACACGATTTGGATGAATCTACAAGTAACCTGTCAAGGGTTTCAAATCCTTGAATTTGAAAACACTACTGTTCCTATTTTAAAGTGTGTTATTTGAACATATGGTTTCCCCAATTTTTTTGAAATTCAAGGTGGCTTTTTCCTGATTTCCCCAAAAAAACAGTTTAGTTTACTGCTTTATGTTTAAGGGGCGGAACTCCAGTTTGTTTTGGGGAGTAAAGATGGGTTCAAAAACATCCAAGGTTGATGGGTTCAAGCCAAAGCCTTGCCCTGTGAAATGCCTTTTGCCTCATGAGATTTTGCATTCGCTTTCAGAACATCCCTATACCTTCCGGTCTTTGCTTCTGGGGTCCCAGAGTGGTGATGCATTACAACAGTTCTGGCAACATTGCAAGCAGCTAGAACCATGGAAATCTCATCCAGTTTTTGATGAAAACGAAGGAATCCCTTTGGAAAGAACCATTCCATTGCTTCTTCATGGTGATGGGGCCCAATTCTATCGAGAAGACGAGATGTTCGTTTATTCGATATCCTCATTGCTAGCTCCTGCAGGAATGATTCAAGACTGCCTACTTTACAAGTTCCCATTCCTCATCATCCCAGAGAGGTTTATACGAAGTGAAGCTGTGGCTAGGATTCCAAAAAATAATGTTTTCTTTGTCTTGCCTAGTTTTTTCCGAAACCCCGGGAAATCATAGTTTCAACCCACACACGCCCAGGTGGCCAAAGAAGCGAACAAAACTGCGGCAGATCTTTGCTCCTGGTCCTTGAAGTGGGCAATGCGTGGAGTGGGTCCTGACGTGGGGTTTAGAGGAGAGGAGCTTTCTGGCAATCGTGTTGCTTTCAAAGGATGCCCCATTGGAAATTCATTCAGGCACTCGGGTGAATCACTTAAAATGATTTTCTTTTTACCTTCTTGACCAAAAAACCGGCAGGATTTCAACTTCAACTGGGGAGGTATTGTTTTAGATGTTCAATCCATTGAATCGTGTTTTTCCTTGCAGGGCTGCATACTTTGCTACAAAGGCAGATTTGAAGGCCAGAAAATGGATGCAATCATTCCGTCGCTACTACAAGGCTAATTTGCAGCTCAACTTCACAGTCATTTTCCGTGTTCCTTATTTGGGCAAACCTGTTTTATATATGATATTTAGATATATATGTATAAAGTATAATCATACAAATATGATATTTCTTTCTTCAAAAATCTATTCATACAAATACCTGGTTTAGTTTTATGTTTCTTTGCCCCCGATGGCAATATCCCAGGATGTGCGATATGTGCTTAGCTGAACAAGGGACCTATTGTGATCCAGCTATGCATTACAAAAACTTCAACCCCAACACCAATGCTTGGCCTTTGACCGCCATCAGCCACGACATGTACCAGGCAATGCCTGGTGAACTTAGCCCATGGCGGGTTGTGCCGGGATGGACGTTGGGGTCAACATCCTTTGACTTCATGCACAATGTTTTCTTAGGAACGGGAAGGGACTTGATTGCGTCCACCTTGAAAGTCCTTATTCGACAGGGTGTTTATTCCCACTTGCCATCAAATGATATGGATTACATCCTAGCCTTCCTGCAAGAAGAAATGGTTTCCGATTGTTCCGCATGCGGGTGTTTTGGAACCAAATAAAGTAATCTTTGTTTCTGTTATGTATTTTGTAGCGGGGTTTACTGTACTTGAATTAAGTTATTCCTTTCCAATATGTTTCGCACAGTGAACACGAAGCTTAGGTTATATTTGCCCAAAAAGCCAACCTTGACAGAATCTACCTTGGGTGACAACGACTACTGTGAACTAAGCACCAAGTTCAAGGCAGCTCATGTGAAAATCATGGTATTCTGGATTGCAAGGAAAACGCAAGTTGCAGCGGATGAATCCCCACAAGTTTCTGGGATTTTTTGATTGTTAGATGTTTGCTCCAAAATATGTTGCTGTTACAAGATTTTTTGTAACGTCCAAACTAATGCAAAGTCTTTTCCATCAGTTGTATGACTGATTCTTGTGGACTGAAGAAGGGGAAATGATACTGGGGATGGATACCTCCTGTAAAAACACAATCATGGACCCCCCAACTAAAGCCCCAAATCTAAGGATATGATCCTGCAAGTTCTCGCCGCTTGCTGCTACAGCCTGCAAAAATGCATCAACATACTGGATAATTCGGGGATTCTTTTGGATGAAGATACTGCAAATCAAGCATCTGAGATGCTTTTACTGCATATCAAATCCTATGCGTGGCTTGCGGCGAAGTTTTACAATCAAAAACTCATGGTTTTCAAAGTTCGTCCCAAACTCCATTACATTTGGCATCAAGCATGCCAAATAAAGGAGTGGAGGATCAACATGGGTGTGTTTGCAACGTGGTCTGATGAATCATTTTTAGGTAAAATTAAGCTGGTGGCAACAGCTTGCCATGGGAAAACAATGACATCCCGTGTCTATCAGCGATACCTGTTATGCTTAGCGATGCTTGTGCATAGGCGCAACCAAATGGAAGCATCTCTTGGTTGACTATATGTTTACGGGGTTGGGTGGGAAACCAATGGATTGTAATATCAAAGATTCTAGCCCCATAATATAAAACTAGAAACATTTTTGTCAATGCCAGTAAAAAAGAAACAGTGGTGATCCATCCCACCAGTTGCGGGGACATGCAACTACCCTTGCCGTGCAGAGCGGAGCCTTCGAACGAAGGGCCAACCATGGCGAGAAAAAACTAAAGCGCTGTGGAGATGAAATGTTTTTTTTTGGCGATAGAAAATGGTTTATACCCCAAACAGTTGTCAAGAAAGTTAGTTTTTTACACAGCCATATCAAACTTCAAATGGTATGAGCCAAGGTTTGGCGATGGATGGGCGGTTTACCAATTTTCATCACACATTCAAGAACAAAATTTTGGATGGATAACTCCCTTGAAGAAACAAAGCTTGTCATCCCAGAATAGTGCTTCCTTAAACTTGGGGCATGGGTATGTATCCGTACTGAAAGGTTGGAATATTTTTGGTTTATCCCACAAAGTCCACCTCCAAAAATGACGGTTGGTAGCTACACTCAAAAGCACTTCCACAAAAATACGAAGAACTCATGCGACGCAAATAAAAAATACATTTATGTGAACGCATTTACAAGTAAGTGTATACAAGTCAAAGCTCGCAGTTGATGCTACGCTCACGGCTCAAGCATGGCATGCAGCAATGCTGTTCCCATGAAGACATGCTTCTCAAGATGCGCTGTTGCAATGCATGCCTCATGTTGCGTGCATGACTCTGTAGGCTGTTGTGTGCGTGTGCATTCCATGCACTGCTGCAAAGTAACATGATGGAGATATAGCGGGCCGCATTCTAACATGTAGAAGGCACAAAGCTTCATGACGAACCGTTCCCTGATACGGTGCATGTCCACAACGGTTCCGTTAAAACGATGCATGTCCACAACGCCTCCGTGGCCAACGGTTCCGTTTTATACGATACGCCGAACGCTTCCGTTCGTGCATAACGCTGCCTGCGACAATATAACGGTTCCATATCTCTAACGGCTCCGTTAATACGATGCATTCGCTGTAGAACGCTTCCGTTATCACATAGGATTGAAAGTTGTCTTATAGTTGATGCTTTGAAATTAAAAATTATATCCAAGAATCATGCATTCATGCATTTTCAATTTTGTACTTTATGGTTCAAACGACAGCGCTGACGCACACGGCATCGTCCGTGAACAATGTTCTATCAAATTCATCTTATTTTTGCATGTCATGTACATGTATAAAATGAAACCTTATAATCTTCTGACTTTCAAATTTTTGGCTTATGGTGCAAACGAGAGCGTTGATGCAAAATACATCGTTTTCCTGAAAACCTTGTGTTTTTAAGATAATGATGTCCAATATGCGTCGTTGGATTCTCTAGGCAGACACGCCTCTGCCACTAAGGATGGAAACTCTCTGCAACATTGCATTGGAAACACTTTCCTTTGGTCTTTCTCCCTTAACCAAGGCACAGAGGCATTCCATCGAGACGATGCGGCAATGGG
>Ga0126337_10000754_pt1 | contig 17787 bp, 11 predicted proteins | sample DipCmetagenome_FD_92527 | JGI IMG/M metagenome (GOLD analysis project Ga0126337, IMG submission 92527) | Coral microbial communities from La Bocana,Puerto Morelos, Mexico - Diploria C A metagenome | ecosystem: Host-associated > Invertebrates > Cnidaria > Coral | place: La Bocana,Puerto Morelos... | reverse complement strand
TCGCACTCCAACGCGTCAAAGGAGCTACGTCACGGAAAGTTTAGCCTAAAAAAGTTTTTTCAAGTTCATCCTTTGCAATCCGTTTGAATCTTCTCCAATTGTTTACAATGATCTCTTTGAAGTTTTTCTATCTTAGTAAACTAGTATTTTCAGGTTTTCTTCAATTTAAAGGTAATTTTGCACGTACCAAAATAACAAGGAAAAAAACATGGCTTCTGGCTTGACCGCTCTATGGTAATTTCGTGAACTGCTTTTACGCGAACTGAAATTGTTGCTCAATATATGTCCTTCACAAGGTGGACTCGCTTATTGAACTGAAGGAACACGAGGACCTCAGCTTGGCAGACGAAGCTGACAGAAATTGGACTGAAGTTTTGGATCAGACCTACATCTTCAACAGAAAACGGCGAGAGGTGAATAAATGCTGTATTATATATGCGAGCTTTACATACTAGTACTAGTATTAGGCACCTTCAGATTGGACCACGAGCGCAGTTTTAGAATTTCAAACCAGTGACATTTACAGAGTCCTCGCTCGTCCTGTTGGTTTAGGTAGAGGGGGTAGCTCATGGGCTGACAAGGTTGAGCAACGTGATGGTAGGAATGCAAACTAGAATCGGTCAATTTTCCTGTGTTGAAACGAGTCTCCTTACGAAACTATTCATCTGAAAAAATACGTTCCGCCTGCAGATTCATTTTCAAGCAATTTTAACTCGTTTTCATATAAAAGGTTTTGCATGAAGACTCGTTTTGAAACAGAGGCACGAGGTAACTTGGAAATGGCCAATTGAAAAGTCGCTCTTAAACTCAATCTTGTGCTCTAAAGACTTGTAATATCGTACGTGACATAATCGTAAGAATGACTCTAATTGGCAATGATTGCTTTTCGCTATTATTCCAGGTGGACAGCTTAAGAAAACTGAGCAAAGAAGATCTTTATCAGTGGTTTCTGTCCCATAGGAAAAGTGGCGATAAACACAAGAAGCTAAGTGTTCAGGTAGATGTCTGACCTTCCAGTAATGAATATTATGCTACCTGTGTTATTTTTATGCCGACATAAACAAGCAAAAACTAACGATAAAACCGACTTTTCGGTGTCTTCATGACGTTATTGACGTTTGTATTTCGCTGGATATAAGGCGCTATGAAACTTTCTGCTTAGCTATAATTTTGAAAACTAGTTTTAGTCCTCTGTTCTGATTCTTGCAACTCTGCTGGCTCGGTTACTCAGATGTGTATCCGAATTTTCCCATAGGTAATTGGGTCGGGCCAGTGCGAGACGCGCGCCTGCGCAGACATGGCTTTAGACGCGGATAGCGGCCTGGGTAATGATGATGACTGGCAGATTCGTCCTGTTCCTGTTGACACTTCCGGTAGCCAGGTCCTTTGTATTAAGAACATTTCTGAGTTCAAAAGAACGAGAGCTATCTTCCCAGTGGTCAAAATTAAGTGAAAGAAATACAAGACAAAAGCAAGAAATATCTAAAAGAGAGAGAGGACTGTAAGAGGAGAACAGCAGTCGCGTGAGGCGTGACTAGCGAACCATGTAATAAACACTGATTCATTGCAATTGGTTGCTCTCGGTCGCACATCTAACAGAAGCTTTCGTGACAATGCTTCGATTGTATGCAAAACGAATCGCTTTAACGTTACGAGGCGGCCAAAAGTAGGCCTTTGAAGGAGATTACAGCAAGACTGGTATTTACTTATTCTTAACGTGTACGTTGACGTAAGACGATCCAGCTAAGAAAAATTTCATTCTGTGGCGGAAAAACACTCGTGAATTGTTGAATACAGACAAATATGAGAAGAATTAACCTGTTTATATTATGTATTTAAAATGAATGGAAAAAATCTACCTTGTGTGCCAGCTTTTGTTTCGAACGAAAGCAAAATAAAAAAGTCTGCTGACAAGGGTAGAGGAAAAAGATGTGCTGTTTTCAGTAATGCCGGAGGAGTCCTTGGTCTGACCTGTTTTAAGAACGTTAAACTTTCATGATTTTATTTGGTTTGTGCCAGGGCGGCGGAAGCATTTGGATTTCTTTTAACCAATCAGAAGAACACAGGGGAGGTCACGAGGACACCGAAAACTAACACGACAGCATGACGTGAAAACGATACTTTCTGTTGGCAAGAGCCCATGGGTTCCTGCTGCTACCTAACACTGAACTTTTCTCAAAAAACCCGTGGGCTCAAAAAAATACATTCTCACAGGTTTTACCATTTGGATTTGACATAGAAAACGTTCAATATTTTTTCTGCTACTATGAAAGAGCAACATGAGACCAAATATGAAAAGAGAACAAATGATCAGTTGTAGACAAGAGAGAGAGACGCGCGCAACCTCGTTTCCATGCAGAATCATTGTCCTAGGAACGAGGCTGCACGGTATTAAACAACAGTTTTGTGTGAAAAACTAGTTTTGGCGCGAAATGAAAACGTGTCCATTTCCTCCCCAGAGGCTTCGATTGTTCGCCTCCTCTGCGAAGTGGTCCGTGAATCATCATTTCGGAATTCATAGCAAATAGATAGAGGACGTGACAGATATTTTGCAAATCCGTGTCGCAAGTGTTTTGTAAGAGCTCCGTAGATCACTGCATTTAGGCAGCTGTGTAAGATGGCCAAAATGTCCGAAAATGTGAAAATAATGTCCGAGATTTCGGCTCCTCGTTTGCCGCCAAAATCCAACGACATCCACGCGAGATGAACCGGTAACATGCAAAATGCAAACAAAATAACAATTGTTATTAAAACCTTGATGATCCTTATATTCTCTTCTCGTACTCCTCCAGCCGAAACCTCGCCACGTCTAGTAACCGACGCGCGCCGAACTTTGGTTCGTGTCAAATCGATACCGATTCGTATATAAGCGACGGCTATCGTCAGTAAGGGCAACAAATACTGTAAAATGAAGAGAGTTACAGTGTATCCCCGCTTAAAACTGATGTTGGGCCAATCCTCGTAACATTTGCTGCCGTGGAAATCTTCTCGGAATTTTGAGACGACTATTAGCGGCGTCGCTACCACAAAGGAGAGGAACCATATTGTTGAGATCCACAACAGGACAGTTTTCTTGGAAGGCGGGAGCTCAAATGGACGGAGAAGCACTCTACAACGATAGCACGCCATGGAAGTGATGGTGTATACACTAGCACAATAAGAGACGGTCACCATCGGCCATACAAACTTGCAATAAAATCGAGAACCAACAAACCCGACTAGCCCCACGTAGATCAACGGTGGCAAACAGAAGATGATCAGACAGAGATCGGATACGCTGAGGTTTAGCACGAAAAAATCGTTCATGCGTTTTCTCGTCTTTCTCCTGATTATAATGACCACAACCAGCAGATTTCCCGTGAGGCCGACCAAGAACGTGATGAAGTACACTGCGAGGTTAATGGTTGTTTGCAATCCGCTTGAGGTGGTGTGATTGGCGGACGTGTAGTTCATGGTGTACGTGAGGTAGAAGATCGGGTGAGCTACTCGTGAAAATCTATACTTAAAATCCTTTCATTCGGAACAAAGTCTCCTTGACTCGCGATCTGCTTGCAGACATATCTTATTCAGCTTTCATTCGAGTCCGCAGGCGTGGGAAAAATCCATATGTGGCTCACAATTCTGTTGCCAAATCGAATCCACTGAAAATGAAGGATGGATGACAGATTTAAGGTGAAAATTGCATTGCATATTAAACGCGCTGCAGCAAATTGACACTTTCAAACAGCGTTAAAATTCACAGTCGCTAGAGTCATTGGGCTAAGGAATATAACTTCTAATATTTCATGCACTCGAGTTAACACCGCTGTCTTTTACGTTAGTGATGACACGTACCAAATAATTACCTCTTATGCGCGCATTGATTTCTGTTTACACCGGAGAGGCCCTTACAAAAAATGGAAACCAATAATTCCTAGCTAATATTTAGTTAAGGCTGCCCTATTTTTTCATTTTGTTATCACGGATGCTTAAAACCGATAACTGGTTTTTGACGCCGATTAGTTTATGTCACTGCTCTCCGCGGAAACCAAAATGCATCAAAAATAATTTTATCTCAAGACGTTAATTAAAATTTGACACGACGGGCCGGTTGCTAGTCTGTATGCTGCCTTTGTTTTCCTTTTGTTTTGTGGGAGTTGAATTAAAGTTTTAATTTTGCAGGTGAAATCTACAAAATTGATTACATGTTCCACGGAAACCTAACCAATGTATATACAAATTAAATATACTGGGGAAAAGCCCCAAAGACGTTTTCAATCGTTGTGGAGTTAAATGAGAACCGATGTGGACGATTAGAGATGTGACGTCTTTTTAAACGAAAACGACTGGCGTTTATTGACATTTAACCCATTCAATTCTTGAAAAGAATATAGAAATCATCATAACATACAATAAGCTTACAGGTTCCAGATCTTGGCAGAAGCTAGATAATATGTTAACTATATAATTTAACAAGTCCAGCCTGCGGACATTATCTAGATGTTTTTTCCGGTTTCCCAAATGAAACTTCGTATAGGCCAATCACTTTTTCGGCAATTAGATCTCTCAAAGACTTTCTCGTTGATAACCTCGTTAATTTAATTGCGATTCCTTACTGTCTTTCAACACAAGTTTTAATATCGTTTAAATTTCTTGGCATATTCCGAAATATCCAATATCCCTTTTCGTGAAGTCTGACAAAGGTACTGTGTTTTCCAGTGGAAAACTCAGTTGTGGAAAAAACCCTAAGTCTCCACGTGGTCAAACTCAGACATTCAATACACAATCATGAATGTGATCTTGCAAAACACAAGTCACTCTTAAATATGATTTCAAAAGCAATTTAAACCGGAGAACGACGAACAAAGAGTAATATTAAATTAATATCGTCAAGATTATTTATTGTATTTTCATTGGGTGTTTTGGGTGTAAATGGGTTTTCTGGGGATCAATTTTCGTTAGGCAGGCTTTTTTCTTTACAACAATTAACTGCTGTTGAATTCACAGGAAAGGTTCTCCAGCGAAACAAATGTTTCGGAAGCTCTGTAAACATCGATGGAGCTGTGGAAAGGTTTCATCATCTTAAGAGGAGCAAGCATTCCGGGAATTTAGCTTAGAGTTTTCTGAAACAATTAGTCATCATTCTCGGCTCCTTTGAAAGGCTTAATACGAATGTTTAGATTAACATGATCGAATAAACAGGTAACCCAGAGGTTTCTTGACTGTATGGGAATATTTTGAAGGAGATTACAATATTGATGGAAGGAAGGACTTCCATGTGAAAAAGATTGAGGATGCCCGCTTAGAGAAGGGGGGGGGGGGGTATAACACGCATCATAGTCTGACTAGTGGGGCTCAGAAGGAAACTCCACTATTTTCAGCCGTTAAGTTATCTTTAATGGTTTCTCTAGAATCAAACTGCTACTGTTGTATCTTTTAGGGGCGTCAAATAAACTTCGAGCCTCCTCCATCAGATGGTCTCCTTTAAGAGTTTCATTCAAATTTCTCGACGAGCATCGCCGACCCCTTCGCATGAGTATCCCCCCCCCCGATGGATTAGAACTTTGTATCCATGGCTGATCACATGATCCTAAACGTTTTTTAGTCGAGCTGAATTTATTTAATCGCCACAATATACGCGACAACCGGTATAACAAACTCCTGGCAATACCAACAACAATTTTATTGGTAACCGACATTTAACTAGGTCATAAACAATTAATAAAACAGTTCTGGTTGGCAAAAATAACCACAAGGAGCTAGACAACCAGAGCCTTAGCCTAATGAGAGCGCGTGGCCGCGAGCGACCTGGATCGTCTGAGAATCAGGCTGAAAGGAGAGCCCCGTGGGCTAGCTAATTGAGCCTCCATATGTTGCCAGGCTCCGCCGTCTAGAATTTGGCCCAAAAGTAAACGTGGGAAAATATTCCTTCTCACGAGACTATTTTTTAGAGCTTTCACTTTTTCAAAGGAAACACAAAAACTTCTGTTCCCGACGCGTCCCTAAAAAGATCTTTATAAAACGTCTCAAACGCGCGCCACAACATATTTCCTGGGAAAGGCGGTCAGATTATGGTTAATGAAACTAATTGGTTAACAAACTAAAGCGTCTTTCACCAGAGAGGAGAAGAATACGGGTCGACCCAAAACTCACCCCGTGAGGGAAAATGATTAACGATTGCTTGCACCTGCGTGGTAGTCATCGGCAACTGTCATCCTTAGCAGGAAACCGAAGTGGACGGTAGGACAATGTCAAAACTTTATGTGCCTCAAGGCATGGAGAGACAGGTAGGTATACGTATATTTTGTCGCTGGCGGCGCGAATAAACAAATGATCAATTCATTTTTTAATGCTCAGTTTTGTACAAACGCAGGACCGAAATATATCTTTGCAACGACAGAAAGTCGCCCGGACACTTAAGCGAAATTGTATTAAAATTTGGGCGTTTTTAATGGACTATTTCCATATGTTATAATAAGAACGACTATTTCGTGATGAGCTGGACATTTTCATGACGCGAGGGAAACATTTTTTTTGAAAGCAGCAAAATGTGAATTACAGTACCGCGTGCGTAATTTATCATATTCACAACAAACAGAACAATAAACTAGGCTGTTAGGTTGGTTAGGGCATCTGAGACATCTAGCTCGTAAAAAAAAAGTTCACCTTACCTGTTTTGGGTCTAACCTGAAGTACTGAAGACAAATCCGTATATTACATGGAAGAAAAAAGTAACCAAGAAATATCGCGTATTGAGTTCATAGCAAAGTGAGGTAACAAAATTTTACACATCTTTTTAAAGTTTCCAGCCGTTACACGTAATAATTAAACAAATCCTCTCTCCAGACTAATGCAAGTGAATCGATGTTTAGAGGAATCCTTTTAAAGCCGTTAATAGGTAAATATATTCAACAAACGGAAGCTCCTATCAAAGAACAGTACAAAGTGTCAACCAATCACAGCACTCAAAACAGAATACATTACCTCTCGACGGAAATAAATTTGTTATATAATAAAGTTTCACCGGATTCTTTGTAAAGTTGTGCCAAAATTTGTAAGTGTTGTCTTTCCCAGGAAACAAATTACTTTTCAGCAAGCACGTACGGCAATTATTTCCATAGTTTTCTGGAGAACGTGAAGATGACATCTCGGAAGGTCAAATTGCTTGTCTTGGATTCTTTGGTCTGTTTGTTCGCAGTCATATCTTTCAGTACATGTAACGCAGGTAGGTAATGAAAAACACAAATACTAATTCTACAACTGTTTAGAATTTTAGCTAGAAACATTCGCTAGGAGAAAGAGTATTTTTCTCTCGTACCTCGGCCTCCTGTTAAGTGTATCAACTGCGTTTTGTGTTCATATTTTCAACATACAAGAAGGCACCATAAAGTAATGGTTTGGCTTTTTATATAAATTCTCGATGGCATATGAGCTAGTAATAAAATTAACTTGGTCACTGTACTAATACGTATAGGGAAGTGACATAAAACTCCGATCGGCAAAGATTTTTACGCCAGAAAGTTTCAAGCAGGTGACTGCGTGATGGTCAATACCAGAATTATCACGTTTATCTAATTTACAGCTACTTCAGGACCTGAGTTTTAGAGCTTCGTTTTCCAGGCAAAATGTCAGCTTTTTCAGACCAGCATGACGGCAGCTAAGGCAATGTTTTGGTTTTGTTTCTTATACAATCTACCCTGAACTTCTCTTCTGTAAAGATAAAGGGAGTATAATCAAGTTTTTTGTTTCGCATTTAGGAACAAGAGATGTTAATTTGATACTGTTGAGAAGAAATTTAGGGCCTTAGTTTGAAGGAATTCGCATTGTGGACGCGCAAAAATATACGAAAGGCATACGAAATTTTTGGCGCCAGAAAAAATTTCGTTTTCAAAATTATATGCTAAATTTATTGTTTAGTCTCATACAATGGATAAAAAGTATAATGGCTTATTTACTTTTAACATTAAACAAAGCTATCTTTCGTTTACAAAGCGCACAAAGCCTCATAACAATAGTTGTGGAGTAAATGTGGCACAATTCACTCTTTCTGTTGATTAAACAGGTAATCAAAAGCTCACAAAGTTACAGGTCGTCAGTTATATAAGATAGTAAATGTCTCCTTGACGCAAGCAAAACGTGGAACACAGTACAAAGGTCTACAAAGAACAATGTTAACTATTTTAGGTTGTTTCGAAACGTGAATGTTCCTTTGAAATTCAAAAGAACTTTTTAGGATTTGTAAATAAAACAAATCGAGCTGACAAAAAAAATCCAGTCGATTTTACCGAAGAAAAAGTAAGATCTACTCGGAGGAAACCATGAATCATCGGGTCAGTTATTCGTAATACCGCTTTTTCAAGTATTATTGTTAAACGTAAGAAGGCGAGAAGAAAACTTCTCTGACCTTTCTACGCGCAAAGAACTTTGAAAACGGAAGTTTCACTCTGAAACTGTCAAATGTTTTCGTTCACACTACGACGGAGAAATTTAACAGCGCAACATTTACCGCGCCATTTTGCTTGAGGAAGACTCCGGCAGGGAAATCATATGATTATCCTAACGTCATCACGTTTGAAAAGCTCTGTTTCCAGTCTGTCCCGGCACGAAAACGGAAAGCCGGAATCGGCTAGTTGCTCAATAGACCATTTTCGTATGCTCGGTATTGGACTGGAACTAGCTTGCAACTGAGGCTAATGCGAGCGAGACTTTTCATTTGCAAATGACATTAACCTCTTTTCAATGGAGCCTCCGTTGCAAGCTAGTTCCAGTCCACTACCGATAATGCGAATATGGTTTTCACATGTCATGTGATCAAACCTAAAACTCGTAACCATTCAATAAATAATGTAACGAATATGGGATATGATAGATGATAAATATTTAAACAATTTCGCCAAGAATTAGGTCTCTGCTGTTTTTCATTCGCGAGTTATTCGGAGAAGTGTTTTATCCAGATTTATTATGGAGGGGCACAAACATGGCTGCCCCATGTAACAGAAACATCTGTCGTTGAGTTTTGCTATAAAGAGATTTTGAGTATTGACTTGAAATTTTGCTGGCTCGTTCCATAACCTAGGTGCAACCCGCTGTCTCTTCACCCATAAGGATCCTCACTGTGGAGGTGAGTAAACAGTGTAGTAGCAGAGGTATCTCCTAGCAACATCAAATATCTCACTACGTTTACTGTAAGAGATCTGGGTTCGAGATTAGTTGCATAGTAATGAAGACGCGTTAGGATCCAGTGTCCGCGCGCATAGTCAAAGAGATTAGTGCTAGGATATGGGAGTACAGTCGTACTATGGATAGACCCGTGTTCGAATTCTGGACTAGACGTCACAAGTGGGTTACAATGAATTCTTTGTTGATTCTCGCCTATACCCAAGGCTTTTATTGGGAGTCCTGAAGTTTTTCTCCTTCCTCACCACTGCTAAATTCCAATTCGATCTCACGAAGGATTGGACGAATAGCCCCTCCGTAGTATGTACTACTGCAAATCCTTGTTATACCCATCCCTCTAAGGGTGGGAGATTTCCTACATACCCTTTTAAGAGGGACTTTTATGGAATCACTGAGAGTAATGTGAACTCTTTCAGATTTCGTTTAATATTTTCAGTAATAGGTAATCTGCCTCTACAACTGAACTGCAGCTACCCCGGCAGATGGTTCACTATCGAAAGTGTTAGCAAAAAGAACGATGCAGGTGGGTGGCAGGATGTTCCTGCGGCGGTAGCTGTCACTGAACATGTTTGCAAGGCTACTCGAGTTCAAGGCGTGGCTCAAGGCGGTGGTTCTTACTGTATTATTCACGGTAATATTACGGAGACAACACCAGACGACGAGATCAAAGTGGAATATTTCTGCTGGGAAATCGGTAAGATCTGAACCTATTTCAGTAGTCTTTTTCTTAAAAGAAATTGCTATTTTCCTGGGCTTTTCTGCGAGATAACAAGATCCGATGTCTATTTCGTCACACTCCGGGATCATTCGCTCCCAATTCCCGAGCTTTCTCGACGATTCGTTTTCGAGTTCCTTGAGCGTTGACGTCACCCGACCCAGGCTTTGCACTTTTAAATATGACAACGAAACAACGCCTGTTGTCAGCAGATAATTTTATAGAATGTTACTTCTTTGGGACCTACCGGACCAGAAATGTATCCTACAAAGGGCCTAGCAAGAAAAAAAATAACTGTTCCTTTCATGGTCCTTTTAACAGAAGCGCCCCAAATCAGGCATCAAGCATATTTCCAGGCATCATTCCCTCGGGGTGGGGGTGGATGGGGAAAATAAGTATGCCTTCTGGGAGCCAAATTGTTTTTGTTATTTGCTAGTATTCAGAAGATGATTAAAATTTTTCTCTTTCTTTACAGATCCTGATTTGCTTGGAGGCTTCGGGAAGAGATCACGCATTCAGTCGAGGGCCAGAATATTACATCGAGCAAGGGGCGTCTAGAAATTTAGCCAAGAAGTCGCGCGGTTTATTTACACACTGACCAAAAACCGGACATATTTCCTAATGTCTTAAGGACTTGAATCTCAATTAACAGCTTAAAGACGGAAAAATAGCATGCATTTCAATAATGAAAAATAAAAGAAGCGGGTTTTTGATTGTATAGATTTTAAATTGTTTTTTTTATTTGCATCTTTAAGTATTAATCTTATGTTGCTTGTGTCATTGATTTCCTGATCATTTACTTCTGTCAAAACGATTTATTTAAGTGGGAAATGTTTTGGATAGCAATAAGTGTAAGTTTGTGTTGTGTTTTACCGTTTTCTTTGTAAGACGACTCCCTCGGCCCATGAGAAACCATTGGAGTAGCGAGGTGCCGTGTGTGTAGGATAGATGGAGGGTTTGCGTGGAGACGCTAGATTCTGGGTTGCTCTACGTAGAACAAAAATTACGCTGTCTCCCGGCTATAAGTTAAAATTTAACAGATCAAATTTTCATTTGCTTTTGCTGTTTTGTATCTAAGCGGCGGTGTTCATCTTTTTAGTCGAAAGCATAGCATCCGATGATTTCTGAAGAACTTTCGATTGACTACGAACTGTCGGAAGGCGAAAATTGCTTATTCACTTTCCGAAGACCCTAAAAGAACTTGTGAGGAGGTCTAAGGCATCTTAAACTGACCTATCTCGAGTTGTATACAATTTTTCCTCCAAAAAAATGTAGTAGCTCTTATTTAAACACTTAAGTTTAACAGTCTATCTGTCGTGAAAAGATTTACAAATGTGGCGTAACGACTCAAAACAAGGCTAAAGATAATAAAGCCTCATCGCGTTAAAAAGATGAACAGCGAACTTTTCGCGTTTGCAGTTAATGTTAATTTAACACAAGCTGACACATACGATTTTTTTCGTGAGTACTCGATGTACTCATTGTTGTTATTTATTTACATATAAATATTATGATCATGATATGAAATACGGATAAAATTACGCGACTATAGCACACTTGTAAAAATACAACTTCATACCTCTGAAACCCACTCGAAAGACGGTCCACACAAGTTTTTTTGATCCTGTTACACAGCCTGGTCTGAACGGAATTTTACGGACATCATGAGTATGCGTATTTCCATCCTGTGAGTGATAGAAAATGCTTCACAGTAGTTCCTTTTAAATCGAAATTAGAGGCAATTTACTTTCATTCAAACGTAAAAACTAAACTCTCCCTGAATGATCCCTTTAAAAAAATAGGCCAGCGTGCTCACAAAAAGAGATATGAAAGGCTAATCTTACCCCATTTAGTATATGTAGTTGGAAAATTAATTAAACTAATACTTGACAAAAAAACTTGGGAGGTGAAAAGTCTCGAGCATATGGAACAAAGTAATCTATAATTTATGGAAAAATCACTGTTTTAAACAACGTCAACTCAAAACGTTCCAAGAGTCGATGTTTTCAAGGTCATATTTTGTATTCTCGAGTAACAGTTCTGTGCACGCTTTAAACTACATCTTTTCCCCTTCCAAACAATTTTTAATTAGTTTTTTTAACTTAAAGAGAATAATTTCTACACCAAAATTGTGCAACAAAAAAATATAAGTCGCCGTTCTTGTTTGAGGGAAAACGGGCATTTAATTATTTTGCTGTTGAGCGTGGCTTGAAGGAAATCTCGTGATGTTGTGTGCACGTGCTCGTGCGCGCGCTTAAGAAAGAAAAACAAATGATGCACATACTATCACCACACCTATGCCCTTTTTGAAAAAAAAATGGAAAAGTAAGCTAAAAGACCGTACCGTTGAATTTTCTGCATCCCCCGTCTGAAAATGTAAGAGTTTTCCGCCTTGCTGGTTCGGAAAGTCCTCGTCCGTGGAAAGTCTAGCTCCCATGCAAAAGCTTACACAATGCAAACCCGCAGTCGCACAAATGTGTGTTAAGTGTCAGCCGAAGTCTTTCTTCCTTTTTTTTCTTCTCCTTAACCAAAGAAACTTTAAACTGTAACAACTTCAACCACACCCCAAGAAGCATTTATGTTATGGACAGAGTCGCGACTCGGCAACGCTACTTTTGACACTTTTCGTGCCGTTTTTTCCCGATACATGTGATTATAATGCGACCGAAAAGCCTCTCGGGGCAGTCTGAGTGGTCAACCAAGATAAGAAACGCTAGCTAGGAAACGGCGTGTCATAGCGTCCAACACTGTCCGTAAACCTACATTATTTATTAGTTTTTCTTCATAATTTTCTTCAATAAAGATTTATTGTATAATGTATGGATAAATTACAGCGGAATCCCAATTCCTTTTCCCTTTGCAAAAGGCTTGGAGAATTGTTTGGTCTACGTTTTTTCACACCTACCTAGCCAATTTCCCTTACCCTATGATGGCGCGAAAGGTCGACATTCTAGCGCACTGATAAATCATTGTAGCAAGGACTTCAACCTCTTCCTCGAGCCTGCGAACAGGCTCCTAGAGGAGGGGAAGCCGTTTTGCGCCCATTCACATCCACTTGTCACCAGACTGCCCTCGGCTCGCCCCGCTCGTCTTAGACCACACTCGGACAGCTTGCACTAAACTCAACCGAGAGCTGTTCGCAGGCTACCTACACTCCTGAGCAGAAAGCTATTTAAAAAACATGTTTTTTATTTCGTACTGACATTCAATTCTAGGCACAATCCTGCACTTGTTTAAATATTCTTACAAAAAAGATTACTACAAATAAATAGAGCAGATTTGAGATTGAAAAAGACTTTTATTAGAATCTTAACATTGTCTTCAAGGAAAACAGTCCGAATGTTAAACTAAAACTTCCAAAACGTTACTTGCACAAATATATTATAATCTTTTCAAAAACTTAACATCAAGAAGTCGTTGAAACATTAAAGGCCCTTATGCTCGAGAATTCTGTTCTTAGAGGTATTTTCTCTCTAGATGATAACTTGTATATCCCGGCATTCCAAATTTTAGGACTTCCTGGTTCCATTCTGGTATTGTACTCTTCCGATAAGCCTAGAACATCGAGGCCCGCTACAAGAGTGGCTCGTCAAACAGGGACCTAGAAAATCGTTCTCGTGGTGACACCATCTCAGTACTGGGCATCAGGACTGCTCATTCTTCATCTGCCGCTCGCGCGCGCGCACCAATGACTCGAGGGCTCGCGCGCGGAACTCAAGTTCTTTTAATTCTGCTTCTTCGTCCACAGTCATTGCACTTGATTGAGTAGTGTCCTCTGCGGTTTGTTCCTGAGTAGCGCTACTTCCTGTGAATAAAATGCTGGGTATTAAATAGAGAAGAGTTGCTATAAACTGTTAAAGTTAAAGGCGGAAAACACGGCACGCAATCAAGTTTTTTTGTAATGCAAGTAACAGGAAACATTGCAGGTATTAGAGAGCGCAAGTTTTAATATCTTTAAAACTTAGTGTTTCATGTATAGCTTTGGGTAGAGAAAGATAAGTATTGTAACAGATACAACCGAATTCACGGTTTGTAGTTGGGCGCAGCACTTTATAGATAGCAAGATAACAGGAAATCAGCATCCAGTCCTGTCCTGTTGACCTAACAAAAGTTAATCAGGGCCTCAGGCACTTAAATGCTTAGAACAATTGCCCAACGAAAAAACTCAGCCTTGCCTAAATACTGTGATACAACTCGTTTCTCAATATTGAAATTAAAATGATTTTTAAACCACGTCCACACTATGCCCAGAGAAATTTGAAAACGGTGTTTTCGTTCTGAAAGGCAAACATGGACGGTCTTTGCGAATTTGAGTTTGAGGAAAGACTTGGTCTGGGAGATCACGTGATTATCGTGACGTAATCGTTTTCGAAAAGCTCTGTTTTCAAAAAGTTTCCTGTCCACCTTAAAACGCAAAGCTGGCGATTTCAAATTCCTCCGGTTTAAAAAGAGTTTTCGAAAAGCTTTGTTTTCGTAACGGGTTAGTGTGGTCGGTAGGCCTAATTGTAGAAATGAAACAGCGTTTTTCCCATTTTTCTAGTGTGGTGTGGACGGGACGTACGTTCACTGTTACCTTCAACAAGTTCATCTATTTCCTCTTGGTTGGGAATTGTGATCATTTCTTGAAAAATTATCATATCTTTTTCTTTCTTTTCCTGTTCTTTGACTTTCTTCTCCTTTCTATTACCATCTCCCTCCTGTAAGAACATAATGAACAGACAAGTTACCAGAGGCAATACTTCAGTGTCGGACTACATGTAGACTATAAATAGTGGGCGAATGGAGAAGTTAAGACTTCACCCCTTAGACTTCCTTATTTGACAAGTTGTCAGCCACTCTTGAAAACCCATAAGATGTCAGCTTTAACGTAGACAGAGGGTGATAAAAAAGGAGGGACTTCCACCTCCATTCTGCTTGCTATATTAAATTAATTGATTTTTTACTTTCATCTGGTGATAGTTATTTCTACTAGCCTGTATCGTTAGCTGGATTCGTGATTTTTAGTGGCAGAGCAGCCACTTTACTATCTAGTTTCTTGAAGGTGAAGTTTGCAAGAGGATTTGTGAGCAGCAAGTCGCGAGTTAACACCTTCACTCATCACCAATCCTCTTGTGGCTTCGCTACTAGAGTTAACGGCTTTACTAACAAATCAAAAGCACTGGTGCATGAGATCCCACCAGCTACACAGGCTACTGACACCTACCCACTTTCTCTTCTTGTCCTCATTTACATTCTGTCCTGGTGGCAATGCTTCAACAGTTTCTAACTCATCAACCTTTTCTTGCTTGTCCATGCTCTCATCATCAGAAGATGCCAGTTCATTGCCAGTAATGATACTCTGAAGATGCCTCCTTGATAACAACTCCAGTTGTTCAGAACAGAGCTTCTTTATCTCTTTGAAGCTATGCTTCTATTGCATAAAGGTAAAAATAAAATTAATTAATTAATGGCTTATCATTAATTAAGTCATTGGGTCAACATTAAAATTCACAGAATGGTCAAGCTTAGAGGATATGCCAGCAAATTGGACAAAATGTTGCTATGCATGAGAGGGCTGAACCTAGTCAGTAAAGAGAAACTACGTGTACTTCAGTGTTCAACTTATCCAGTCACTTGTTGTATTCAACCTACACAGACAACAACATTTTGTCATTACTTATTATTAAAGGAGCTATGTCAGTCACAGACTGCGCATTTTCAAGTCTGTTGCTTGTGACGTCTCTAAATCTTTCAAAGTCATACCATGGCCATCTTTATCTATTTTGTGTTTTTGTGTTACAATTTTAGAAATTACTACATAGGGAAATTATTTTGATATTTCTTTCAGTTAAAAAGTAATCAGAAATGACTTAAATATATTGTGACATAGTTCTATTGAGTCTATTGAGAAGTACCTTTAAAATATCTGGCATCATCTCCTTTACTTCTTTCTTGGGGATGATGCTAAACAGCTGTGCATGAAGTTCTTTTCTGTCATCCAAGAACTCTGTAAGATGTTTGATGTTCTCATTACCAGCCTTATGGCTTCTACTTCCTGTTCTGGTATTATCACTTTCGACATCCACTGATGAACTAGGCGACTTGAATTTTTTGCTTTTCTTCTTGTTACTATGGATAGAAAGATGTTAAAATGACAAATGATGCCATATCTGTATGGGCCATTCCATTAAATGTATTTAGTAATGATGTTGTAGTTGATGTTGTATGTAAGGTCAGAATGATCTCAACTTAGTTACATTTGTTGTAAATTGATGTCCAAGGGGAAGGACAAGGCTGGGACCAATGACTTGTTAGACCAACAAATACATTCATTAGGAATTTGGCAACAATTGCTTGCTGATACCCAAGGGAAGATGAGGGTGGATTACTAAGTCAGTGATCTGGTTTTAGAATCTAGGTGAGTACAAAATAAAATAAGATCTGAGGGCGGTTGGGCTGGGGGCTGGGGTTAGGTTTGGAGGGTTGATATGCGTTCTTGGTAGGGAAGGGTGGGGTTAGAGGGGATGTGCATTATTTGTTTAAGGAATTCCCTAAAAAGTATTAGACCATATAAACTTGGTTGAAACCATTCTGATCTAGAATACATTTTAAACTACAACATTTATCCAAACACTCTCTCACATGTTTACAATTTACCCCCTAGAGTAAATTAACAAGGTTAACACACTGTCCTGACACAAAGTTCCCCTTAAAAATACCTGTAGCGCAATTTTTCTTTGCCACTCAACAAGAAGCCATTGCTCTTCTCGGCCCAATCAAGATCACATTTTACTCATAAGATAAAACAATGCCAATTGATCATCCCTCTTAGAAATGAGTTTTGAAGATCCATCAGGAAATCTCATCAAAAGGTAAATTATATGGGAGGGTGGATAGTAAATACAATGGCCCTCACTTCTGTATGGGGCAAATGTAGAACTTGGTTTTAGGCCTGGGTGAAGTATGGGGCTTTAGGCATCACTTTGTGTGTCAGTGCAATTTAATTTATGACATTATTTAAGTAATTAATTGTGCAACCAGTAATTCAGGTTTTGCGTTTATTTAAGGTTCTAGAAGAAATGCCTCTCCCAGTGATACTACCACATGTTAATTCACTGGGAAAAATTGCAAAAATAAAACAAAACACATTAGTGTAAAATTGTTAATTCCGAGGGAAGAAAACAACATCAGTGTAAAAGCAGAACACTTAGCATGAATGTTTTTGTTGCAATTAAATGTTTATTACATATCCCATAAAGTGTCAGCTTAAGCACATTTTATTAGCCTAAATTTAATATTCATACTTGTTCCAGCTTTCTACGCCTTGTAAATGTGGGTAAATTTGACAGCGGTAGCAGGTCGTTTCGCCCGATGTCCTGTTCGCCCGGAGTCGTTTCGCCCGGATCCAGAGTTGATTCGCCCGGAATCTGAAGTCATTTCGCCCGGAGTATGAAGTCGTTTCGCCCGAGAGTTGACAATAACAGGCCTTTTTCTATTGGAAATATCTGAGAATCACAAGAATCAAGTCAAGTTCAAGATTTTTTTCTGATCGATGGATGGATGGATGATTGAGTTGCAACAAAGCTCGATACTTAGTTACCCACCCCTATACCCAGAGACGTTTTTGTCACTTGCAGATGAATTATGATGGCGGCTCAAAAGTAACGATCGTTCTAGGGGCGCAAAACTAGGACAAACTAATTTGTAAAACAAAGCTCGTGGCTTGTGGATGAATCAAGATGGCGGCTTAAAAGTTATGACTCATTGATCGATCCATCGACCGGCACAAAACATCGCGAGTCTGATTACAGTCTGTTAAGAAAGCTCCCTTACTGAAATATAGGGCATAATTTATATCAGGCTAAAATCGACTCTCAGTCCGGGCGAAACGACTTCATACTCCGGGCGAAACGACTTCAGACTCCGGGCGAATCGAC
>Ga0126337_10000753_pt1 | contig 17800 bp, 6 predicted proteins | sample DipCmetagenome_FD_92527 | JGI IMG/M metagenome (GOLD analysis project Ga0126337, IMG submission 92527) | Coral microbial communities from La Bocana,Puerto Morelos, Mexico - Diploria C A metagenome | ecosystem: Host-associated > Invertebrates > Cnidaria > Coral | place: La Bocana,Puerto Morelos... | reverse complement strand
TATTTGTTTCCCGAGGCAAAACCTTCAACCTTTGGGGCCAGATATACAAGACAAGTTTTAAATTTCCCACCATGTTCCCATCAAATGTTGCTGTGTTAATTCCGCACGTCATAATTCCTAATTGTGAAACATTCTGTCGTATGGCAATGATGTTAGTACACTGAACTCCCTTAGCCTTTTATATACCATTTTTTTCAGAAAAGGCGCCCCTTTCGTATACCTATTATTGAAAAAAGGCACCCCTTTCATATACCTTCTTAAAAAGACTTATGAATAAATCGTTGAAACAGGAAGTCTTCTTGTCATTTTTTTCACGTAGCGCGTAATAAATTCAGTCATAAGTTGCGTCTGCTTGATCTGTTTTAATTCAAGGCCCTTTTTAATACCCGAATGAAGATTTTCCTGCCCTTTCAAATACCTAAATCCCTACCCTTTTATATACCTGAAGCCTGAAAAAGGTACCCCTTTCGGGCGGAGCCTCCCGTATAGGCCGTTATAGGGTGTACCCCCTCCCCCCGGGACTGAACTCCGAACCAAGCAGTGCTTTTGTCTTCAGATCGAGCGGTGTAGGTTCCTGCCCTATCCGGGGTCATGTGTTGTGTTCTTGGGCAAGACACTTTATTGTTAGCCAAGTGGCCCATCGGGCCGGCAGTTACTGTTTGTGTAGCATGAAGTGACCAGTATTTCTACTCCCCCGTAGATGGGATGCTGGTCCATCGCAGGGTTACCCCCAGCATTGAATTCGTCGGTACCCATTTATACATCTAGGTGGAGAGAGAGAGGCACTGTGAGAGAAAAGTGTCTTGCCCATGAACGCAACACAATGCCCCCGAACCAGGACCGCTCGATCCCAGCGGAGTCGTTAGTCGTTAGTTGGTTAGCCGGAGTTAACTGTTGTGAGTAACTGTTGTCTTAACAAATGATTGTCTGGTCTTCTGCGTATTGCTTATGTCTTTTCCTAGGTTGACAAACCAATTTCACCAAGTAACCGTGGTATGGGCTACTTCACTCAAGGCGTGACAGATGACATGCGCCAAACCAATAGAGATAGGTTATTCAGCGTGACTAGGGATGATATCATTCACGTAACTCGCACGTGAGTATCTTCTGCGACAGAATTCCAAGATAAACTCCCCCCTCCCCGAAATAATGGCTCCCCAGAAGTAGCGGCCCTTTGAAGATTTCAACTGGACTACATTAAAGAACCTTATGGTATCAGACGTAACGTTTCAAGCAGTACTTTAGATCGATATAAAATGTGGCCATTACTTTCATTCACCTGTCACTACCAACTTTTGGGGCATTTTTCGTTTATGCAGTCGGTCTGCTTTGTTTATGTGGGTACTTAATAACATACATGAACGGCACTGTTTACTTCATGTTAGATATGTTACGCGTCCCCTTGTTCTGAAACGAGCATCCGAAAGTAGCTGCGCCTTGTGTTTGCTAAATCTGAGGGTAGTAACAGGGGCCGTTACTTTTGGAATTCTACGGTATTTTGATTCGTTTCGACTTTGAGCTTTATTTTTTGATGGCGACATGAGCTTTTTACTTAGATACCTGGCCTCCCAAGACGTTCCCAACTCCATAGCCGTGATAGGTCCCGCGAACGACCTAACAGCCAATGACAATTCGTGGACTATCAGAAGCGAGAGCCTGGAGTGACTCTCAGTGCGTTGTTTATGTCGAATACCCGCCAGCGTCTTCGCAAGCCAATTACGAAAGCCTCCGCGTTCTTTGTAGATTTCAAGCAGAACTTCACTGTTGCCGATGGATGAATTCATAGGAAAATCTTTGCTGATGTCATTAGCATTAACGACTTTGTGCGGAGAAGACAACACGCTAGATACGAATTGACTTCAACCAGAATATTGTAAACAAACTTAAGATTGTCCTATACTTGGAATCATTGAAGCCCCACAGAGAAAAAAAATCGCGACAGAGCCGGAACAGGATCTGCCTTGGAATTCAATACGGTTAATTAGGGACTACGTTATCGGAACATCCCCCTCCCATGAATTTAACAGGCGTGTTGCCATTCATTCTCGAAATTGTGCGACTTTTTTAAAAAAAACGTCTATCCTTTTTGCCCAAGGCCAATAAAGAAGAATTAATTGTAATGGTTACTTAACAGTACGACTACTTGAACCTGGTCACTTGGACGAAAACTAATCAATCAACTAGGAACAATGGATCACGAACTCGTTCGTGAACAGACCAATGACTTTGAATTATTCATACCATAGTTAACACAGAAAAAAATATCACCGGGAAAGAAAATTTTCCTGAATACTGCACAATTTCTTAACATCCTGTCCTTGATGTGGAATTATATCGTAGTTATTTATATTCGTTGAAACCTTCAGCTTCAAGAATATTTGCTGACGGCCAAACCGAAGCCGCCAGAAAACCTCTCAAAATTAACCAAATTAATCGTAAAGCTGAGTGATACAAGCAATACTTTGGTTAACTCGCGATCAGGCTTTCCTTTGTCTCGGTGAAAAAAGAACGCCTGGTCGAAGGTCACACTTTGGTCAAGAGAGCAGCGAATAAATCTAATTTGTTAAAGAGATCACGATGTTTTTAATTTGCAAAACATGTTGAGGATGTGGGTCAGATCGAAAGGTGTCTTACACATTCTTCTTGCAGCTTCTCGCACAACAATGTGGCATTGCAAGTTTAATCATTGCGCGTTTTGAGAGAGATTTCAGCAAGTTGTGCAACGTGTCGCAACTACCAGCACGGGTGTTAATAACGTAAAACACTTTTCAAATCAATTGCAATTCAACATTGCTGCACGACCAGTTGTCTGAAACTGTTGCCCAGTAAACTCGCCTAAAGAGATTCGAAAATGATGCTGCTACTTTGTTGGCTTCCAAATTTTGTTGTAGAGTAAGAACTGTTCCTGGTATTCTCCAACGCAATTTATCTGTTTTCGATTACCCTTTTCATCTGTTTGTTCCTTGTGGCTGGGCCACATGGAAAAAAGTAGTCCCCTTAAGGTAAGCAGTCGCACTGTCAGATAAAAATCGAACTTAAGCGTTGACATCTGTTGAGCAACAATACAATAACTAGTGTTGAAATCAGTTAGCACATGATTTTTCTCGTATAACCGATTTGTAAGAAATAAGGCTAGGCCTTGTCAGTTTTTGGAAGACTACTAATTGCTTTGCCCCTACGACTTCGTACAATCTTCTTAGTCTTTGGAAATTTGTTCGCGTTTATTTATTTCAAACACTGAAGGACTTAAGTCATATGACTGCTTGTTGAACATGTAGGCATGGTAACATGTTGACAGTGATGTTAACACGTTAACATTTTCGCTTGGTCACAAGTAAACATCAGAATTAACATGTCGACACTGTTGTTAACTTTTTAACATCTTAATGTGTTACCATCGTTGTTGACAAGTAATGTTAACAGGTCAGACGTTAACAAAACATGTTATGTTGAAATGGGGGCGTTAGCGAGAAACCTGCGATACATTCGAATGACTCCTTTCGGGCACGCCTCACTCTCACGAACGCCATCTAATATGGACAAGAGACACTAAATCCCAGCTCCGGAGACCAATTTGATATGAACTTAGACTCTATTACAGATAAGCCGTTGTTTCTTTCGTGTTCAATACAAGTTACTGTCTGGTTTTAGATTAAACTTAATTGTTTTATTATGTTGCATTATTGGAAGCGTAATGGAGGATTTGGGGACTTCAGCCTTCTCTTCTGATTAGGCAAAACTACTCAATATCCAAACGTCGTTACGTTCATACAAATTTGGTAGTTTTTAAGAAGTTTACATTCCCCCAAAATTTTTAACTTAAAATTTCTAACTTTAAAAAGTTCTGGGAAAGGATTTGTACATAGATACATATTGTTACAAATATATAATGTTTGTCTGCCGTATAACATGACGTTGGAAACCGTTTCCAGAGTCGAGTGGAGACATGTTCTCACTCTTCTAGTACCCTTAACCCCTCGGCCAATCCTCCACTGGATGGATGCGAGCAACCAAGCATTTTCCTGTCACTGTCGAGAGTGACAGCCACCCCAGTTCCCGCCACTGCTTCTGCCGTCTGGGTGTCCACCTCTGTCAGTTCCTGTCCAAATTCATTCATATCCTGCAAGACATTTTCGTCGATAGTATATTTCTCCACCTGAATGTCCTGCTGGAAAGAATGTGGGCTTGGAGCAAGGAAGGTCGGAGCTTCCAGTGCTGCTTTAGGGTTCATTCCACTGTCTAACATATTCGTTAAGTACTGTGGAATAACAAGAGGGTGCGACGGGCCGTCGCATGCAAGGGCCAACACTGGCACTAGGCCGGCATGAAACATTGTCTCGTCTACCACGTCCATTGAAGTGCCTGACTTCCAAGCGTCAGGAATTCCTAGATGTGGAAATTCTTTGGACTCGTCTCTGTCGATGGCTTCTTCGTTTTGTAGTTCTTCTCCTTCCGTTGTTCCTTCTGTTTCTATGATTTCCTCTTCAAATTCATTTTCTTCTTCGTCTTTTTCTTGTTTTTCATTCGAAGAAATGGTGTTGATATCTGAGTGTTCCTCTTCGGTTGGATGATTGCGCGGTGTCTTCAGGGGAAATGGATCAGTAGGGTGCAGTTCTTCAAATTCTTCAAGCTCCTCCGTAGATGGAGTGGATTGTTTTCCGCGAATCAATAACTTGTTTGTAGTTGAAGGCTCCTCGCGCATCTCTGTCCTTTCTTTTTCTTGGGTCCGTCGAGAAAATGTCAGTTCTCCTGGAAAATCATCAGAATGACCGTAATCCGCGTGTTTCTTTTCGGCAAACTGGTGGTGTTCTTGGTGTTCTTTTGACTTTTCCTCCTGATATGCCTGGGGGTGCGGTTCCTCAAAGAGTTCCGATCTGACCCTGTTCTGCGTTCTGAGAACCACCAATTTTTGAGGTACTTCCATCCTGGTGTATCCGAGATTTGACAACCCTTTCTTCTTGACTGAAAGCCGCTTTTTGTTCTTCTTTATAATTGAGATGTCTCGTCTGAGTCTGCGACCGAATCCATCAAATACTCGAGGTTCTTCTTTGAAGATAATGACAGGCTGGAGCCCTGTTGGCACTCTTTTGCCACTTTTGGTCTTTGTTATTAAGGATTTTAAAGCGATTCCAGCACTTGGAAGGCTCACTCCTTGCACGAAAAGGCCGGTTCCCCAACTCCTGCTGTTTGTGCCATGTACCAGGGAGCACATGTTTCCAGCGCTATCCACTGCGACAACACCAGACGAGCCGTGAAGATGTTGTTCCATGTCCATCTCAACACTTGCCAGCATCTCTCGCATGATTTCGTTGACGTCTCTCATCTTCTCTGGAGAGGCAATTTTGTCCCACAGCTCCTCGGCTGCCTCCTTTGTTTTCCGATACGAGTTGTCAACATTCATGCCAAGGTGTTCCTTGAGAAGTTGCTTTCCATCTGGGACAGCGTGCGTGAAAAACGAAATGAAAGAACTTAGACGTGTTATGGAAGCGAGCCAGAATAGCTTTGTAGCATTTGTCAAATAAGTGTCGGTGGAATCGCCGATTCCCGCCAATTCCATCAAGTTTAACTTCTCCACCAGCTCAGCACCACCCCATTCTCCGCCTGATGACAGCACGTGATACTTTCGGTATAAGGTACTAGCAGGCTCGGGTGACGCCACTTGATACTCAGTCATGTCTTCCATGGTTACGTAACCTTCGTGGCTTTGAATAGTCTCAACCATGTCCTCGGCCCAGTGACCACGGTAGAAATAATCCTTTCCGTATTTGGAGAGACGTTTGAGGAGTTTTCCCAATTTAGGCTGCCTGAATCGCTCGCCAGCCTTGTAGGGTTTCTTGGTTTTAGGGTTGGTAAAAATATGCTTTCCTATGAACAAAGATAGTAATGATGTATTAAAATTCAGCTTGACAATCAGACCTAGAGGACACGAACAAAAGAAATGAATAAACATGGTTATTCAATTTTCTTTGAATGTGTCCTCTAAGCCCCACTGATAAACTGAAGTCTAATATATGTGAAAAAAATGGTTTACTGATGAGTACCTTGACCTTCTCAGTGGTAATTTCAATTTTAGTTGTAAAATGAGAAATAATGTTCCCCTTCTCTCTTTTTGGCGCTTTAATTTTGGCCCACGTTCCCGTTCATCATGAAACATAATGGATACTCTGGGTTTCAATCATATCGATAGTGAAGCAGAAACAACTATTTTGGGAAATTTATCAACTGGCATGCAGTTCAAACGCAGAGTGCGTACAATCAGTGTGAATAGTCAAATTGAGGCTCGATCTGTCACTTCCACTTTTCGTTTTATAAGACCTAAAACTGTTGGGGAAACTTAACTGTGTGTTATCTCGACGTCCTATATTCGTGTCTGGCGTTGTCAATACCCAGAACTGAAGTATTCAGTTAGGAACGTCAACTATACCTTCCTTAGTACGAAGAAGGCCTCTCGTGTTATAGTGTTTCCTTATCTTTTCCGCCAAGTCAGATGGAAGTTTAAATCCTTTCATAGCAAAGTATTGGGCGGGCTCCAGCAACTTTGACAGGGGAAACAAGCCATACTTCTCTGAAGCCATAGATACTCCTGCAATGAACCCAGGGACTAGCATTGTGGCTCCGTTGCCAAGTTCTGAGTGGTGTTCAGGGATCTGGGCTGGGTCTATATAGTAGGGCTTGTTCCAGCCAGCGTCCAAGTTGTAAGTGTCGCCAGTAGCACTATCGTAGTACAAAATGTTGGCTACTCCTGCATATGACACGTGGGAACCAGCTGCCATCACTATCTCTGTAAGACCAAAAAATATATGTTGAAAGAATCAGAAGGAGTATCTCTTGAAATCATTAGAGCGTGTTACGCCTGCGTCGTTTGGACATCGACACTCCGAGCAACAGCACTTTGCACCTAAAACGTAATTTCCATTCCAGCCATCAACCCGCAAAAAAAATGTCCTAAAAATTGGGGTTCCTTTTTCAACGAAATGTAGTCATTTTGAACGTTAGGTTATCCTTTTTTTCGTTTATTTCTCTGCATGGAACGAGTATAGCTAGAAGTGAACAGGGAGATCATCTTAGTGCTGATTGCATAAGCCGGTCTGACTTGCTAGGCCGAGCACGTCTGTTTGAACTATAACAATTGTTCTTCGCGATTACATGTCGGGTTTAAGTTGCTTTAGAATTATATCACCTACAATCTTGGACAGAATAAAAAGGAAAATTAGCCCCCTTCTCCCCACCACAAACAAAATAATGATTTGAAGCCAGCCGAGAAACAAAGATTAAACGATGTTGAGACGACAAATTAGAAATTGAAGTTCCTTTACTCAAACACCCGCACAGAACTAGCCTTAAGAATTCCATTTAATGTATGTGCCAAAGTTTTTCTAAAATCAGATACTGATAGCAAGTGATAGAAAAAAAACGTCACCCGTCAGATAACATCCAGTTGCATGGATCATGGATTCACCTGTTTCGTATATCATCTGGTTTTAATTAAGCTTGCGTTCCGCGATGCAATTGAAGATAGCTGCAATACTAGTAACAGTGCTGCACGTGAATCGAGAGTTTTGGAAAAGTTTGCAGCCACTAGCAGCTGTTAACCTTGATGGAAACGCAGGGAGACCATGGACTTTCCGTGAGTCCTATGTATACAATCCTGCAACAACTCTTCACCGACACTCACGGTGGCAGACAAGGCTCGCGTATGCCGTAGATATCAAGACCGACAGTGAGACAAATTATTTGGTAATTTGAAGAATGTCAAGTGACAAGTAGAATGCCCTCGAAATCTACTCTTGAAGACCGAACGTACCTATGACAAATTCAAGTAGTAACATCCGCGACGGAAATTTTCTCGATATATCATTGCAGCGGGTCCCGGGGGGGGGGGGTACTCAAAAAAGGTTTTATACGGGGAGGCTCCGCCCCCAGGTCCAACCCCTTACCTTTTTATAATTATACCATTTTTTCAGAAAAGGCACCCCTTTTCGTACACCTTCTTAAGACGACTTATGAATAAATCATTAAAACGGGAAGTGTTCTTGTCATTTTTTTCACGTAGCGTGTAATAAACAGTCAGAAACAGTCATAACTTGCGTCTGCTGGATCTGTTTTAATTCAAGGCCCTTTTTACACCCGAATGAAGATTTTCCTACCCTTTCATATTACCTAAACTTGTGAAATCCCTACCCTTTTATATTACCTGAAGCCTGAAAAAGGCACCCCTTTCGGGCATTCATCTGACGGTATCTGGCATTCATGTCATTTTACTAGTGAAAAACCTAATTTTGGTTGTCTACAATATTTTTGACGAGTATTGTCCACGCTTGTCAGTGTTCTTGTAGGACGTTGTGGTGGTCAGGTTTTATTCCAAGGTAAACTGGAATGATGACAGTTTGAACCTTTAACTGCTTACAAGCTGCCGAATACATCGACGTCGTAATTTAGAAATCTTTGCTGTAATCCAGACGTTCTTTAATTGCATTCAAGGTTTCCTAGCCCTAAGAGGAGGCTTACCTGGCACCTTTTGAGGTTTTGTAGTGGCCTTAGTCCAGAAATATCGCAGGATTAAGTCTTACAATATCGTCGCAGAGAACAAAAGAGAAGGTAGAAACGGTCCACACGCACGTAATTTCTTACTGCCGAAGAAGCTTTCATATTCCATACCCGTGACTTCCAAAATTGAAACAAGCCATATTCCTACAAAGTGCTACAATATGCAGTGTTTCTGAAACTATATTCCTACCCAGTTTTGGACATACGATGATTACCACACTTACTCGAGTAACGATTCAGTTTGCGTGTTATTGGCAGGCGCTTCGAGATAAGTGCAGACATAAGTGGTCCGGCAAACTGTTTCCCATAATAATATTTTAAGAATTGTCATCGACAAATTGTCTGTCTTCTTATTTAGTGGAACAAATTGAACAATGTGTAAAACAAGATCTCTACGGAGCTCTGTCTTTTACGCTTATGAACTGTCAAGATGCGTACGAGGGCTAGAAGCGATTTCTAATGATACGACACAGATTCCATGATTATCTGTGATATTGCTTCCCCGGACTTAACGACGCATTCTTGCCAATCACAAAACAATTATTTTAATCAGTAAGATTTAAAAACAGATATAAAAGAGCGAAATCACTGATGGAACGTTGATTATTGTATGCGGGTTGCCCTCGGGGCTTCTTCGCAGTTGCCAGAACAAGAGTTTCTGTTCCTTGTTGAAAATTGATTTTTGCTCACCAAGCTGTTGTGAAAAACGAAAAGCTGAAAAATTCGTGGAGATAATTTTTCAGTGTCAGTGAAGTGGTTTTACACCGTTCAAATTTATATAGTGCGAGTTTAAGACAAATTTCATGTACCGTTATCACCAAGTAAGTCGTTGTTTTTGCGTGAGTGAGAAATGATGTAGAGAGATTCCCGAGCGTCCCTCTCTGTGTATATCAATTCCTCCCAATACGTTTGGAAAGAAAAGGTACCGGTTTGACTAAGAAGCCCATCACCCTGACTCCTGGCTTGAATCATGAGCCAAAGTTCGACGTTTTTCTTTAAACAAGATAAATCCATCATCATTGGCAAATGATACTTTCAAAACAACAAGGTGGCCTCCTGGAGGGCGTTAAATGCTTTAAAGTAGCTTCCGTTCTCCACTTAGTGACGCATTCTGGTTCCTCGCCCAAAGAAAACCTCAAACCATACCGACTCCTTGCAAGACGATTAAGAGAAATAAGAGAAATATGTAAGACTAGAGGTATTTCACTCCAAAGACAACAATGCGAAGCCTGTTTCTAGCCGTTAAGAAAACAGTAATTATCACGCTAGCTCGGGATGATGAATGATTCTAGAACCACTTTGCACCATGTTGCAGAATGATGATCTGACTAATGAACCCGACATCTGTTCAAAGTTTGCCCAATGTTGTTAGGATCGGTGGAAAAATAAAGAAAAGAAGCATAAGATCTAGCTATCAACGAGCATGGACGAACCTTGATGCATAACTGAATGTAGAATTCTCGGCCGGCTCATAACAAAAAAACCCAAGGGCTCACACGATCGATTCGATCGTGACTCACTTTGTCTAGTCTGTTTTCCAGATCATTAGAGGCCACGAAATCTAAATTTTAATACCTTCAAAATCCTAAAGGGAGATCAGCAGCTATTTTCTCTAGACGAATTCATTTGCTGGTCCTCGGGGATAATGTGATGAGAACCAGATAAAACACTGTTTGAAAAAACACTCAAACGAAAAGCATGACTGTAAGGAGATTTCATATTTTGATTATGACACTTTTGGAATGACTTAGGTTAGAGCACAGCAGTGTTACATAACTATCGCACAGCACTGTAAACTGAAAATTGATCTTAATTATATAATAGGCCAACCTAAAAACATGCCTTTCGCTGAAAACCTCTGCAAGGTGGGCCGCAAAGGTTGTAATAAAATCTTGCGATGTCTGCTACGTTGTAAGTATTCCGAATGCTCCGGAAATCACGACAACGCTTACATTGGCATGTCAGACCGTTCTTTCGTAAATGTTTTTCCGATATCGAAAAAGAAACAATATTGACTTAAATGATAAGCACGCATGTCTTATGGGGCATTCTTGATTGTTTAAGGAAAAGAGAAAAAAATACTAAAATGTTTCAAAGTTTGCCGCTAATAATACATTGATACTCTTGTTTTTTCGTTTTTCTAACGTTTTGTGTCATGCTTTGTTTAATTGAGTTTATCTGTTTGCGACCGTGAAAAGATCAATGAACAACAAGTATCTACGTCTGATCAGATCTAAAAGACGCGACAGTCTGCTTGCAGAAAAGATGATTTATCACCAAGGTTAGCATTAAATTGTGCGCTAGCAAGTTTAAAAGTCTTTGATTAAAGCCCGGATTAAAGATGGGCGATGGGCAACTAAACACGCTTTTGACCCATCTCCACTTGTCTGCAATTTTAATCCGTCGCTCAACTCTGTCAAGTTCTTATCTAAAATATTCTCAAATTCAACAACTTTGTTTTGTTGATCAAGAGATCAAAAACATGAAACGGCAGACGCTGTAGTCTTTGAATGTTCCTGTTCACGAACTCTGTAAAACAACGACATTTTGTTTCACTGTGCGAATGAAAAAATTGTAGACAGATGGAATAGCAACTAAGCCTGTCAACGAGCAGCTTAGAACGATTTCCCTTGTAAGAGCCTGTCTGATAATGAAGAAAAAATGTTTCCTAGCTTAAAACTTAGTTTAAACTCTATCTTCGAAGAAACCAGAGAAGAAATCTCTAAATCTTTTTACAGGTTACCGCTCTGCCAGTTAGCTACAGTTTAATTGAATGGACGGAAATCTCGACTGATTATCTGTAATCGTAGCAGGAAACAAACTTTTCTCAGTAAAGGATCTAAAGTACGTGATTGAAGTAAGAAACATTAAACTGAGAACAGGTCTTAACTGTTTGACTGTTTAGAAGTACTTAGTCGATACGCGAACAGAACTCGTACCTGCAAGAGCCGTTGTAAGACATGCATCCATTGCATTGCCCCCTTTCTTTAGCGCCTCTGTCCCCGCATGTACGGCCAGCGAGCTGCTGGCTCCCGCCACCATCCCTTTCCCATCGCTAAAAGCAAGCGGCTTGGGACGCCGTTGCGCACTCTGAAAAGAAAGCGTTTCTAACCTCTGAAGATCTCGTGGGTACCAGGTTTTAGGAGAGAATGAGACAGCGTCAGGATGGAGAAAGGCGAATGCTCCACCAACCAGTGACAAGGAAACCAAGGCGATAAAACACGGTCGATTCATGGCTCTGAATTGTGCGTGCTCTTGGGTTCGCAAAAGATAATCAAACACGTAACAATAATGTTTGGTTTTATATCAAAAAGAGGTAATTTAATAGTTCTTAATTGTTTCTACCTTACGGAAACTTAATAACACTGGAATGTGACACTACGCCAAGTCAAATTACATGAACTCTATATTGATGTTTTAGTTCGAGATTGCGCGCGCGAACTTCCGAGAACGGAAAGATTGAATGACACGGCATGCCACAAAGACGCTTGATCAGATTTCAATTAATAATGGATTGATAAATAAGAGCAAATTAACCTGGAGAGATCGACGAATCATTTGGAGTATTTGAAATTTTTCGCATGTCAGGCTTTGACAGTAAGCAAACAACAACTTGAGTTCGTTTTACGTGCTCTGCTTGTGCCCGTGATCGTGACACCATGATACACGAGGCACATTTCGTTGAAGAGACACTTCCAAGTATTTGTGAAGCATGTTTGTCGTTCGCGCTGGTTTAAACGGTGGCTGATAACGGAATGTGACGGTTGTACGTGATATGCCTCCGACGGAAAGCAACGATATGGATGATTCTCGCGAGCAAATTAACGGCTTTCTTCCCGCGGGGGTCGCTCAAGTCCCAAAAGAAGAACTGCAAAGATATCTGAAATGCAAGCGTATTGGAAACTACCTTCTCGGTAAAACCATCGGCGAAGGATCTTTTGCCAGAGTAAAGCAAGGATTTCATGTCTTGACCGGAGAAAAGGTAGGAAATTAGGACGTCGGCAACATAATTTATCCCCGACCGCAAGCCGAAACTAAGCTTGTGTTGCCGTAAACTCGGGGATTATTCACGTCTCGCTTTGTAACAGCCTGTAACTGAGACAATAGCTGGCTCGAACAAGACAGCAAATTTCATGAACCGAAGACAATGTACCTTTCATTCGACTGCGAGTTGAAAATAAAGCGAAGCCCTTCGAAGTTGGCAGAGAAACCCTGAAGCAAAGCTGGTAAACAAATCAGGATTACATGCATTGTAAAATGTCGCCTACATTAGTTAGGATAAAGGATTTAAGAGAATTAGTAGTTAGCCATTTTTAGCGATCATCTTCGTGCGTGCTTTTAAATCTGACTTTCAGATACTACACGACACGCTGGACGGCCAGAATATTTGTACGTAACATTCAAGAGCGTAATAGTAAAAGGAGTGAGTGTTTGACCTTATGCAAATTTAACAAAATGATTGGATTGATCTGTGTCTTCAGCTAATCGTTTACAGCTTTTTGGACTTTTTTTTTCAACGACAAGAAAAGCACAAAAATTGCGTTTTTGACGTTTTTGTTTCTTGTAGAAAATTTTGTAATCCATCCTCTGAATTTGACAGTCAATGGATTTATAATTTCACCGCATGACCAATGTGAGGTCCAATACCCGGGTTCCAATAACACCGGAGTGTTTTTACACTGATGTATCATACCAAGTCGTCACCTTTTTTGTTCCCAAATGTTTTGGCATGCATTAGCACAGTTGAAACCTGTATGACATCCTAAATCTTGGCTGAAATTGTTTATTTTAATCCCTCTGTGAAACAGACCCGGCCGGCAGAGTCGAGTTCATGACACGAATATTAGGAATTCCACACTCGATAATAAAATAATTTTTTTAGAGGGAAAGCAAAAAAAATCATTCACCGCCTTTCTTGATATTGCACATTGCTGCGATAACAACGTGTTGAAGGCGAGAGATATTTGCGGTTTAGATTTCTAACGCTCCAATCATGTTTTATCCTTTCCGTTTTATTGTTTCGCTGGCTTTCCGGATCTTTCACCAAACAAAAGACATAATTTTTCTTGTGTACACAGACGAGGAACGAAAACAAATCCTTCGTGTTGCGATTTGGTAAAGCCGTCAGCACTAATCCCGCGTGGTGTTTTTGTTATTTTATTTTTGTTAGCGCTAAAATGCGTGGCACAAAGTTTTCCCGTTTTATTGATGTGAACAATATGAGGTATTCAGTAGACCTCAATTATGGCTATTAATCGTTCATTTCTACTTAATATTGTAAAGAAAGATACACTTAAAAAAGAAAAGGAAATTTGATGAACAATTATTAAAGTATTGAATGCCATGTTGGATATGAAAATTTCCTGTCAAAGTTTCCGTATTGGACCGTGTTTCTCTAAATTTCACGGAATGTCATCGTTTCGGTAGATAATCGCCAAATAATTGATCAGAATTGATGTAGCGAAATGACAACCTGCGGTGAGAAAATATGTTACATACTTGAAAATGTATGGAGTGTAAACACACTTTTAGCGTTCTATCAGTCGACTCTATTTTAAAACCTGCAATTGACCTCTGAACCGATTTGTGTAGAACTCAAGAAGAAAAAGTCCACATGGCTAAAAAGATTAGAAAGATATCGCATGGATTATGAGGTTTGCTGTACTTCGAGCTCCATACGGAAAATTGAGCGCTAAGGAATGCGATGCTGTCAAGCTGTGCGTGGGTTGAAAATTCCTCCCCCAAAGCAAGGGGCGATATTACATTAGGTGAAGAAGTATCTACACTAGAGACAACGTTTGTATAAAGTAATGCAATAATCATGCATCAATCTTTATAGATCAAACGTAGTGGCCTAAGCTGCATACATGTATCTTCAGCCCGGGTCTGGAAAACAACACTGACGTTCGTGTTCCATCAGTTGACAGATATTTGAAAAGAAAAGTCTGTCTGTGTATTTTTGAAAATTTTTTCCAAATGTACGTACGCTTTTAAAGAACTATTTTACAAGGGTTACTCAACACAAGGAATAGATTTTCCTCAATGGAACTGCCGAAAATGAACCTGGAGGTTGGCCGTTGGGGTTTTTCGTTTTTAGGAGCCTCACGGTTTTTAACAGTCTACCGTCGGACATAAGAAATCTGAACTCTAGGCTTTTATTTAGGCAAGAGGCCAACGAACGTTTTTATTTGTAATATTTGTTTGAAAGCTTTTTTATGTTTTTCCCATGTAGTTTTGCCTTTTTTAAACTCTTAAGCGTTTTTTGTATATTTTTACCTTTTAAATTTTTCGCCGAATCCTACAGGATCCCTATGATAACCTAATGGGTTAAATCCTGTTCAAAGATTCGTTTATTATTATTATTATTATAATTATTATTATTATTATTATTATTATTATAATTATAATTATTATTATAATTATAATTATTATTATTATTATTATTATTATTATTATTATTATTATTATTATAATTATAATTATTATTATTATTATTATTATTATTATTATTATTATTATTATTATTATTATTATTTTTGTTAATTTTATGGCCCCCAGTGGGGCATAGGACTGCGAAAAGTAATACAATGATGTGTAGGAATCCCGTCTTATCAAGAGTTCTAAGAGGCAGATTGATTGAAAAGATCAGCAAAATTAAAAATTAAAGGATCTAAAGGTCTCGGAAGATTAAAATTTCCAAAATATAAAAAATACTTCAGGTCGCTCAAAGTAAAGAACATAACATGAATTTAAGCAACTGATTTACAGTCATTCACTTTCAAAACATTGCCTCGAGAGGTTTATCAGAATAAAGAAAACGTTATGCTACGATGGAAGCAAATAAACAACTAATTTATTGTCCCTACTCTGAGATCCTTTTAAAAGTTGCCCTCCGAGGATTAGCAAAATGGTGTTGATTTCACATTGCTTTTACGGAAAATAATAAATCAGCTGTACAATTCTTTGTACCTACGTGAATTCCTATAAAACTTCAGTTTAATGTAAAATGCATTTGAGTCGTGGGCATGACTTAAGCGATTTTTGCAGATGAACAGCTAGCAATGACGCGACTGTCGAAGATGACCTGGCAACTTAAAGTGCTATTTGTTGCTGTCGAGATTCTTCACGTATCTGTCGATTTCAAAATTGGTTTTCAAAAGCTGTTTATGGTAATTTAGGACCCAGATGTGTGTCACCGTCACGTTGTTGCCATTATTTGCGATCCTTGCAAGTTGAAATTAAATTAATTTTTTTCTTTTTAGATTAGTTGATAGATAGTTGACAGTGCTTTCTATGCGTTGCCAAATCCCAAACTGGAGATCTATTCCAACCGCAAGCACACCATCTATGATAGCATTCATTCTCAACAAGTATTGCTTTGGCGCGCGCGCGGATCTGATCATTTTCATTGCTCGCGCGCACGTTCCACGAGACCACTCTGTCTTGGCCAATCTTGAAGTTTTTTTTAAATATAATACATAGTTTAAGTTTTGATAATGTTCGTTTTCTTTTGTTTAACCTATTACTCACGCTGCATGGACATGTTGTTTTGTTGTTGTTGTTATTAATTCTTTTTCTCCTTCGCCACTGATAGGTCGCTGTGAAGGTAATAGACAAGAAGCAAGCTCATCAAGACAAATATGTCGCCAGAAATATGCGACGAGAGGCGAAAATCATGCAGATGATACGACATCCTAATATTGTTCAACTACTGGAGGTGGTGGAAACAGAACACAGGTAATGTTAATTTGCAATCTGATAGGATTTATTGGTAACTGGGTACCACTCTGTAGAGCGGAAAGTCTGGACTCGAATTCTGGCTATTCAAACCGGCTAATCTTATAGTCACCCTTGATTCGTTTTGGTTTGATGCTACCTCTTATACGTAAAGAATTATTTTAAGCCCTGCTGTTTTTGAAATCCTTGGTATCATTTGCTAACAATCCTAATTCCGGTTTAACTGAGCACGTGTGTTTAAATTCAATAATGGTTTCTGAATACGTGTAGAGGAAGCGAGCGCTGTGACTTATGTTGGCTTACCTTCCGATTTTTGCCAGAGGTCTCGATTCTTGCTGCTGACCAAAAGGATCGCGGAAAAGATCTTTTGTCAACAGTGCTCGCGTCTGAAAACGAGCCAAGTGGTCCATCAGGCCGGAGCTTATCCCGGTTTCTGTAGCATGAAACGACAAGGAGTATTCCTACTCCCCCTTGGATGAGATGCTAGTCCATCACAGGGTTACCCTGGAATCAAATTTGCCACACCCATTTATACACCTGGGTGGAGAGAGCTTCGCGCCCTAAGACTAGTATAAAGCCCTGTCCAAAAGGAAATTGTTTGGCGATCAAACACGATCAAACATTATTAGGTGACCACACATTTTCCCGTTTGGAAACCACGGTTATCGTCTTTGATGAAATTTGAACGACGTCAAACATTTGATCAAACATTGTGAAACATTTTTGAATGTGTTTGGTCACCGAATAATGTTTTATCGTACAAGTGAATACCTGAAAGATCACACATTTGAACTGCAGAGAAAGATATGAAGTTATGTTGCTTTGGTCGTCAAACATTTCACGTTCGGACAGGGCTTAACGTACTTGTACTGCTACCTAGGTATTACTTGATCACGGAGCTTGCGGCAGGAGGGGATCTCATGGATTATATCTGTTACCGAAGAAAGCTTGGCGAGGTAGAAGTTAGGAAGTTTATACGACAAACTGTATCAGCTGTGCATTATCTTCACCAAGGAGGGATTCTCCACAGGTATGGGTAAATGTGCTGTAATAAGTAACTCTATTTGTTGCCACACAGTTTAATTTACACACCAAATAAAAAAGGTTTGGATTTCCAACGTGACTTTTGGTTGGTATGGCAACATGATCTTTTTAAGTGACAACATCTATCACGTTCTCCACACGTGTTATAGTGGTACCCAGTCCGTTTTCGGTCGATTTAGGGCATATATTAAACAATTAGATTATGAGCTCGAGATTTCTATCGCGCGATAGTTGACGAGGGCTATTTTATTCCACCCACGCGCGTTGGATATGAAATTATTATGGCCATCTGGGCGCAACGCGCCTCGTTGGCTATCTACCATCTACTATTCAACTTGCGCCCTTGGATTGATATTTTAAAATATACAATGAGAGGATTGACCAGAGGGCCAAATGATTTGTTGGAATGAGTATTTCATCTCGTTACATGTCTCAAAGCTGTCTTACCCGAAGGATAACTCGCATCGCGACG
>Ga0126337_10000751_pt1 | contig 17838 bp, 8 predicted proteins | sample DipCmetagenome_FD_92527 | JGI IMG/M metagenome (GOLD analysis project Ga0126337, IMG submission 92527) | Coral microbial communities from La Bocana,Puerto Morelos, Mexico - Diploria C A metagenome | ecosystem: Host-associated > Invertebrates > Cnidaria > Coral | place: La Bocana,Puerto Morelos... | reverse complement strand
GATATATCGATCGCTTGTGTTTTACCACCTGTCATAAAAAAATTATTTAAAAAAAATGTAAGGCTCGCATTTGAAAAATAACTATTTTATGCCCTAAAGAAATGAGCAGTGACCAGATGAACGAAACAAACCTAAGTTCTGTGTTTTTAAAACGAAAGGCTGAAATATTCTGGGACTGATGGCACAATGGACTGTTGCCAACCTCGTCCCCAGGGCTTTTTCTTTGAAATTGCCCCTCCCCATTTTGAAGGGAAAGGCGCCTGGGACAGGAGCCTGCCCTGGGAACGAGGTTGTAATGTTTCAGTTTTCCCATGTCGCAAACGAAGCTCATCTCATTACAGTTTCCGCTTGGCTTCTTTGTAGGTAATTGAAATCCGCAGGTTTTTTTTTTTTAAATAAAAAATAAATCTTAAATACCTCACTCAAAATCTTCTCTTAAAGCGAAGCTGAGATAAATTTCAGTGAAAGTTTTCAACTTACTCAATTGATACTGATAAAGAAGAAGTAAAAGTTATGGACTTAAGAGCAACCATTCAATCAATTTGCTACCTATTTTTAGGATCATGACGTCACTTGATACTGTTCGAAGTGGTTCTCTCACAGTGTGTGGGCGAAACTGCCCTTCACCTTCACCGATTTCGTTCGTGACATTCGTGAGGCCCTCGATGAAAGTAAAGCCATGATTACACAACAAAACTGGCGGGCCACTGAAGACACTTGGACAGCTATTTATATTTAGGGTGATGAAGCTGCTTATCCAAGTGAATCTTCGCACGAATTTCGAACAATTCATTGTTTTAGTTGCATCTGGCCAACACCGACCCCTGTCCCCCCGTGCCAAAGGGCAAAGCGTGCGAAAAATATGTCTACCGTAAGACCTTTATTAAGCCATCAGTGGTGGCGGGGTGGGGAGGGGGGGGGAGGGAAGGGGGCGAGCAGGGGCAAGTAGGGGACGCATGGTTTGGTATCGTAAACTACAGCTGACCACGCGCTCGTAAAAGCGCACATTCAAAGAATTTCTTTCCAAGCAGCGTGCGGAAAAGGTTGTCAGTAATTCACCGGCGAGAATGGTTCATTAAAAAAACAACATAACAACAGTGTATTAATTCATTTCCCGTGTTTGTAGAAATAAAACAAACATGGAGTCACATCTCAGATATGCTACCGTAATGCTTCCATTTCTACAAACAGGAGAAATGAGTTAATGTGCCTGAATTTGATCTCCTTAGTTCTGGGCTGTTCTGTTGTATGCCATTTCGAGATAATATAAAATTTCTATCACAATGCGTGAATAACAACCAGTTAAGAGTTGAAATTGTGAGTATACCTATCGAATGAAGCACGAAGCAAAATACAGCTTGGGACTTTCTGTATTAGCTTGTTACGTGAACAGAAAGATAATTACAAAACTCATTCAAAAGAGGAAAAAAGATGATATCTTTCCGTCATAATATGAAGTACTCATTTCCTAGCGAAAAGCTAAAGAGTCAGTGCTTTATGTAGTCTGACAGAAAATTAATAAAAAAGGCCTTCGAAATTGTTTTCGAAAATAAATACTTCACCGAAGGTTGCTGTCAATTTGTTTTAGAAAGATGAGAAATTCCGCAAACACGTTCTCTTTGAATTCAAAAAAACTATTAAAATTGTGAAGCATTTTTAGTCGTTCTCGTGTTATCAACGTTGACAGCAATCCATTTAAAAGTTCTTTTGCTTCCGTTCAGACTTTTCTAAACACAGGACTACACTTGATGCATTATAATTCAAAAACAGTATTGGGATAGATATTTAGATATTTAGATATTTAGATATTTACTGAAACATTCATATATTTTTAAATGAAGCAGCCTCGTGTTTGAAGAAAATATGGCACCTCTTATTTACATAAGCGAAATTTAATCGACATCTGAATCCACTCAATATAACTCAATAGACATCACCCGTCATTGCGTCGGTCCAGAACAAATTTGGCGCCGTTCAATTCATCTTATTTCAGCATGTACCCTCCATCTTATTGTTATTTGTTACAAACTTTCAGCGCAGTAATGATATATTGTTGAAGTAACCAAAGAAAATGGCCCAACGGTTGAATTTTACTGAACCAGGCGACGAGGAATTCGAGTGAGATTTTTTTGCTTTTTCATTCCGTTTTTCTAATTTTTTTCGCACATTAGCTATGAGAGCAGCTTCGATTCCACAACTTCCGAAACTAATAAAAACGAGGGGAAATAGGAAGTAGTCTAATAAAACATTTCTGTTTGCGTTTAGGATGATGGATGAGATAGAAACACCTCAATGGTTTCTTCCGACGGGGTTTCTTCTTTCTGGCATCGCGCTCATTGGTAACAGTTTCATAATTTTGCTGATTGCTTCAAAACAGCAGCTTCACCGTACCACGAACTGTTTTCTTGTGTCTTTGTCCTTTGCTGACCTTGGAGTCAGCTTGAGCGTGTTTCCATGCAATATTTTCTGCCAACCCATCGAAGAATGCCGCCTCCATCTATTGGCTTCTTTCCAGTGGGCGTTCTTGTACGCGTCCGTCGCCAACCTGTGCGCACTGACAGTGGACCGGTACGTAGCCATCGTAAAACCGTTTATTTACGTCTTGTTCATGACGCGGAACCGGATTGTGACCTTCATCTCTGCGGCTTGGATTCTCCCTTTCATCTTTGCCTTTGTTCCTTTGACTTTTATTAACACTGAAGAACATGTTCTCAGAATGCGGAACTACACTTATATAGTGACAGTCATTTTCGAGTTTATTCCCCAGCTAACTTTGTTGTTTGTCACTGCACATATGCTTCACATCTCCAGAAAACATGCTCGAGAGACGGCGTCCGTCATGCAGCAGTTACGCTACAATCAACCTCCTGCAGGCAGCACCAACGCGCTTCCCGTACGCCATGATAACAGAGCTAGGTGCTCCGTGTGGTTCCTCGCATTTGTCGTCGTTTTCTTCGTTCTGTGTTACTCGATAACCATAGCTATAAACTGTTGCGACATCCTTAAGCTTTGTGATTATCCATTTGAGTTAGAATTTGTACAGGAGTTGATGCTGATTGCTAACTCTGCATTTAATCCCTTTGCTTACGCACTTCTCAAACAAGACATAAAGAAGGAAGTTAAACAGCTCCTGCGGGTTGGCGCCGCAGACAGACATCGCTCGCCTCTTCAAATGGAACAGAGATAAACATACAGAATAGTTCACCAGCAGTTATGGGCGTCGAAAGTGATATCTAATTATTCTTCGGATCGTTTGCACATGATTTTCCCGGAGATTGCCGAAAAACGTGCAAACGCTTCGGTATTTTCTCGGAAATTTCCGAAGATAACCGAAAACCACTAAGAAAGTCGAGCTTAAATAGTAACTTATCTTCACAAATTTTAGGGTTAGAATTCTACTAATTCTTGATAGTTGATAATTCTTGAAAAAAAAACGGGTTTTAGTTAAACCAACATTAAGATATAGTTGAATATATCACAGAAATCGTTACTACTGAGTAAGTCGTATGGTGAAACCGAATTGAATGTTACATTCGATCAAATATCAAATAATTTATTTCACGAGGAATATGCGGGGACAGACCAGTTTTTAGTTGACTTAGGAGCTAATTATTTGTTTTGAAAATTAAATTGAAGTGGTCTTGAAACCGGGCGAACTTCAATAGAGTTTTTTATCTTGTTTAATTTTTTTCCTCTTGCTTTCGTTTTATAACCTAGATCATGGCAAGAAGCGGGGTTGTTTACTGTTAGTCGAGAAGGTTAGAAATTACATTGAAGACGTCCCTTTCTTCCAGCTGTAATTTTACCGTACAGATATTTCAGGTGTATGCACATTTTTTCCCTTCAGCTTCGTTAATTGCTCTTTATTTTCGTTTACAACGGGATAAAACAGCAAGCCTTGTGTAAGAATCTGTGAAATAAACGTGATGAAAACAAATCTCCTCCTTCTAGCCTCCCGTACCAGCCTTGAAATAAATGTACTGACTGACATATTAGTCGAGATGGCAGGGGGTGACTTGTTTTTTCCTGCTCATTTGTGACAGATGAACCAGATGGTCTAATTTTAGGAACAAAACACTTAAAACAAAGTGTCTTCGCCCACACAACTGAGTAATCAATTAGTTATCGGCGTCGGCAAACTGACAAGACGCTGGAACATGTGGCTGTTTTGTGAAGTACGTAATGAGTTCTATAAAAACTTGGTGCAAGCGCGACCTGTCACTGAAAAGCATATCTAATATTTTATTCTTGTCATTCTTCGTTCTAAAAGCAGTATGCCGTTAAAAGCCTAGTGAAGTATGTCCACTCTAAATAGTCTTGAAAGCTCAGTGTTGTTTCGTTCTAAAAGCGGTCCTCGTTATAAAATTTGAATGAATATTTTTCGATGAAAAGTGGCGCAAAATGTCTAAAATGCCAGCGGCTTTTAGTTAAAAATAAGTACGGCTTGTTCTAATTTCCGCTTTGTTCTTAAGGCGGCACTCCTCAAGAGCCCCAGAAAATGTTCGGCTTTTTTCAAAAAAGCCTCACTTGTTAAAAGCCAAATGAAATATGTTCGGGTTGTTGTAGCTTGACGCCACTCATTGAAACCTACGCATAAGTGGATTCTTTTGGCATCGGTATCCGATATCGGAGCAGCCGGATGTTCAGCGACGTGCTGTCAATCACAGGACTTCCCACCTTGTAGAGTGATAAGCTTTTCCATTAACAGCAAAATAGAAAACGTTACTTCCTCTGGTGAAAACTGGCTGTTAAAAGCCTGCAATTAAATCATGTTGATTTGCGGGAAAGCAAGAGCAAAAGTAACGATGTACGACTGTAACGATTGTATGGCGGGCCATCGCGTTCAAAATTAGATATCATGATATCTCCATGATATCTTTAATTTATCATGATATCATGTTATCATGATATCTTTACAGCATGAGATATCAGGATAAACGGATATCTTTGGTTGTAATTATAACTCTTTTTCCCCAAAGAGATATCTTGTCTGATAACATTTTGCGCAGGAATTGTATTTCCTTGTCATCACCTTTTATTTCGCAAGAGAAGGCTTGTACATCTTCAGCCTTACAAGCTGTCCGGAATTTGTTTAAACTTAAAATCTGCAGTTTTTTTGGCTACAATGATGTACCTTCAGCGTCAGCTGCCTTCTCTTTTAGTTACAACTTTATTTCTAAGTTTATGTTGCTGTGGACAGGCTCCACCAAATCAGTTTCACGGGAGAGCACAGCCAAGTAGTCTTGATAGTTTTTTCGAAAGAGGTCTTGCTTTGGTAAATGAAGTTAACCGACTGCTTAGTACGGCTGAAAATGACGATGATGTCGTTGAGTACTGCATCGCCAGGCTCGAAAATCTCCTCACTAACTGTGTGAATCTTTTCCGCATTATAGAAGAACGGCAATATAACTGTATTATCGAGGCCGTACAAACCTTCCTTTTTATATTGAGGTCACGTATCTCGGGAGATGACCGAAGAACCACGTGACCACGTGCCTTTACATGAAACACACATGTATCACTTCGGCGGGTTAGGAGGCAAATCAGGTCACTGCTATAAGGCTACACTTACCTTAACACAACTATAATGTGGAAGAGAAGTGTCAAGGTTACCGAAAGTAGTCTCATGGCCAAAAGGAACAAATTCAGGTTGCGCGATTGTAGCGGTGCTACCGGTCTCAACGATTGATAGTGGAAAAGAGAGTAGGTTACGTTAAATATTAAACAATTGACTTCCTATCTGATTAAGACGTAAATTACTTGCATGGTTTTTCTCCTTGTTTAATAATTTTTATATTTGAGAAACTAGAAATATATAAAGGTTTCCTTCGGTAACTAGAATTATACAACGCTGTTATTGTAATGGGAAGACATTATGCTCACCCGTTTGACCCCTTTAGGCTTAAAAGAGTGGAGACAATTAAGTCTATAGCGTGCGTATTTAAAAATAGAGCTATTACAAAATACGAGGTGATGACAAGGAAATACAATACCTGCGCAAAATGTTATCAGACAAGATATCTCTCCGTGGAAAAAGAGTTATAATTACAACCAAAGATATCCGTTTATCCTGATATCTCATGAAGATATCATGATAACATGATATCATTATAAATGAAAGATATAATGGAGATATCATGATATCTAATTTTGAACGCGATGGCCCGCCATACGATTGTACGAGAAAAAAACTTTTCCCGATGAAAACATGCGTGTTTTTATTTGTTTTTTTTGGTTAGTTAGTTTTCTTTCTCAACCCATAACATCATAAAATACCACCTTTAACATCCGACTCAGTGTTAACCTCGTTCCCAGGTAGCGGTATCGGTTGCTCCCGGGGGTTGCTCGGAGTAGAATTTTGTCAGACTGAAGCAAAGCGTTGTGTTTTTGAAAACACAAGTTATCGTTCGAACTTCAAAAACAACTAGTTTGCTACATGGAATTGTTCCATTTTCTCACAGGCGCAATTAGTAAGTGAAAAGAGAACATAAAAATAGTCGAAAAACACTGTTAATTAGTGTATACAATAAAGTAATTGTCCAACATTGAACAACATTGTGAAACTGTGCTAACATAACATGATTTAGTTAGGAAAAAGGTTCAACCACGTTACTTTCCTTCATTTGTATTTTTTCCTTCACTGGAGTTGTTCTCACCACTGCTACCCCGGCTTGGATTCACGTAGTAGGCCTGGAGTTGAACCGATTCACCAGAAGGCATACTGTAGGAGACTGGAGCAGGCTGAACAAACCGCATCATCATTTCCATCATACGTAACTCGTGTTGACGGTTCAATTCACACTGCCTCTCGTGAAACTTCATAAACGCCTCGTCCCTTAATTTCTCCTCTTTAATCATCAACGCCATTCGTCTGTCGATTGTGTCGCTCATTTTTTGAATGCCCTCAGTGAGGTCACGCAACGCCTGTTCGTGCGATCTTTCCTCGGCCTTTCGTTTGCGTGACTTTACTTGCGTGACCTTTATAGGCGAAGTAGCTTCTTTTCCCGTCATAGGTGGCTTTTTAGCGCTTTTGTTTATAGCATTCTCTTCTAAATCACCTTCTGTGGTCGACTTGGAACTTTTGGGTTCGTTAGTTGATCGCACATTTGTCATAGTTGTTGGCTCAGGAGAGCTAACTACACTGCTTTCATCATCATCGGTCATGTTCATACATGTATCAGGATGCTTACTTCTAGGAGCACAAAAAGAAGGTAAATCAGCGTAACAAGAATCCAGCATTGATTCGTCTTCATTGTGAGAACATTTTTCCTCGTCTTCGGAATTATCAACTTGATCAACGTCAAAGACTGTTCCTAGACGCGCCAGTTCGGCGTTTGTTTGGGCGAGCACTGGGTCGAGAATTAGCAGCCATTCGGGTTTTTGAATAGGGGACATTTTTTCGTCGCTAGACTTGATTCGGTTGTTGTATATCTTCCTCTGATTTTTCATCCACTTGTACTTGATTCGTAGCTTGCTGATGGTTGTCTCGATTAGCGGTTGATCTGTAAATTTCCGTTCACCAATCTCCATCTTAACCTTTTCAGCGACACCATCGATAGCCAGATGTTCGTCAAAATTCGTCTTTATATTCGCAAAGATTTGCATGTTTGATGCCTTCTTTGCCGCTTTGCTCTCCAGTTGAAATAAAAAGGATTCTTTTTCGTCGACAAGAACCGTGGCAAACTGCGTCAATTCAACGTTTGACCACCGTCGCATGCGAGATTCCTTACCTTTCGACGCCATCTTGTTTGAACTATGAATTTATGCGTCTCAAATGTAATTTATGCGTCTTCTGCTTTGAGTGATATTGAAGACGTATAATACATCATGACGTCTTCACGTGTCACGAAACATCTGGCAAATGCCCATAAAAACTCGAGTTTCAACTCGATTTAACGTAAATCCAACTTTGTCTCAAGGATCGCCTGATGTTTAAAAACGTTTTATTTATCTTTTCTTTATCACTGCATTGTTCGTCTTGAAACGTATTCGTCTTCAATTGGGTTGCGCCAGATTTAATGTATTCAAAACTTTCTTTCTGATCAGTCGCAACAATGCAAGCAGCCGAGCTCACTGTATTTTTCCGCGAAACTAAAGGAAACGCCACAAACGAGTTAAATGCTTTTATTAGTTGCTGCTAAAAACAGTAGAATACCGTACTACGAGGTTTGAAGTTAAACTAAAATAATGACACGCTAAAATATCCTGAAAGCTGAAGTAAGAGAATAGACGGCATGTAAATTTCTCTGTAACTTTCGAAAAGTGTAGTGTGCTCTTTGCGAAAGCTGTCACATTTATTTATTTATTTATTTATTTTGCATTCTACCTCAAGCGCTTTTCACAACTTTTTCCAATGCCGATTCTCTGAACGCGCATAATGAGCCAAGGGTTAAAAAATTCCATTCCGCAAATAATCTGCAATTCAGTTGGAGGATTTGTGATGTCGCGACTCGCTCTTTTTGGAGGAGCCTGAAGGCGGTGCAATGAAGGTTTGTGTGCCGTGAAGGGGAGGGGGTCAGTCTATGTTTTGCCCAATCCGTCCAAGTCCCATTCCTGTCTTTTTTTTGTTGTTTTTCACTCCAAGTGGGGTGACATTAAATAGATCCATCGTCTAGACTGTGTAGAGGAGGAAGTACGAAGTTAATAAGTCAGTCTTGAAAATAAAGCCTGGTAGGAATAAAATGCAATGCCATGAAACTTGAGGAGTGCGATTGAATAACGTCATCATGAAAGCCTTCACTGGTGTCCTCCATAAAAAAAAATTCGTACGCGCGCTGTTTTCAATGAAACCCCCACAAACTACGTATCAGTAGAAAGGTTATAAAATATAGAGCCACTTCTATAAAATTATGTTCTGTTTTGGCTTTTGCTTTTCATAGGCGGCAGAAGCCGTCAACCTCAAAATGACCAACTGACGTTCCAGCGAAATTATCGGGTTTCAAATGCGATTGTTGAAGCAAAATAACTTTGCAGTGTTAATCACAAGGCATCACTCCATTCTGACCAAATTTCACGTAAAACCGTCAAATCTATATAAAAGAGAAGAGATTCTCTCAAAAAACGAGAGCGAGTTTTCGCCTACAGAGGAATGTGTCAACTCGAAAGGCCGACGGCCAATGAAATAATAACAGAACCACTAGTGTCACAGTATGCAAACTAAAGGTCTGCTAGCCGAGAGCGATAGTGTTACAGTCAGTTTCTCACGTTTCAGGCGCATACGTTTTAGCCGGTGATCAACAATGGACAAAACGAAAGGAAAGAAACGTACTTCTACAAAACAAAAACAAACCGAGGAGCAAGTGCCACAGCGTGGTTTCAAGGAGGCATTCTTTACGGACAATAAAGAATCCGACGATGAAGAATAATCCAGGCTTGTTCTTGGAAGTCGCTTTCTGGTAACATTTTTTTGTTTGGTTTTCTCGCTCCTGTTAAGCGTATTTTTTTTCCTACTGACTGCTGATACATCTAGCATGATGAAGCACTGTCTACTTCGTTTTCTGAGGGATGATTGAGGTGCGATTTTACCTTCTATCAGGATGAAATTCATCGATTTTCTTGTTTGATCCTGGCTTTGTTTTGCATTTTATACTAGGACTTTTCTCCGTCCTGGAACGTTTCATGACGACGAAATCAGTTGGTTTCGAAAGCGTGATCACAGTTATCGAGTGTAAACACGAAATGCTAATGAGTTGAAATTGGTTCTTTCGGCCGGACAAAGTCGTTTTCCGCGAATTAAAAGTCGCCGGCTGGGGAGTCAATAACCGATGAGGATTATGACACCGTGGCGGTTTATTAACTTTTATTAACAATCTCCTTTTCTCAATAACGTGCGCGCTTTTTAATATTTTGCTTACTTTTTTTGGGAAATGATACCTTAAATGACGAACTGTAATTTTCTTCAACAAAAAAATCGACCGATTTAGCCCCCGCTAAGGCAGGAAAAAAGTGAATCTGTAGCTTTATCAGTTGTCGGAAACTCATTGGCAGAATGCGTTAACCTGAAATAAAAGTACTCAAAATAGCTCTTTTGAGCTCTAGCGCTCTGAAAAAATGTGAAAAGAGAGGAAACCATTTCCATCTCTTCGACTGTTGGTTTTTCAACAGTGACAAAGTCGAAATACTCAATGGCTGAGACGGTACGATGTATTTACATGATACTGCGCATTACTCTTTATTAATGGTGCATTACTCTATTTTAATAATGTAAATTCTTAATTTTATGTCCCTTGCCAGCTTACTAATGAATGTACTTTACATTGTGCATTGCCCAGGTTGAGCTCAGTTTGCTGGGAATAGAACTTAACTGACATGGTATGACATGGTACAATTGATCTGGAAATGAAAACCTTTTCCCAGCAAAGATGAGGGCAAACACGCCTTACTCAACCTAATTTTGGTACAATGTATCTATTCGAATGACTGAAAATGGGAGGATAAGTGGGTGGGAAAATGCTTGCCCTGCACAGAAGCTGTAATGAAAGAGTCCTGTAACCACATGCTCAGAAGCCGATAAACATGTTAAGGTCCAGGATGTCACAGCATCCGGGGTAATTAATTGCAGGGCAGGTTGCATAAATTAATTTATTTATCCCTTTGGTAAATAAAAATTAATTAAATTTATTTATTTATTTATTTATTTATTCCCTTTGGTAAATATAAAGTAATTTGGTATTTCAATTTTAAACTTCTTTAACAATGTGGTTAATTTTAGATTTTTTCTCCTATTTTGATCAATTTGATGTATTTTTATCTATTTTATTCATTTGTGAATGAAACGCCCGTTTGGGGAGTTGCAAATAAAGTATTATTACGTATGGATGGATTTTTGTGAGTTGCGAAACAATGCGAACAATGAGCAATATACGGTCCCGCGCGTATGTTAAATCATCAAATAAGGGATATATGTATATCTGATTCCACTAAAATGTCATTTTCTAGTATTTCGACTCCTAGTTCTTGAAATACATCAGAAAATCGAAGCGATCGCAAAACATAGGGCGCGTGCAAATAACGAAAACCGAAAATATTCTACACTGGGTCATAAAAGACAAGGTCATCATCACTGATTTATGTTCAAAAATGTCCTTTAAAGCAACTACATAGCTGTTGAGCTGCTCAAAACGTTGTCAATGTAAAGGTCCTCCAGTGGCTCTGGAAAATAAGGAGAATGTTCTTAAATATATTTATGGCTTCCCACAGGTTTTCCGCGCTGATGGTGTTTACATCTTTCAAATCAGTCAACAAGATTGGGATGTCTGTGGCATACTATAAATTCAGTTTGGTTTATAGGAGAATGATATAGAATTGAATTTCATTAATAGTAGTTTGATAGTATTGCAAACTAATGCGTTTAGAGGAGTTTTCAGTAGAGAGTCGAAGTTAATCATTGCCTTATGGCGGCTGTTCCCACAGGCGTAGATTGTGGGCTGATTAATTTTACTCTGAATATAAAGTATTTACAGTTAACTATCTGATATCTTCTTTGTATTGTGCAAAGACAGATACTGTAACTGGGTTTCTCTGAACATGTCAGTTCTTCAAGAAACCCGGCTGTGAGTGAGCGAGTGAACAAAGATTGCAGGATTCAAAATCTCCGGTGCCACCCAAAGACAACATTTCAGTTTAAGATTGTTAATGTCGTTTCCTGTTTTTTCTATTTCGTTTAAGAACCATTTAAAAGATAATATTGTTCACTTAGGTCTGGTAGAAAGCATTTTTATCATTCGAAACAAACATGTCAGATGTCGGCGAAAGTTCTCGATGCATTTCACTAAAGAAACTCCAGTGTCTCATACCGGTAACACCTTAATTCTAAATTCTAAGGTGATAATGGGTCATAATGGCTGAGGGTATTCCACCGGAAAAGATATTCTACCGAAACGGTTACCTGACTTGCCCTGTTTTTCACGAGAAACTCATTCAATGCATCGAGGTTTATGTTCCAGACCTAGATACACTCTTTTGTTTTTGTCTATTTGTTTGTTGATGTTGCCTTTCACGTCATTCTTAACAAATATTTTCACGTCTTGCTATGAATAGAATAGACCCGCGACATTCACGCGATGAAATATACCCTTATATGACAATTTTTTTTAACTAAACGAGGGCAGTTGCAAATGTACTAAATTAAGACGAGACAACATTTCAGCCATAACAGCAAAAAAAAACAACACAAAACAGCTCGAAAGGCGAGCCCGTTGCTTTCTGTTTCGAACACGCGAATAGTCGATAATCACTTTTTAAAACCGTTAAATATATAGCTAATGAGATCATTGCAGTCGCCCAACACTAACGATTAGGTTAACCAGTAAGTTTTAGAAGCGAACTTTGTTATTGAATTGAACTTTCAACTGATTTAGGAAAGGAATTTCATCTTGAACTTGACACTAACAAGCCGACACGTAACGTATCTTTCATAATGTTGGCTAGATGACCTTCGCAGATAACGTTCAGCGTGAGTTAGCATGTTGTCTTTCTTACACAAACATTGCGTGCTTTGCTTTTCGTGTCGCTTGCCGGAAATTCGTTCTTTAACTCGATTAAATACGCCCGGGTCGTCTTGTTAGAATATTCCGCTCAGACAGCTCTGTAATTGAATGTCTTGTTCCAGGACAGAGATGAAAACTAAACAGAGGGGGCGTTTCAAGGTTATTCGGCGCGAATCGGCAGAATTGGTCAGGTTAAGTGACGTCAACAAGATTCCATCGCAAGTTTTACTACCTTTGCGATTGCGTATGACAACTTGTTTGAATTACTACTTTGTTACAAATAGTGACGCTGCAGTTAATTGAGTTTGTAGAAAACATGACCAACAGCAGAATATTGAATTTCGCAGTGCCGTCCAGTCAACTGTAGTCCCGGGGGGGGGGGGTGTCTCCAGAAAAATTTGGGTAGGGGTGTGCGGCCCGCTTCCCAAAACCCTTACCCTATTTATGACCAAAATCTGCGATTTTTCCCTACCCTATTTATGACCTGACCAAAAATTGTATACCCTATTTATGACCTGACTCTTCTTGTTGCTGGCTTTTCTCTAGCCTGCGTAGCAGGCGTTAAACGAGGTAATGCCACTGACAATGCGCGGATGGGAAGGGAAAGGTGTGATGAAGAAGTTGCTTCTTCTAAAAGAAAAACCAAACCTATATAGCCCATATAAGGGAGTACCCCCCCGGGACTGTAGTGGATTAAGGGGCATCTCAATTGGAAATTCAATTAGAAATGACGGCAGCATGTTTTATCGATAATCATGATTTTTATCTCTCATCTCATAAAACACTTACCTCATCGCCGGAAACAAGAAAAAAGTAAATATTTGTTTTTTAAAAAGGTTCAAGTGTGTATGGTGTCATTTTTATCGAGTTAACACATCTTCCTTATTAACAAAATTACAAAATTTTCAGAAAATTTATTACAGGCCATTTTGTGTAAATCGTGAAATAACGGATGTCACTGAATCTATTTATTCCCATTTAACTCATGGGAAGTCCATTAAAAACAATGAAATAGCGTGTAGAATGGAGGTCACGAAAGCTGAACTAAGAAAACTATCGTCCTGTCACCGCATTTCTCGACGCATTGGAATTTTACAACATTAAAATAGAACTTCTCAATTCGATTACTGAGTGATAGATCCCAAACATCGACACTAAATTCGGTCAAAAATGATTCAGGAAATACCAAAAGGCTAGAATGTTAAGAGTTAGGCTCACAGTCTAGTACACTGAGAGACCTACTAAAATTCTTATCTTGAAACGATATCTGCTAAAACAATCATGGGGCAAAATTCCAAGGCGGATAAATTGAAAGGATGAAATTTAGCCCCAAAACAACAACTGGAACATTAAAAACACCGGCAATGAAAAAATAAAGTAAAAATGCAAGATATCTGTGACATTCTTCTAGAAATAAATACGTTATGCACCGACTGTTTGCGCGCTACTTGAATCACGCATTTTCTCGAGTAGCTTGGAATCTTTTTTTTCTTGTTTACATTTTCAGAACGAAATATTTTTGAGGATTACGTTAGCCGCTCCCGGTTCGCACGCCCAAGAGATATCTACACGTCGTTTAAATTAAATTTACCTTAGCAACGGTGGCGTGGTTGCCATGGCAAAATGATATAAAAGTCGACGCGGATCGATAGAAGCTCACAACTTCAAGAGACTCTTTCTAGTGAAAAGCAAGTGAACAAGATTAAGAGATAAGAATGCTGCTTTTACAAGTTCTGTTCATCACCGTGTGTTTTGTGGCGGCTTCACTTGCCAGCTGTATGCCGGAGCATCCACAAAAGCAATTCTGCAGGGCCGATTATGGTATGTTTTTATACGTTCAATGTTTTTTAAGATACATTCAGTGTAGCCTCTATCTTTTCACCGTTGTGCCAATGGCACAACAAACTGACAATTGTTTTGGTTCGACCTCTTTCATATATCTATTTGGTCAAAGGTTAAGGCGTTCAGACACGAACATTCCGAAAGCCGGTTGTTTTAACTGAAGACTAAATGCAATTCACAGCTTCAGGGCAAAAATAAACAACAATTTATACAGAAAAGTTGAAATGGAACGTCTTAACCTTCACATTTTGCGCTGATATAAGTCGAAACGAAAGAGCCCACGAGCAAAACCGTAATAGACGGGTGGGCTCGCTTTTCCTGTAAGGAGTTCACGTTGTCTGAAAATTCGATAGACCAATGTGTGACCCTTGCCTTTTTTTGTCGGCTACAGGAAAACTAGAGGGGCGAAATTAACCAGACGATATTAGCTGCTGTTTGTAGACTCCTTGGAAGTAATAATTCTTTCGTCGAACTCTTCTGAACAATTGTGGAGCTCCCTAAGATGTTTCGCTAATTGCGTTTTTTTGTCTGATTTTTATGTCAAAAAAGAATCTTCCAATGTTTCGCTTCGCTGATGAACTCAAATGTTACTGAGTATCTCTTTGTTATGAATTTATCATATCAATGGCCATTTTCCTCTTTGTAACCGCTTGTTGAAAGATTTTTTGGACTTTTAAATCAGTGTGGGCTTATAAAAGAGTTGCGGCACGTATTTTCGAGTTCCGTTCTAACCATCCCACTTCCTCTTTTACTTAGCAAAATATTTCGAGTTTTTCCTCGACATTTAAGTAACTTTGTAATGGAAAAATTTCTGTCTGTTAATATATCTCCTTTAGGTTTGTGAAAATTCACTCACTTCAAAGGACGTCCTATAATAACGCCGGTTAAGTTATCATTGCAGAGTTATCATTGCAGTTTAGCTTTCCGTATACCTTCAGAGCTTCCTCGCGTCCAAGCGATGTAGCGAGTCCGGTTTAAATTATATATACCTAAACCTCTGCATCAAGTTATAGAGCTGGCTATCAAACTTTACCAAGAATGTTGAAATAAAATGGACTTTTACGACCTCTAAATTCGAGCGTCCGAATCGCCTTTTGAAAGCTACAAGTGAAAGCGAAGTTTGTTTTTCGCTTATTGAATTTGTCCCTCAGTTTCCGGACCCAAAGTGCTGAACTCTATTTAGCTGCATTCCAAATGTGAGGGCAAACGAACAAATTCCTCTTGACTTGTAGCTTTCAAAAAGGACCCAAAACATGATTTTGACGCTCACATTTGGAGGCCGTGAAAAGATGGACAATACATTTGATATAAACTTCAATTTGATATAAGTGTTAACGTGTCTACAGTTTAAATGGACGGCCACATCGCTTGGACGCGAAGCACCTCTAAAGGTGCTATAAAGACGGTACGATAACCTTAATTGAAGCCATACCTCGACAGATAATTCTAGGCATCCGGTTAGCAAGGTATCTCTTCAGTTTCCCGAAATATTCCGGACACTAATACCCAGTACTTAATGGTAAATGAACGTTTAAATACTCTTTGTCCCTTCGTAACAAGCTCATTGGAAAAACAGTGAATCATAACAGAGTTAGTAGAGGTCATAATATAAGGAGGCATCAATATTAGGACACAATCAGTTAGGAGGCATCAAGCTTGCTTGAAGCGTAATTCTCCTAAGGTAAATACTTTAAAATATATGGAAAGACTCACATTGGTTGTTTTTCATATTTCAGTTGTTCGCGCTAAAGTCCTGTCTGGACCAAAATATGGCTACATGCCAAACATTAGGACACCGATGACATATAACGTTTACCAACTGAGGATTGTGGAAACCTTTAAGGGCCGTGAGCACGTGCAGAAGAACTTGCTGATTCCCGATGAAAGCTTTGACCTTGCGAATCTATACGCACCTTTATCTCGTATGTCCAGTGCTGTGCACTTAAAAAAAAACTCTGAGTATCTTCTCATTGGTAAGGTCTTAGAGGGTAACCTGTACATCAGCTTCTGTGATTGGCGCCAAAAGTGGGCGAATGTAACTTGGGTGCAGCTGGAGGGAGTGCGAACACAGTACAGCAAAGGATGTCAGTGTTCAATCGGGTTTTCGTTTTGTTTCACCAATAATTGTCCCGCAAGAGGTTGTGATCGGTTCCCTGACCCAGACTTCGACTGCAGAGCGAAATATGATCGATGTGAAATCAACATCGATGGCAAGAGTTGTAGTTGGCTAAGTAAGAGGCGAAGTGGGAATTTCCAGCGATGTGCGGTGATCTCCAGTTTTTCCCCATAAGTAAATAAGTGGAACTGATCGTGCGAGATACTCAATTAACAATTACACCAAGACTGCGTTTTGTAATTGTATGGAGTTGCCATGCAGCAACGAAAACTAACTGTAAAAATCGTAACGTTTTACTGGTCGAAGAGCTTTAGTGATCAGAGTTTATATGCAACAAACTATGTGATTTTTTAACAGAATGGTCATACAGAGCTCCTTGAGTCCATAAGGACCATAACGGTATTGATGTAACATGAAACTTTTAAATTTACGTTTTCGCAAGCTATTTTCCAAACTGTATCACAAATAAGAGGTGCTATATACAAAATTTTTGAAAGTTGTTATTAGACTGTAGATAACCATAGTATTAATTATGCAATGTAAAAATTTTCCTTAGATGATGTATCGTTAGCTTTTGTTGAGAAAATAAAAAAAATTTACAACACTGCTAATTTTGTGTTATCAAAATATACCCGTAATAAGACTATTCTGCATAGGGACAGTAGTAGCTGGTAGAACATTTGTGATTCTCAAATGCATTAAAAAGTTTAAACAAAGGAAATCACGGTGAAATGACGATGAACATTTCTCCATTAGACATGCAATTAACTCCTCAACAGTTACATAATATGAAGGTTGATGCCAGAAAGACTTGTATTACCAAAGAATTAGTAACAAACCTGTTTATTTTCATACAGAAATGGTTCCGTCAACCTTAATAAAGGTTACAGATCGTCATTTTGAGAAATTTACAATATACCCTTTTGGTGTAGAAAATTGGTTAAGTGAACGAAACCACAGTGCTTGTTAATACTCACTTGCCGTACAAAGAAAGGTAAAACTTTTCAATAGGAACCCCATATCGCCTTTTCCCACCCTACCATGAACTCAGATACGTGAGTTTCCTGGAGGTTTTTGGTAAAAGAGTACACTAATTTACACTATAAATACGTTTGCATAGAGCTTTAAGCCTACTTACAAATATCATGGATATCAATATTTGTACCCATGTACATGTCATTGAAAATACAACCAATCAGAATACATTAAACACCGCCATTCATTATGCGCTGCGCGTTTGTCGCATTGATTGTGTTGGCCAGTAGACCTGCCTCAAGTCGACCTTATGAGTTTTAGAGCAGAATGGCCATTGTATTCTATCCTGTATTCTATACTGAGGGGGGGGGGGGGGGGAAAAGAGATTTTTTTTTTTAAAAAATTTTTTTTTTTCCG
>Ga0126337_10000749_pt1 | contig 17851 bp, 9 predicted proteins | sample DipCmetagenome_FD_92527 | JGI IMG/M metagenome (GOLD analysis project Ga0126337, IMG submission 92527) | Coral microbial communities from La Bocana,Puerto Morelos, Mexico - Diploria C A metagenome | ecosystem: Host-associated > Invertebrates > Cnidaria > Coral | place: La Bocana,Puerto Morelos... | reverse complement strand
TCAATTCGTAGTGGGCAAATGATGAAAAAAATCTATCGACTGGATTTTTTTTAAATAATCAAAAACCATTTTTTATGCCTTGTTTTTAACTAGCCCCGTTGCCATGGCAACAGATCACACCTTAGCCAAATGTGAGAAAAAACTCTTCTGTGGTTAATCTTGACTCTTGCAAAAAACGAGCGCCAAAGGATAAATAACTTAAAAGTAATGGTGAATTAGGTATAGGCTCTTGAAAACTGTGTTCGGCCACCTTTTCATGGCTAATACTGAAGATCTGTAATGGTGGACGGAACGTCGGATGCTACAGCAACTCGGGAAGCGTTTAATGCAGCTAGAAAACAGGTTTGCGAGACTTTTGGAATAGAGAAATTCCACGAAGAGCAGCAAAACGCTATAGATTTGTTTTTTGATGGGAAGGATGTCTTTGTTTCATTGCCAACTGGCTATGTAAAATCAATAATTTCAGTCGATTCCAGTGATCCCATCGCACCTTTGGAAGAAACTGTAAACTATTTTCATTGTACTACCACTGACAGCAGTGGTGAAAACGGTATTGAAGGACTAGGGAAGTGCACGGATTGTTCATTTCCATTCGAAGATGAGCAGCTGTGACCTTCACGTCGAGGCCTCTTCGAACTCAAATTGGGGTTGTGTCCACACAGAGGGAATAACCATTGTACTCTTTTGTTTACGAACCTTTCTTTAGCTGTTGAACATTGTTGGGTCTTTTGTATCGGTTCTTGTGAACCGGTACACGAGGACAGAACCCAAATTCGCGCCTTCTAGCGAATTTTTCGGCTGAAAAACAAGCCCGTCTTCCTTCAAATATGTGGCGTAGTTTATTGCCATGGATTTTTGTAGGTTTTCCAGGTTCTGCTGCAAATTACTTCTCTTCTTGAGGACACCATGACATTGCCTACAAAAATACTCTGATGTGACGTAAACGTGGAACTCCAAATTTGCGAGCGCAACGTTTTCACTTTCTTCAAAACACAATATACACTTGAAAAGGGACACTTACATAAATTACATAACTAAATGTGACGTCACATAACAGGACGTTCCCTCCTTCCCGATTTTCCTCGGGGGAAGGGGGGGGGGTAGGTACGACTACACGTAGCTAGGCTATTAATTAACTGAGACTCTCCTTTATACAACAAAGGACTCCAGTTGGCGAGTAATTCGAGATTTTGCGGCCAAATCAGAAGTTAGACGCGCGGCTTTTTAATTTTAAAAAACAAATTATAACATACGCCCAATATACTTGCTCGTGGCTCGTTGCTCGATCGTTGAACTCTAACGACCGTTTAAAGAGGGTAGAATCGCTTACATTTCGCTTTTGTTTTCGTAGCGGAGTCACCTTCCTAGTGCATCCATAACTCGATGATTGCACGCTGCACGGTGGACATGTTTCAAATGGCAGGTCGTAGATCCCTACGTCGTATATCCAAACTTAGGAAGCTAAGGCAACGACGACCACGCCGAGGACCACGTACAGTCCTATGTAATAGAGGGGAATGGTTATGAAGCCCGGAAAACATTAAAGGAGCAAACAAAGATGCTAAGGTTGATGTTGGAAGGTCCACGACCGTGCACAATCTTTTGTTTTGAGCTTATATACTATACATGAGTTACGTAACCAAAACATTTCTGTTGGTTAGTTCATCAGTCATTGGTAAACAACTATTGTGTGTTGTGCACAGTAGAGCTAAAAAAAACGAACAAAAACATACAACACTCTCTATTAACTATGGTCTAGTCAAAAATGAATTTATATTTTACAAGCGCTATTTGCGATTGTCTATATCTGTTCTGTACGACAATGGCTCTAAAAAGTTTTAACGTGCTTAATATGCAACGACAGCGTTCAATCTTAAATGGAAGTACAAAAAATTAGCCGTCGTCTTCCACGTTCTTTAGACGACGCAGAACTTGGTCACTTCACGTTGTTGTTTTGCAGAGGACGGCAAAGAAATGTACAAAGATTATGCACGTACACAGCCATTGTTTTGCTCACTAAACCTTTTGTTGGGTGACGTTCTCGCTGCCGTCGTCGTCGTCTACGTTAAAATTTTCTACTCGATAGATTTTTTTTTAAATCAGACAATGATTTACTTGTTTCAGAAATGAAATAAAAATTGGTGGTCACCGTCTTCGTTTGAGAGATAAGGCCTGTGGAAAACTAGTGTGATTTTGATAAATTGTGCGCGTAATTCAGAATGGTCTCCAGGGTTTTTAGGTTACAAGATCAAAGATAGGTCATTAGAGGCAAACTATCCTAACAATATTTTGTATAAGTGAATCTGGGCCGTTAATAATTTCAAATATTGCCATCATTTTCACAAACCTTAACTTGAAGAGGCCTTAGAAACTGCCGTACAGCTAAACCAAGAGGTCAAATGAATGGAATTCGATGGGGCGTTTTGCAAAAAATTAAAACTTCTACTCGATAGATTTTCTTCATTTTTTCACAAAACGTAGAAAATCAGTAGAGAAAACGATCCATCAAAAAAAAAATAGGGGTCACCGAACGTCCAAGATCGTTAAATCCACGCAAAGTTGTAACTATGGCCATTTGCCCTATTATTGTTCACTTTACTACTTAGCGCGCGCGCTCGATGCATGACGTGGTATGTGTATTTCGTGCGTAGTAAGGATGCGCAGAAACAATTGGCGCGAACGTCCTTAGTTTAAGCTCCCTTATATCAGTTAAAGATAAGGTATCAGGGGTACTTTCCATTATTGGACAATATTCTGGAAGTCAAATGGAAAGGTCCGTTTCAGTTCCTTTCGGGACTGGCACCTCCACTTCCACCTCCGTTCGGTCGGAATATTCTGCTCTATTTGTCTTCACTTCTGTAGGGAGTTCGGGAAAGGAATAAAAAATAATAAGAGATGTTCCTTTTGTTTGACCCGATTTGATCTGAAATGTCGTGCCATTTTTCTCAGGTATTCCCACTGATCTCTGACTGGTTGTCTGGTGTAATGGGAAGGACACTGGGCCTCATATAAAATGGGGTATGACGTCTTAGCATTGCCATGGTAACTCAGATCTTGATAAACCGTTTGCCATAATAATGAAGCTCCAGTTGCTCAAAGTCACAGTCGTACGTACACCCTCTAACTTGAGGGGTAGCAGTGCCCCAATTGAAATAGGGAGTGCACTCAAATTGCATAACAAACAAAAACCACAATTCTCACATCTAATGAAACTGCTACAAATTCAAAAATAGGTATATTCAAAGCTTGCATACTCAATGACCTCTATCAACAGTCTCAATCTAGTAAAATCTAAAAACTTATTAAAAGAAAAGGTTCAATGATTCCTATAATGCTTATTCGAGACTGGGCACTTATTAAATTTTTCTACCTTCAGGGTGGGCGCTTATTCGAGGTTGGGCTCTTAATCGAACAATACCCCAATTTTTTTTTCCGCCTTTCTTTTTCTCCTTTTCTTATCTTTTTGCTGCAGTGGTTTGATCTTCTATTGGGCTTGCTACCAAGTACTCCATTCTACAGAAACCGGAATAAACTCTGGCCTGATGGGCAACTATGTTCATATTCAGACTTCAGTTCAGTCACTTTACTTACTAGTGCCAATAAATTACAAAAGAAATTACAATTTTAAAATTATAAATATTACAATGATAAACATTACAATGATAAAAATTTGGATAACATAAATTACTCCTAATTAATCTATGTTAAAAACTCCTCCATTAATTTTGATTTTAAATGAAATTTAAAAGATGAAATAGTTTTAAGGGTTTTTAAATTGGATGTAAGGTTATTCCAAATGTTCACAGTTCTATAATGAAATGTTCTTTGACCAGAGGCAGATTTGAAAAGGGGAATATTTCAAAGCTGACAGTTCCGGGTCGCACGTTTGGTGACTTTGTTTCGGGTGGTGAACTGGTCACTAAGGTAACGAGGCGCGCATCCAGTCATACATTTAAAGGCTAACACAGCATCACGAAGGTAAAGGTGTTGTTTAATAGGAAGCCAGTGTAGATCTTTCAGTGCTGGCGTGATATGGTCGAATTTCCTCGTACTTGTGATGATGCGGGCGGCAAAGTTCTGGACACGACTGTATTAATGTTGTTGACCTGGGTACAACAACAACAACAACAATAAGAACAACGAAACCTTTATTAAAGTGTGGGGGTATTTAGCATTGCTGCTAATTGGGGACACAATATAAAAGATTTATGAAAGTTAAATTAAAATAAGCAAATATGTATAAATTTTACAAATGTTTTAAAATGTATCGTTCAAATTATTACAATGCAAGATTAACGACAATTTAGAAGATTATCACGTTCAGAAGATGTTGTTGACTTCTCAGTGTCCAAACCGATGCGCTTACAGAGTTCCGCTAATGAAGCATTACATGTAGCATTTTGACGTCCTCCGCGAGTCCACGGCTAAAAAAACATTTACCGCCGTAATATATATATGAATATTTGGACAAATCGCCAATTTTTTGTTTCAGATTAATAAGACAAAGTCTACACACGTCGCTGGTGGTTCTTTCAGTTTCCTTAAATTTTGGTCCGCGTTTTAAAGACTTTTTTGGCGTATTCGCCTCCATCGGCAATGGAGCTATCTTGCCCGCTCGGGATATGAGCTTTGTCTCGCAAGGGAAATTTATCATGTTTTGTTGTTTTATCTCATATAATAAATCTTTTATTGACCAAGCTTGTTCGGTCAATATGGCTGGATATTGGCCTCGTTCTTTTTTTTCGTGTTTATGGACCGAGAATAAAATAGGAACTTGGCCAATATCCAGCCGTCTTGACCTCAGGCTTGGTCAATAACCCATATATCAAAAACAATGAGATTGCCCTATAACCGGTGTTAAACTGGTCACTGTCCCGTCTTACAGTTCTTTTGTTTTCGCCTTCCACCTGTCTTCTCTAGGCAACGAAGGTTAATGAGCCAGAAAGGCACGTAAAAGTGCCAAATTCTTTGGATCCCAGTAGCCAATCAGTCTAACGCTTAGCTCTGGTTTTCGTAGCAAAAAGCGATCAGGCCGAAGTTGTTCGAAGGCTGGATGGCGCTATCCACCCAATAAATCACTATCCAATGGATGAGTGTTGACAAACGAAACTACGCTATCTGCTGGATAGTGATTTATCCGGCGGTGGATACCTTTATCCATCTTTCGAACATACCGGGCCAGGAGTATTTCAATTCCTCCCTGCTAATTCATCAGAGGGCAACCTCATCTGCCGATACCGATTTATACACCAGGGTATGGTAGAGAGAAGCACCGTGAAAACAAAGTGTCCATACAAAGAACATAACACAATAATTCTGGTCAGAGTTCCAGTTAGGAACGGTTGACACGGGGAGCTTTCCATTCAGTCAGTTCGGGACAAATCATATCAAATCCTAGCAAGGCAGTTTCGAAATCTGAAATTTGTTGAATTTTCGAAATGCGAGCCTCTAGCCCGAAAATTTCAAAAAATCCAGTAAATCCAGCCTATTACAAGAAAAAAAGGCCTCCAAAAGATCTTAAAATATAGGAAATTATAACTTCCTATTTACTTCTTGCATACTGTTGAGCGACACAAGCACTTTTTGAGGAAACTTTTGAGCAAAGTGGAAAAGACGAAAGAAGATGAAGCTAGCTCCGCCACATGTCCAAATAATTTCAGCCTGAGTGTTAGAAGCCAACTATGAACTCAGATTTAGGAAGACACGAGGGAAGTCTATACTTCTTAATTTCTCCCTAACAGTACATAAGGACAAAGTTTGCTATTAGATGTACTGATAAAATGCTCAGGAACTTGCGCGCGCTCACAATCGTGACGTTACCCGCGTGCCTTGCTTCTTCGCAGGACACGCACGTGACATGACCGCTTCTTTATTGAAACGAGGCTCCAAAATGCACGGCGTTTCAACAGTCAACTTTGGTGCTTTAGTTATTTAAGTAACTGTTTAAGGCGTTGCTCGAGCCACGACTTGCAGTATCATCAATCGTGCCACGATTGGTGGAGTTGATTATCGTTAATCAATATTGATTGATCGTTTGTTGATTATATTGCGTCACAGAGCAGGACGCGCCCTACGTCATACTCATTGGCTCACAAACAACAACAACATCAACCATAATAACAACTTTATTTCGCTCTTGTACTTAAAATTTTAGATATGCCATACACATACTTACTAAGAAAATACAAATGTTTGGCCTGGAGGCTTAACCGTAACTAGGAGGTTTATGTGTTAGCATCCAGGTACGTTAAGTTACTACAGAATAAATCGACGGGAACAGAACTAAAAGAAACAATAGCCGTTTTTATACCGAAGACGCATTATCCGTGTGGACGAACTTGGGCCACTCACTTGTAGTTCGTGTAGTTATGTGTCTCTAGTATAAAGACGGGCAAAAAGACGCATTATCCGTCTAGACGAACTATCTTTCGAAGTGTCGTTCAAGACGGATAACGAAGTATATAGTTCGTCTATACGGATAATGCGTCTTTTGCCCGTCTTTATACTTGAGACGCATAACCAGACTAACTCAAAAAAGTTGGCCCAAGTTCGTCCAGAAAAGAGATTTTAGGATAAGGTTTCAAGGGGTTCTTCTGAGAGCAAATAAAGTTTTAACTGGGGACATTTAGGTTTTTAAGTCTACTAAGGTATTATCTCACAGAACAGTTGCTGAAAAGTCAACTGTTTGTTTTCCAGAATTAGTCCAGAGTTAGTTCGCTGTTTAGCGAAGTAACTGACACATTTTTGGAGTAACGATCCACGAAAACAACAAAAGTATAAAAAAATAAAATAAATAACAAAATTGTTATATGGACTATTGCTCCTCCTGCATTGTCGCGCTATTTGAGGGGAAACTTCCGGATTAAAAAGGAAAACTTAATACCAGAACGTAGAGCAAGCAGAAAGCTGCGCCTTGTTTTTCTCCACTGAAGCACTTCTCCCGTGTTTTTGAAAATTCCCGTCTGCTGATGGAACGCGTGCTGATAAAACTTTTGCGCTTAACTATTTCGTTGACATTCAGGCAGTTCAAGTCAAAATTTCGAGTGTAATGTTACTGAGATAGAGGGTCAGAAGGGAAAATATTTGGCCTAGGCCAGGGTGCAGGGACCAAGCCAACTTTATACTGAGCTTGATTGGTTAGAAGTTATCAAAAACACATTAAGTGTAGCTCCTTTTAAATACAACTCAACTACAGCATTTTGCATTTTCATCCACAAGATTTGAGCTCCTTGTTTCGTAATTTCCATAGGAAAATTTCATGTTTTCATGAATTACAATGCGGGCGTATTCTTCTGGACTAGAGACCTTTATATCTGTCTTAAGATCCTGATAAAACTGTTATATAAGCGAACTTTGACGGCATCGTTCTTCTCTCGAAAGCCACTCGAAACTGAAAGTACAGTTGAAGTCCAGTTGACAGCTGTCTCGTTAGCCAATCAAATTAGTTGAACAATTTTAATAAGGATTGTGATTGGCTTATTTTAGCCGCATTACCAGAGAACAGAGAACTGCTGACGCCATTTCTACTCCTTTGGTAAAAAAGTTTGGTTTGAAAATTCAGCCGAATAATTTTGTGCTCTCCCGCTTCCAACAGAACAGAGCCGAACAGTCGAGGCTTCTTTATTTGTTAATTATTTTATTGATAGGACCCTGCGCACGCTCTCTTGGTCAAAAACCCATTTTTAAACAGAGTATAAAGCTCAGAAAATAGCGTGTTTTCTTGTTTTTCGCCACATAACCTCTAGTCAACAGTATTTGTTAGAGAGGGCGAAGAACATTTCATTTTAAGAATTTGTAATGGCGTTCTCTGCGAAGCAGGAGAAAATTTTTAAGACGAGGCTTGTCGATCTGTGTGCTGTGTTGTTTCTACTCGCGGCGTGCAAAATCTATATCATCCCTCGTGTTCTCACATGGCCGTCGCGTTTAATCACAGTGTTATATATAGCGTAGGTTTCTTTATTAGTTCAATAAAAGTAGTTATAATCAATTTGGTCTGTGCCAAAACATATTTCTGTTGTTTGCTATACTCGTAACTTTGCCCATAGTGGATTTTACCTATCAACTCTTGTTACTTTTTTAACTGAAACTAATGAACGTGCATGGCACCGGCAACGTCTGCTTCCGTCGTAAGAACCAATAGATAAATACTTTTTCCAAAACACCTGAATTGTCTCTGTTACACGTCTTGCAAGTTTTCTTGCTGTAAAATTAGAAATGCGCGCGTTTTTGGTACTTTTGTAATCGCGTAGAAGTATAAAACCTAAAAACTAACACACGTTTTGTATATAAAGAAAAAAACAATACTGAAATTGTTCGCTCTGTCAGCAAACTTTTTTTCTATCGGAAGGTCTCTTTATAAAAGACAAAGCTATAGCCAATGTTATAGGGTCATGTTTTCATGTCCATTATCACTGCTGCGTAAATTTACCACTTTGTTTTTCAACGAGACCAAATAAGTTGATCGTGAATGGTCCCATTAATGTTTGTTTTCTGAGTGAAAACGAGCAGCAAACGTCTTAGGAGACGGCCCAAAATGTTTGTTTGTTCAAATCAAGATGTATCGAGTTTGGGAGTTGTGGCATTGTACACAAGCAAACAACTGCAAAACAGGTGAGAGGAATTAGAGTGAAGGACTTAATCCTTTGACAAAAGACTACGATTTCTCCCACAGGTTGTCAAGGTTGGGTACTGACTTGAAACCAGTTTTTACAATAACGCGTATTATTCTTGACAAAACAGGTGTCCTGATGTTTTGTAACAAATGAAGTACTGCAGTTCGAATGAACAGTCTGAAACGTGAACTTTGGACAAAGACAATTTGTGTCTGTATTATATTTTTAATATATTTGCGACTGTACTATACCAAAAAATAACATCCTAAAACTAAGATAAACAGAATGAAAACTTTATTATCTTTTAATCCATCTTGGTGCCTTACGCTCCCTGTGCTTGTTAGTAGGATGCACGCTACACGAAAATACAAACAATGACATTCATTCGCAAATTTTCTTTGTGCCGGCGATAAACACTGTAATTTCTGAAAAGCTTCACCTTTTGTGCCTTTGCCACCTTTTAAGTAAATGCATGGCTTTTGTTTTTCAAGAGGCTTTAAATGAAAAACCGCCGTAAAAAGGAGTTAAATCTCTAGTCAAAGACTGCAAACTTGATTCCAATACAAGCTATTATTCTGGGAACTGGTGGGGAACACATTTGTTGTCGTCTAATTACGGTCACCATCTAATCGCCTTCAGAACAAAAACATGGCTCGGCTTCAATTCTTGTGACACAAAACTACAAAATCATAACTGGAATTTTTTCAGAGACAATGGCAGCCCGAGAAGAGATGACAACCACTTGACTACGAACAGGTCCTTTGGCGCTCACAAACCCTTAAATTATTGTAATATCACTCAGTTATGAACAAACGTTACAGTTTAGAGCAAAAGTGTTTTAACAATCGCTTCCTGTTTTGGGACAGTTTTTATACATATATTTTTCATAATTATATTTTGAACTTAATATGCAAGTAATTACCTCACTTTCTTTAAAAAGACAAAAAACAAAAGCAGAGCGTAAGCCGGACACAGCTCCAAGTTTAAACGGTTTTTTTCGAAACTAATTGTCACAATTTAGAACAAACGACTGCCTCCGCTTAAATGGGACAACTACGGTGATGTCTTGAGAAACTTGCAATGTATTTAAAGTTGGCGATATCTGAGTTACATGTAAGAACTTCATTGACGATAACAATCTGTGCCTTAATTGGTCACGTTCCATACAAACCCTTTACCACTGATTTACTTGGAGTTTCTGTGATAGGCTAACCGCCAGAGCAAATGAAGTGGTTTGATTTTTTTTTTTAACATTTCCTGGAAGGGATTAGGTATTTTGACACTGGGCTATTCTCATCGTACTCCACTGCGACCAGAAAAACTACGAGGTGGAATTGAATGAAATTTGTGTCTAATCATGGCGGTTGTAGAGGTTGTAGCGATAGTGATTACAATTAAAACAACATGGACCTCTGTTTACCCTACAAAGTGTTGGACCAAGCCCCATTTAATGCAACGACAGTTTTTTTTAAAACAGATATTGTTCAGCAGTCATTTACACAAGTACACTAGGTATCTTGGACTGAGATTCTCGATCTTTTTTTTCAAAACAACAAAATCGCGTAGAATTTGCATACATGACTTGAGTATGTTGGAAAACTAGTGGCAATTTTTTCTTCATCTATTTCATTCCCCTTCCAAATAATGCGTGTCTAAATGTATACACGCCTCTGTATGAGGAAAACAAGTGACAATAGTAAGTTGAAGTAAATATAAAGTTCTGTATCATTTTATGTTCTCCCACTTTAGGCAATTTTTCAAAACATGAATGACTATCATCTTTTCTTTTCCATCAAAATGAGTAGAATGCACGTTACCGGAAAAAGGACTGTTTCAAATGGTTATTTTTAATCTTCACGGGCAGGGGAGAGGAGAGAGGACGGACTCCAGTGTACCGAAGACTGGAGAGGACATAGGAAATCTGCCTCTTGAGTGAGACAACAACGCTTACATTATGCCACACTTGACAAAGTTAGCGCGTATAGTAAGTAAAAACTATTAGTAAGAGCACTTTAATTTCAGTTTCCTCTTGTCAAGACGCTTATTTCCTGGTTGCATTAATTCATAACACGAATTTAAGCTACACTTAAATATAACAATATCAGCCCCATAATATGATTAATATCTCCTTTTGGTTACCACCGAGAGCCATTATTTATCACTCGTATTATCAAAGCAATTCCCATATAATCCTTACCACACATCCAACGCAGCGAATATATGGATACGTAAATTACTTGCAGGAAGAAAAACCGGAAATCCTCTAAGTAAACGAAATGAAATTCGGAGAAAACATTCGTAATATCATCTTATGGTTATGAATTCCGTTCGGGCCTATTAGTATGCTGCTTTGTACTTTTCCCTTTTAGCTATTCTTAGCTTTCCCTCGAGTATAATGTTAGAGTTCCCCATGCAAAGGAAATGGATCAAAATAGAATGAAAGGCTTTAATTTGCATAGTTTTTAATCAGCTTTCCATTCTAGTAGCTTTAAATCGGAACTGAAAAGAAAGTCAAAAAGCACCTTTTATTATTTTTACCCCGAAGCAGCAAAATCTACATTAGATCTAACAGATCGAAACGATAAAATAGTTATTCATATTTGAAAAAATATACACATGTTTCCAAGGTCGTTGTCATCGCGTCAAGGGATCAGAAATAAACAAAAATGGAAAAAGCACTTGATTTTAAAAGAGGAAGAAAAAAAAACCGTTATTAAATAAGAGAACCTTTTTAAGACAAAAAGCATCTTACCTACTCAAGGAAAGAAGTTTCCGCAGTGACGTTGTTTTAGAGATGTACAATCTCAATATATTTCATAAAATTTAAATTTCTTACGCTTAAAGAACAATCAATAAACATGTTCAATACCGACTTTAAAAAAAATGCTTCAAAAAACACACCAAATCGGTCGAATGATTCAATTGTGTTACTTGTTTCAGGACAACTCGAAGGAAGCTTAAAGGTACAACTTGCCTCAAAGAAGATCCCTACAGATTCGTCCACAATACGAAACTACCAGATGGAAGCCATGAAATATAGCCCAGCCACAGAATTTCCATCCGACCATTGATTTTGGCTCATTAAAGAAATTAAAGAAACAACGCAAGTCAATTTTGGGCGCACTTTCCCACAGAGGTTTCTTAGAGAGACCAGCTGCGCGTAGAAGCAAAAAATTGAGTATCGCCCACAACGCTAGATCTGAGTTAACCTTCGCATCTCTTGTTTTCTTGGCAAATAATTCATTGCGAGAATAGTTTATATACGATGGATAGTTTATTATGAAACTAGAAATATTGTATCAATCAATGAACAGTGCTGTTATCGTGCTAACAACTGAGTAAACATAGTTTGGGTAAGGAAAATATCAAAGCTATACCAACAGAAGGAGAACCAAACACAATAGAATATAGATAAACACCACTCTGACAAATCACGGAGTCCATATATTTTTGTAATTATCAAAAGCATGGATGCTAAAATATCTTGGCAGAAAAAAATTCTCGCCTTATCCACTTTGGAGGTTTTATTTGATTTTCTTATAACGCGAGGTCGCTAACAACGAATTATCATTTCGGAACCTGATAAGATGTATTTAGATAAATACAATTGCAGAATTACTGCCGTAGCTCTAGGGTAAACGAATTAAGATGTTTCTCTAATAGCATTGACGGACAAAATGGATTAGTTGTACATGGAATTTTAAAAAGACGCAATGAAGGCTTCATGAGATCTTTCCTTACTCACGATAACATCATTTCCAGCAATGCTTTTAGCGGAATAGGTCTTAATCAGAATCCATTGAAAGTACGGAAATGGTCACAGATCCAATCTTACCGGAAATCTTAATTACGCTTTAGGAAAAGACGCCATAAAGAGGTTTCGCGATGGAAGCTTAAGAAAGCAATATCGGTCACTTGTTCCTAACGATAAACGCACTCCAGGCGTTCATTGTAGTCATAACGTGAGAGGCGTACTCACAAATAACAATGAACTACTTACCTGGCTTTGATTCAAGAAAACCTATTGTGGCACATGTTACAGCTTACTCTTACAGCTTAGAATTGTAACTGGTGCTGTTTTCTAAGGAGGCTAAAAGGGACCAATGGATTTACAAATTTGGAAAGAAAACTCCTGAATAATTAACAAGATCCTCTTAGGACGGAATTATCAGTTTGCTTTCTAAATGGGGGAATTTTGTGTACACTTGAACCTGATTTGTGGCTCCAGGCAAAATTTAAAAGGTTATGGCATCGACAATATTTTTGCAAATTCTTAACAAGGAAAACCCTATTGATCTTGAAATGAGATTTGCGTGAAATGTTCGTGTTTGGCATAAGTAGTCACTCTAATTGGCCAATTGAACAATGACTTATGTTGTATACAGCCAGTGTTGTTGGTGGTTGATTGTCATTTAGTGTGAAGCAAATGCAAAATCAATATCGAAAATCAGCTTGTGACAGAATAAAGTGAATTAAACATCTCACAAAGCGCGAGATGATCGTCATTTCGGGTCACGAAGCTGTTGGTATCAACATTTTTTAAAAGGAAAAAAAACGTTATAATGCATGTAATAAAAAAAAATACTACTGAAACGAATTGCTCATTATTGCCTACGGTAATCTCAAATTGGAGAGCTGAATCGGTAACAATCAACATTCAAGATACGAGAGAATCAAAGTTTGGATTGAAATAAATGTTGTTATGATCTTAAGTATGATCCGCAATACTCGGTAGGACCACGGTAATGCAAGAGACAAGCTTCAGAGAGAACTCAGATCACTTTCATTTTCTCTACTAAGATAGCACAAACAATGAAAATGACCCAGTCACATGCAACAATTATAATCAACACATGTGTTAAACCCACCAACAAGATTTGGCTTTTCTACTGTACATGTATCTTCCCTAATGAAGCTTTAAGCAAATGTCTTCAGAATGGGAATGAAAAGATTCAATAGTTTGACTTCAATGGAATTTTCTCTTGAGTAATCAAAAGCTCCCTTTTCGTGTAATAGAGCATTTTCAGATCTTGACGATTTTAGATTATAGCTATAACTAGCATGGCCAAAAATGACGAGAGAGTGAGGTTGGTAATATGTAACCTGCAAAGAGCCGCACTGACACGGAAATGAAGGAAAGATAGAGGCTGGGAGATCGGAAAACATCACTAAGGAAGTCAGGCTACAAAGAATAGCTTTAGGTAGAGAGCCGAAGCTGCGAGGACATCACCAATATCAGAATACAGTCGAGAATATATTCTTAACGTAAAGAAGTCTTAGTATTAAGACAGTTCCATATGATACACAGGAAGACATTTGTTTTGAAGTTGATGACATAATTTATCATTCCTGCTGAGCATTAGCACTAGTAAGGAAAGCAAGGTCTTTAGAGTTAAACGATCACAGAATAGAGTTTTCGTCATTCCACAGACATATCCTGTTGGTTTGGGTTGGCCAAGAGCCGTGAAATATGTGTAGCTGCATCTCCGGACATGGTATTAAATTATGTAGTTTTGGTGACTTAGCATTCTAATAATAATTTTCTATATTGTGCTTTTTTTACATCTCAATACTTTTCTATATCGCACTCGACATTATAGACGTTTATTAGTATAAATTCAGGGAACATAATTTAAAGATGAATGAGTCGAATGTTCATTTTGTATTTCTTCGCTTTGAGATAAATCGCTCCTGAAATTTAATTATTCTAATCGTTAGATTAGAATTAGAATTAGAAAGTAACCCTTAATGAACAAAGGAGGGTAGAGCAAACGGAATAGACTCTAGCCCGGATCCCTAAACGATGCAGAGCTCTGGGAAAATAACTTTGTAGAATGAAAACATTTATCACTGAAAACACATGAAAAACCTCAAAAAACTTATCTTCTTCAGATTGTTGTCAACTTAAGATAAAAAATCGTAAGTCTCGATAACATTTCATGGCAGTAGTGGACTAATAATATGTTTTTTAATAGTAGATATATTATATAATGGTATATAGTAAGAACTCATGCAATATATTTTTAAACCCACGGCTCATCGGAAGAGCACTATATAGTGTGAAAGTGATTCCAAGCTTAAACAAAGATTCTTCAATGTGTAGTAGTACTACACACAAACTAATAAAAATGATGATTTATTTTTTATTCTATAATTTAGCAGTAATAATATTTGTCGAAATTCAACAGACTTGCTTTCGAGTTTGGCCCATTTGAATGAAATAAAGAGCGGTAATGTATTTTTAGGGACTTGGAGACAGATTACTGCTTAATTTTTGAATAACACGACCGTTAGCGGAAAAGCTAAGATATGGGAAAATGCAGAGTTTGGTGTAAATGCCAACTCCATTCGACGGGACGTCTTGGTAAAAACAATCAATTTGGCAATATCTACGCTGATTACATAAATAAAATGCACCGAGGATAAAGTTGAGGTTCTCTGTGGTTTGGCGCAGAGAAACAACAAAAGAAAGTTCAGTTTACGGCAACACAACAAGAACACTGGCGTTTGATTAGATTTTGCTTTGATTGAAACTCTCCTTTAACAATTCTATCATATTTATATTTCGTGCACTATAAGTCGTCACAGCGATGCTCCTTTGTAGTCAGACATGAAAAATAAAACGGAATCCGAAGGGAAGAGTTATTAAAATGCTTATTTTCACGTGTCTTTTGTGTTAATTGAATATATATCGAGAAAACCTCCCAGAACTCCTAACCATCTTTAAAACTGAGAGCGGCTGCATTAAATTGTTGCAACGGGTTGGAAGGGCAGAATGGAATAGCCGTTAACTGTGGTGCAACAATGACATAGAAATTGTCTTCCTCAATATATTTCTCTCGTACTATATGGCTTTCGTGGGATGCTAGGCCAATGATCATCTCCAAGAATTATCTTCAAGTAAAGAGCTTGCTAACTCAGTAGCGCGTTCAGTATTAAAAAATATAAAAACTTATCAAGTTTATTATGAACGGGTGTTTCATATTTTATTCTGGAGCCTGAAACGCCCCGTGTAGTATATTACAAGAAAGGCTCACAATGTACGAATGAAGAAACCTCAAGTACATCAAATCACTTTGAACTGTCTCATATGCCACCGTTTATACTTCATAAGAGCTTTATTGCGGCCAAAATGTTTGTATAAATCAATTCGTGAAAAAAAAAATAAAACCACAATCTCCTCTCGGAAATTCCTCCGATGAAAATCTCTTAAAAATCTCGAGAAAGATCCTGAAACTAAATGCGTACCGTAGTTGTAAAATAAACTGTTCATCAATGGACAGGATAACAAGGGAAAGGACAAATTTCAGTAAAAGTCGTGACCAATACGCGGAACCACCGACTGACAAGCTGACAAATAGAACAAAAACATCGCGGGAACTAAACCTAAACCACGATAAGAACGAAATGGAAAATGTAAACAATATCAAGGTGTTATCTCTTCCTTCGTAGAGTTTGCTTTTCCTCAGCAGGAATAACAGCCAAAAAACATGTGTGTCTTTTATAGGCAGCAAGTCAGAATTCCAGCACTGTTCCAATACGGTAAAAACGTAGCTCAGCGAAAAAATTTGGTCGCCAATTTGGCGGACACTTCGATCAACAATACAAATTAATGAGCTCCACATGGCAAAACAAACCTTCAAAAATGCGGGTGCCCATCTAGGAGGATTTCTTCACACTCCTTTATTTACAAAAATGGCCTTGCTAAATGCAAAGCGATTCGACGTTTTCCAATTGAAAAAAAACAAAACAAAACAAGAAAACATAGTGCATATTTCTGCTCAACGAATAGCCCAATAATTTATTGTCCTAAAAGGTTTTAGTGAGCTAACCAGAATATTGGTCGCTCACTTGAGAAATTATGAGCATTCTACGTATTTCGTTATGAATACTTATCTCTTTCAGGAAACTTATCTCATTCAGGAAAACGTACTCAAAAAATATTTTAAACTAGACAGTTTCAAATCGCTGTAACAGTTGATGTTGAAAACCTAATCGCGACAAACGCCCATTGATGTCAAGGCCCTATGACAGCATAAGGTCTGACCCCACCTACATCTAGCGGAAGCTTTTTTTCAGTTACGGCAAACTTGGCTAAGTCAGAAAAACGCGCTGTACCAATATCAGCAAAACAGATATACGTTAGGCCCTCAACAAAAATGTAACCACTCGACGTAAAATATTTGCTAGTTTTCATTTTGTGTTTAGATTAATTTGAGGTTGTCAAATTGAACATCGAGCAACTAAGTAAACAACAATGGCGAGTCTTGTTTTCCCTAACAAGATTTCAAAAATTAGAAGTTTGGGATGCAATCATTATTAAAAATGAGCTAAAAGAAGGAAAATTTATGGAAAAACTATAGAGAACAGAACAAGATCCCAAACCACTGGATAAAGCTTCCAGATGTTGTGTCTTCAGAAAAGAAATTTATAAAACACAGAACTGAACAAATTCTAAATGTTTGTGATAAAAAAAGCAATCGATATCCAAGATAAGAAAGTACTTTGGATTCGCAGAAATTTGCGATTAACAACGGATAAAATTGGCCAATGTTCAGTTCTTTCCTTTTGAGAGCACGTTACCCATAAAAATTGCATGGCTTTGCTGTTCAGTTATTCTTACAGCGAAAAGAAAACATTGTGGAAATGGTAATACAATGGACAGGTTACGACGATAGTTTTCAAAACATTTTCTTTTCTTCAACTCAAAACAATACAACGGAATAACCTTTGATTAAAATAAGTAGGTCAGACCAAGAACATGATTTAAACTCGTGCTAAAGTATGGAGAAAAGGGTTTTCTGTCATGGTCGTGAAACCGTACGCAGTACCAATATATATCAGTTTAAATTTACAATGTTTGTAAATCATTTCTGACAAGACAGTAATATTGAAAAATTCAACTCCTCTTCTTAAAACATAATAAAGCTACAAGCCATATCTCTTAATTATTTCAAGGACTACCCGAGTAAACCTACTAAAAGCACTTGTAGAATATCAATTGGGGTACATACATTTCGAAAGAGTATTTTTATTTAAGAACCAGAGAGGTTATGGACAGAAAGCGTAGGCAGAATTCGGTACTCAGTTAGCACTTATCATAATTCTAAAAAGGCCGACGAAGGAAGAAAATAGAAATACTCAGGTAATCATACTTAAGATCGCATCCACTTACCTTTGAAAAGTTGGAACCACACTGCCACTTAATTTCTGTACTGAGCCATTGAACATAAAATGGT